>Ga0105237_10001546_pt1 | contig 30040 bp, 23 predicted proteins | sample KBSC24metaG_FD_81520 | JGI IMG/M metagenome (GOLD analysis project Ga0105237, IMG submission 81520) | Corn rhizosphere microbial communities from Kellogg Biological Station, Michigan, USA - KBS C2-4 metaG | ecosystem: Host-associated > Plants > Roots > Rhizosphere > Soil | place: Michigan, USA... | reverse complement strand
GCCGGCGATGCCGAGGCCTTCGCCGATCGCATGGCGGGCTGGCCCGCGGACGTGCGCGATCACGCTCTGCGGCTCGCCCGCTCCGCGCAGGGGTGAGGCGATGCCGGCTTTCCTCGAACCGACCCAGGCCGCCGGCCGCGCCCTCTTCCAGCGCGGCATCGCCGGCGAGGTGGTGATGCTCAACCTGCTGCGCCTGCGTGCGGTGGCGGATTATTCCGCGCATCCGGAGCTCGCCCCCGCGCATCCGATCAGCGGCGCCGAGGCCTATGACCGCTACATCGCCCACACCCTGCCTTTCCTCACCGACAGCGGCGGCGCCTTGTTGTTCCTCGGCGCGGGCGGCCCGTTCCTGATCGGGCCGGAGGAGGAACGCTGGGATCGCGCGATGCTGGTGCGGCAAAGCTCGGTGGCGGCGTTCATGGCCTTCGCGGCGCATGGACCCTATCTCGCCGGGCTTGGCCACCGGACGGCGGCGGTGGAGGATTCGCGGCTGCTGCCGCTGGTGGAGAATGGGGTGGGGTGATCGCCCCACCGAATCCTCCCCCGCCAGGGGGAGGTGGCAGGCGTAGCCTGACGGAGGGGGGGGGGGACGGCGGAGCTTCACCGGGAGCCCACCGCCGTCCTCCCCCTCCGTCGCCTGCGGCGCCACCTCCCCCTGGCGGGGGAGGATTTCCTGACGGCTCCATGCCGATCGGCCCCGCTTGCTTTCCCGCCAGCGCGAAGGCACTCCCGCGAGCCATGGCCGAGCCCCTCGATCTGGAAGACACGTTGCTCGGCCCGGTCGTCCCCGGCCGGGATTGCGGCGGCTGCGCGGCCTGTTGCGACGTGCTCCAGATCGACACGCCCGATCTCAGGAAGCCAGCCGGCACGCCCTGCGTCCACCGCTCGGCCGAAGGCTGCGCGATCCATCCGGCGCGCCCCGACATCTGCCGGGCGTGGTTCTGCGGATGGCGCCGGATCCCGGCGTTGCCGGACGCGGCGCGGCCCGATCGGAGCGGCCTGATGGTGTCGCTGGATCTCGTCCGCGAGCCCCGCAATTGCCTGGAGGGCGTCGCCATCGTCGTGCGATCGGTCGCCGGGCGGGAAGCGTTCGCAAGCGACCTCGCCGAGGACATGCTCGATCGGCTTTGCGACCGGCTGGTGCCGGTCTGGCTCCATGACGGCGCGAAGAAGGTGCTGGTCCATCCCGAGGCCGATGTCGCCCACCACGTCCTCACGGGCGAGCCCGCGCCCGCGCATCTGGCGGAAGAGGTCGAGGCCTGGCGGGCGCGCTACGGGATGTTCGGCTGATTCACGATCCTCCCCCGCCAGGGGGAGGTGGCGCCGCAGGCGACGGAGGGGGTGGACGGCGGTGCGCTCTCCGATAGAATTCCGCCGTCCTCCCCCTCCGTCACGCTTCGCGTGCCACCTCCCCCTGGCGGGGGAGGATTCCCGCGCCTCAGCCCTTCGCCTTGCGCGCCTTGTCGATCGCGGCTTTCAGCGCGTCGTGGCCGACCGCGCCGGCCAGCAGCTGGTCGCCCACCACGAAGGTCGGCGTGCCGGACATGCGCAGCGAGCGGCCGGTCGCGAGGTTGGCGTTGATCTCGCCCACGATGTCCGCGCTGGAAATCCCCGCCAGATCGAGGCCGAGCTTCGCCGCCACCGCGTCGGTCTTGGCGTCGTCGAGCGGCGCCGGCACCTGGTAGAGCGCATGGTGGAAGGCGACGAACTTGCCGGCCTTGGCCGCCACCAGGCTCACCTGCGCGGCGCGGTCGCTGATCGCGCCGTCGAGCACCGGCAATTCCTTGTAGACCACGCGCAGCTTCGGATCGGCGGCGATCAGCCGGTCCACGTCGGCCACGCTCTGCCGGCAATAGCCGCAGGCATAATCGAAATATTCGACGAGCGTGACGTCGCCCTTCGGATTGCCCGCGATCGCGCCCGCGAACGGCGCCTCGATCTGGTCGCGATTGGCCGCGATCGCCTGCGCGGTCTGCTTGTCCTGCAGCCGGTCCATCGCCTCGGGGATCACCTCGGGATGATCCAGCAGGTAGCGATGGATCGTCTCGCCCATCGCCGTCTCGTCCGGGCCCTTGGCCGGTCCGTGACCCAGGCCGCCCATCGCCGCGATCGCGATGCCCGCACCGACTGCCGCCGCGGCGACGCCGCCCAGCGCTTCCTTCCAACCCAGACTCAATGTTTCTTCCCGTACCGGCTGTCCATGTTGTTGCGCGCGGTGACCGCGATGTCCTCCGCGCGCAGATAATCGGGCGTGCCCTGCTTCAGCCCGAGCAGGGCGCGCTCGGCATTGGAGCGCGCCAGCTCCTCATTGCCGTCCATCGCATATTTCTCCGCGCTGGCCAGCGCGGCATGCGCCGTGTCGCCGCGCTGCGCATAGACCGCGCCCAGCGCGTACCAGGCGAGCGGATCCTGGCGATCCTTGTCGACCGAGATCTTGAGCACCTTTTCCGCCTCGGCGAAATTGGCCGGATCGTCGGTGGCGATCAGCGCCTGGCCGAGCAGGGCCGAGATCAGGGGGGCGCTGCCCGACTGGGTGACCGCGATGCGCAGCGGCGCCAGCGATTCCTTCGGGTGGCCGTTCTCCAGCAGGATCTGGCCCTTGAGCTCGTTGAAATAGGGGTCCAGCGGCGCGGTGCGGAGCAGGGCGTCGGCCTCGGCATCGGCCTTGTCGGGATAAGCGGCGCGGTGCCACGCATAAGCGCGCGCATAATGGGCCGGCACCGACTGGTCGCTCTCCGGCATCTTCTTGAGCGTCACGTCCGGGTCCTGCACATAGCCGGCGAGCTTGGCCTTCACGCGAAGGAAGCGCGCCTGCTTGGCGGGATCGGGCGGGGCGTTCCACCAGGGCGACTTCTGCAGATCGGCCTCCAGCGCCTGCTCGCGATCCGCGGTCATCGGATGGGTCTGGGCATAGGGATCGATCGTGTAGTCGGCCGGCGTGAGGCGATATTCCTCCTGCTTCAGCTTGGCGAAGAAGCTGATCATGCCCTTGCCGGAAAGATGCGCCTCGTTGAGGTGGCGCACGGCCGAGGCATCGGCGCTGCCTTCCTGCGCGCGGCTGAAGGCGAGATACTTGCTCTGCGCCAGCGTCGTGCCGGCGCCCAGCGCCGCCATGCCGGGGCCCGCCGCGCCTGCCGCGATCGCCGCCACGCCGAGCAGCAGGGAGAGCAGGGCGATCCGCCCGGCCGGGCGCGTGCCCTGGTTCGACAGCGGGATGTGGCCGCCCTCGATATGGCCGAGCTCGTGGGCGATGACGCCCTCCACCTCATTGGCATTGTCGGCGGCGAGGATCAGGCCGGAATTGATGTAGATGGTCTGGCCGCCCGCCACGAAGGCGTTGATCTCGGAATCGTTGATCAGGACGACCTGCAAGGCCCCCGGCGCGAGGCCGGCGGACTTGGCCATCGGCGCGGCGATGTCGGCGAGGAATCGCTCGGTCTCGGTGTCGCGCAGGATCTGCGGCGAATCGTCCTGCGCCAGCGCCGGCCGGGCGGCGACGAGGAGAGTGAGGACAAGGAGGGTGAGGAAGCGGCCGATGCGGGCGAGCCATGCACCCATCCCCCGTTCGGGCTGAGCCTGTCGAAGCCCTGCCTTTCTTTCTCGCTTGGGCAAGGAAGAAGGACTGCCCCCTTCGACGCCGCCTGCGGCGTCGCTCAGGACAGGCTTCGACAGGCTCAGGGCGAACGGATGTGGGCTGGTCATCGTCTTTCCCCGAAGGCCTTACCGATCCTAGCCCCGCCGCATGAATGCCGGCTGACACAGCCTGACCGTCGCCCCGGCTCGCGCCGGGACGACGGGGACAGGATCAGTTGCCGAAGGTGCGCTGCCACCAGCCGCGACGCGGCGCGCCCTCGGCGTCGTCACCATTCGCGTCATTGGCGGCCTCCTCCTCGGCGGGAGCCGGCGCGGCTTCCTCCTCGGCGGGCGTGCCGACGGCGGGCACCGCGGCGTCGGCCGCAGGCTCGGCCTTCTTGCGGGTGCGGCGCTTCGGCTTGGCCGGCGCTTCCTCGGCGGCGGGCACCTCGACGACGGGCTCGGCCACCGGTTCCGGCGCCACCTCGGCGGCGGGAGCGGGCTCCTCCGCCTTCTTGCGCGAGCGGCGCTTCGGCTTGGGCGCCGGCTCCTCGGCCACCGCCTCGATCGCCTCGGCGACCGACGGAGCGGCCTCGACCGGGGCCGCCTCGACGACCGGCGCCTCCTCGGCCGCACGGGCCTTGGGGCGGCGGCGCGCCTTGGGCTTGGCGGGCACGGCCGCCGCCACCTCGGCATCCGGCGCGCTCACCGGCGTGGCGTCGATCGGCTCGGCCTCGGCCAGCACCTCGGGCGCGACCTCGGCGACGTCGGTCGCCATCGGGCCGACATCGCCGGCATCGACGATCAGCGGCTCGCCGTCGCGGCGGCGACCGCCGCGACGGCCGCGGCGGCGGCGGCGGCGGCGGCCATTGCCTTCGCCTTCGCCCTCATGCTCGCCCTCGTCATGCTCGGCTTCCTCGGCGGCATCGGCCGGCTCGGCGTCGCTCTCGCCCTCGGGCGCGTCCGCATCCTCGGCGGCCTCGGGCGCCTCGCCTTCGCCGGCCTCGTCGCGGCGGCCGCCCCGGCGGCGCGAGCGGCGGCGGCGGCGGCGGCCATTGCCGTCGCCCTCCCCGCGCGGCTCGCGCTCGGCGCGCTCCTCGGTCTCCTCCTCCTCGATCTCGTCCTCATAGTCGTCGACGATGTCGTCGTCCGGCTCGGGCTCGGGGATCGGGGCGAGCTTGGGCATGTGAGCCGGCGGCGGGCCGGAAATGTCCACCGTCATGCGCGCGCCCTCGTCGTGATGATCGGGGATCACCTCGATCAGCACGCCGTAGCGATCCTCGATCTCGGCGATCTCGCCGCGCTTGCGGTTGAGCACGTAGATGGTCGCCTCGCGGCTGGCGCGCAGCACCAGGTGCGTGCCGCGGCCGCGCGCGGCGGCCTCCTCCAGCATGCGCAGCGCCGACAGGCCGGCCGAGGAGGCGGTGCGGACGAAGCCGGTGCCCTCGCAATGCGGGCAGATGCGGGTGGAGGCCTCCAGCACGCCGGTGCGCAGGCGCTGGCGGCTCATCTCCATCAGGCCGAAGGACGAGATGCGGCCGACCTGGATGCGGGCGCGATCGTTCTTCAGCGCCTCCTTCATCGTCTTCTCGACCTTCCGGATGTTCGATCCGTTCTCCATGTCGATGAAGTCGATGACGACGAGGCCGGCCATGTCGCGCAGGCGCAGCTGGCGGGCGATCTCGTGCGCCGCTTCCAGATTGGTCGCGGTGGCGGTCTGCTCGATATTATGCTCGCGGGTGGAGCGGCCCGAGTTGATGTCGATCGAGACCAGAGCCTCGGTCGGGTTGATCACCAGATAGCCGCCGGACTTCAGCTGCACGACCGGCTGGTACATCGCGGTCAGCTGGTCCTCCACGCCGAAGCGCTGGAACAGCGGCACCGGGTCCACATAGGGCCGGATCTTCTTGGCGTGGCTGGGCATCAGCAGCTTCATGTAATCGCGCGAGGTGCGGTAGCCTTCCTCGCCCTCGACGATGACCTCGTCGATCTCGCGCGAGTAAATGTCGCGGATCGCGCGCTTGATGAGGTTCGAATCCTCGTAGATCAGCGCCGGCGCTTCCGACTTGAGCGTATTCTCGCGAATGCCGTCCCACAACCGCGCGAGATAGTCGAAGTCGCGCTTGATCTCGACCTTGGTGCGCTGGAGGCCGGCGGTGCGGACGATGCAGCCCATCGTGCGCGGCAGGTTCATCTCCGCCATGATCGTCTTCAGGCGCTTGCGGTCGGCGGCGTTGCTGATCTTCCGCGAGATGCCGCCGCCGTGCGACGTGTTGGGCATCAGCACGCAATAGCGGCCGGCCAGCGACAGATAGGTGGTGAGCGCCGCGCCCTTGTTGCCGCGCTCCTCCTTGACCACCTGCACCAGCAGCACCTGGCGCCGGCGGATCACGTCCTGGATCTTGTAGCGGCGGCGCAGATTCTGGCGGCGCTTGCGCAGCGCCTCGACATGATCGCCGTCGCCGCGGCCGGCCGAGCGCGAGCGGCGCGGCTTGGCGGCCTCCTCGCCATCCTCGTGCGGGTGATCCTCGGCGGCGTCGGACTCCTCGGCCGCGCCATCGTCGTCGAGCCGCTCGATCGAATCGATGTCGATCTCATGATCGGCGGCCTGGGCGTGCTCGCCGTCGCCCTCCGCATCGTCATGCTCGTCGTCGTAATGATCGTCGTCCTCGGCGGCGAGCGCCTCGGCCTCTTCCTGCTCCTCGCGCAGCAGCGCGTCGCGATCCTCCTTGGGGATCTGATAGTAATCCGGGTGGATTTCCGAAAAGGCGAGGAAGCCGTGGCGGTTGCCGCCGAATTCGACGAAGGCGGCCTGGAGCGAGGGCTCCACGCGCGTCACCTTGGCGAGATAGATATTGCCCTTGAGCTGCTTGCGCTCGGCACTTTCGAAATCGAATTCTTCGATCCGGTTACCCTTGGCAACCGCGACCCGGGTCTCTTCCGGGTGGCGCGCGTCGATCAGCATGCGCATCGTCATCAGTAATTCTCCGGGCGCGCCGGCCGCCGATATGAGGCGGCAGCGGGTGCGCCGATAAGGTCATGTGGAAAAGCGATCCTGCCGGCGCCAGGCGCACGGGGATCGCGGGATAAGAAACAGCGTGGTGCGTGGCCGTCCCACACGCATGCCAGGCTCGCAGGGCCAGGCGACCGTTCCGCGCAGCCGCGTCGCTCTCGAAGCGATCGGTGCGGGAAAGGAAATGCGACATGTGCGACGTCAACCTAATCACCGGCCGCCCGAAGCGGCGCCGGCCCGGGGCGCTTGAAAATCGCACCCATCGGCCGTGCTAGCATCCGATGGCAAGCTCGGCAAGTCGCGTGCCTGCCGGGAATATCGGGACGAATTCGTTAACATCAAGGGTTTGGACCGGGCCGCTCCGCTCCGTTCGGGCTGAGCTTGTCGACGCCCCGCACTTCTTCTTTCCGTCATCCTGACGAAGGTCAGGATCCATTGGGTGCGACGATCGATGGCCTGGCGTCGCATCGAGGCCCCGTCTCGCGATGCGGCACGCGCCGCGCGAATGGATCCCGGCCTCCGCCGGGATGACGACAGCGAAGGGAAGGCTCGGCTGGCGCCATCGCCTCACCCATGCTATGCGCGCCGCATCGTTCCAGCATGAGCAAGGGAGGCCACCGATGATCGTATCGCGCAAGCGCCGCCCGCGCACGGGCACCGGGCTCGCCTGAGCCCTCCGGCGGACGCGCTCCGCCGCCGTCCTTCCCGCTGACGACACGAAGGGGCCCGTCCGGGCCATAAGCATCATGACCCCATCCAAGTCCCGCGACGGCGCGCAGGTGCTCCGCACCGTCCTCGCCTTCACCTTCCGCCACTGGCGGCGGCGCTGGTGGCTGGCCGCCGCCGTCGCGATCGGCCAGAGCTGCGCCACCGTCACCGAAATCTTCGTGCCGCTCTATGTCGGCCGCCTCGTCGACGCGCTCGGGCGCGGCGGCACCGGGCACGCGGCCGCGCTCGCCGCCTTCGCCGCGATCGTCGCGCTGGGCGCGGCGATGGTGGTGCTGCGCCATCTCTCGTGGTGGGCGATCGTGCCGCTGACGCTCCGGATCATGCGCGACATCGCCAACGAGGCCTTCCACCGCATCCAGCGCTTCTCGACCGACTGGCACGCCAACGCCTTTTCGGGATCGACGGTGCGCAAGATCACGCGCGGCATGTGGGCGCTCGACACGCTCGACGACACGCTGCTGCTGATGCTGCTGCCGGCGCTGGTCGTGCTGCTCGGCACGGTGGCGCTGCTCGGCTGGCACTGGCCGGTCATGGGCCTCGTCATGGGGATCGGCGCGCTCGCCTACATCACGCTGACGGTGACGCTGTCGACGCGGGTGATCGCCCCCGCCTCGCGCCTGTCCAACCAGTGGGACACCAGGATCGGCGGCGTGCTGGCCGATGCGATCGGCACCAACGCCGTGGTCAAGGCCTTCGGCGCCGAGACGCGCGAGGAGGCGCGGCTGGCGCGGACCATCGCCAAATGGAGCCGGCGGACGAAGCGGACCTGGATGCTCTTCACCTATGCGGGCACGGGGCAGCTCGCCTTGCTCTGGGCGGTGCGCGCGGCGATGACCGGCACCGCGCTGTGGCTGTGGTGGCAGGGCCGCGCCACCCCGGGCGACGTCGCCTACGTGCTCACCACCTATCTGGTGCTGCACGGCTACCTCCGCGAGATCGGGCAATATGTCCACCAGCTCCAGCGTTCGGTGAACGAGATGGAGGAGCTGGTGGAGATCCACGAGCAGCCGCTCGGCATCGAGGACGCGCCCGGCGCGGGGCCGATCCGCATCGAGGACGGCGCGATCCGCTTCGACCATGTCACCTTCCATTATGGCGGGCACGCGACCCCGCTCTACGAGGCGCTGGACGTGGCGATCCCGGCCGGGCAGCGGGTGGGCCTGGTCGGCCCGTCGGGATCGGGCAAGACGACCTTCGTCAAGCTGATCCAGCGCCTCTACGACGTGACGGACGGCCGGGTGACGATCGACGGGCAGGACGTCGCGCAGGCCAGCCAGGCCTCGCTGCGCAGCCAGATCGCCATCGTGCCGCAGGAGCCGATCCTGTTCCACCGCAGCCTCGCGGAGAATATCGGCTATGCCCGGCCCGACGCGACCCAGGCGGAGATCGAGCAGGCGGCGCGGCTCGCCAATGCGCACGATTTCATCACGCGCCTGCCCAAGGGCTATCGCACCCTGGTCGGCGAGCGCGGCGTGAAGCTGTCCGGCGGCGAGCGGCAGAGGGTGGCGCTCGCCCGCGCCTTCCTGGCCGATGCGCCGATCCTGATTCTCGACGAGGCGACCTCCAGCCTGGATTCGGAGTCCGAGGCGGCGATCACCGAGGCGATCGGCCGGCTGATGGTCGGGCGCACGACGGTGATCATCGCGCATCGCCTCTCCACGGTGCGCGCGCTCGACCGGATTCTCGTGTTCGATCATGGCCGGATCGTCGAAGACGGCGATCACGCCGCGCTGCTCGCCATCGAGAATGGCCGTTATCGGCGCCTGTTCGAACGGCAGTCCGGCACAGAAGGGATCATGACGCTGCTCTGACGAACGCTTTCGAGCCCCGGACTTCGTTGCCCGATCGAAACATTTCGTCGGCGATCTCCTAAATGTGGTCAAGATGTTAATCTGGCAGCAAGGTTGCGGGCAGCTAATCCGCAATCCTTATTGCTATCTTGGCTTGATCCCACAATAGAAGTGCGTAGATACGCAATTTTATACGGCGGGGAAAGTCAGTCGCTGCCGAAAACCGAACGAGGAGCATCGACCCGTGTCCGAAGAGCTGACCAACGAGCTGCTGAGCCTGACCGCCGATATCGTCGCGGCGCATGTCGCCAACAACAATGTCTCGACGAGCGAGGTGCCTCAGCTGATCGCGCAGGTCCACGCCGCGCTGACCGGGCTGACCGAGCCGAAGAAGGCCGAAGAGCCGGAATTGCAGCCGGCGGTTCCGGTGCGTTCGTCGGTGAAGCACGATTACATCGTCTGCCTCGAAGACGGCAAGAAGCTGAAGATGCTCAAGCGCTACCTGCGCACCAACTACAACATGACGCCGGAAGAATATCGCACCAAGTGGAAGCTGCCGCGCGATTATCCGATGGTGGCGCCGGCTTATGCCGAGCAGCGCCGCGGCCTCGCCAAGCAGATCGGCCTCGGCCGCAAGAAGGACGAGGCCCCGGCCGCCAAGCCGGCCCGCGCCAAGGCCGCGCCGAAGCCGGCCGCGCCCAAGAAGGCGGCGGCTCCGGCGGCCAAGGCCGCTCCGGCCACCGGTGCGGCGCCGGCCAAGCGCGGCCGCAAGCCGAAGGCTGCGGCGCCCGTCGAGGCGTGATAGACCCCCGGTCATGACGACCGGGGACTCGAACAAGCGCAAGGCCGCCGAGGCCGCCATCGCCGAAGTGACCGACGGGATGTTGGTCGGCCTCGGCACGGGCAGCACGGCGGCCTTCGCCATTTCCGGGCTGGGCCGGCGCATCGCGCGGGACGGCCTGAGGATCACCGCCGCCGGCACCTCGCGCGCCACCGAGCAGGCCGCGCGCGACGCCGGGATCCCCTTCCTCGCCTTTGACGACCTCGCCACCGTCGACCTCTGCATCGACGGCGCCGACGAGATCGATCCGCTGTTCCGCGCCATCAAGGGCGGCGGCGGCGCGATGCTGCGCGAGAAGATCGTCGCCAGCGCGGCGACGCGGATGCTCTGCATCGTCGACGCCTCCAAGCCGGTCGCGACGCTCGCCCGGCCGCTGCCGATCGAGGTGCTGCCCTTCGCGCGGAGCTACGTGGCGGGCGCGATCCGCTGCCTGGGCGGCGACCCCGTGATCCGCGCCGCGCCCAGCGACCAGGGCAATCTGCTGATCGACTGCGCCTTCGGGCCGATCGCCGATCCCGCCGGCCTCGCCGCCACATTGGATGCGATACCGGGCCTGCTCGGCCACGGCCTCTTTCTTTCCGAGATCGATGCGCTCTATATCGGCGACGAAACGAGTGTCGAACGCCGCGAACGAGGTGGATGACACCAAGATAGTCACGGAACCGGTGCTTGCGCCCGGCCGTTCCTCGCGGCAGAGCGCGCGCATCCTTGCGAACCCTGGGGACCCGACCCGATGAGCGATACCGACACCGCCGCCCGTCCTTCCACGCACGTCGTCGAGGACGGCTCGATCGACCGGCTGGCGATCGACACGATCCGCTGCCTGGCGATGGACGCGGTGCAGAAGGCCAATAGCGGCCACCCCGGCACCCCGATGTCGCTGGCGCCGATCGCCGAGACCTTGTGGACCAAGTTCCTGCGCTACGATCCCAAGGCGCCGCTCTGGCCGAATCGCGACCGGTTCATCCTCTCGGTCGGCCACGCCTCGATGCTGCTCTACTCGCTGCTGCATCTCTCCGGCACGATCGAGGTGGATGCGGACGGCAAGCCGACCGGCCTGCCCGCCGTCAGCCTCGACGACATCAAGAACTTCCGCCAGATCGGCTCCAAGACCCCCGGCCACCCCGAATATCACGACACCACCGGCGTCGAGACGACCACCGGCCCGCTGGGCGCCGGCTGCGGCAATTCGGTGGGCTTCGCGATCGCCGAGCGCTGGCTCGCCAGCCACTTCAACCGCGACGGCTTCGAGATCTTCAACCACGACACCTACGTCTTCTCGTCCGACGGCGACATGATGGAGGGCGTCGCCAGCGAGGCCGCGTCGATCGCCGGCCACCTCAAGCTGTCGAATCTCTGCTGGGTCTATGACAGCAACGACATCACCATCGAGGGCGACACCGCCCTCGCCTTCGACGAGAATGTGATCGAGCGCTTCAAGGCCTATGGCTGGCACACCATCCTGATCGAGGATGCCGAGGACACCGCCGCCTTCGCCCGCGCGATCGAGGAGTTCAAGGCGACCACCGACAAGCCGACCTTCATCGAGGTCCGCTCGGTGATCGGCATCGGCTTCCCGACCCGCGCCGGCACCCACAAGGCGCATTCCGACGCGCCGGGCGAGGAGGAGATCCGCGGCGCCAAGAAGAGCTATGGCTGGCCGGAGGACGAGAGCTTCCGCGTGCCGCCCGAGGCGAAGGCGCATTTCGAGAATGCCATGGCGAAGAATGCGCCGGCCCGCGAACAGTGGGAGGCGATGGTCGCCGACTATCGCAAGGCGCATCCCGATCTCGGCAAGGAGCTCGACACCATGCTCGCCGGCCAGCTGCCGGACGGCTGGGACAAGGCGCTGCCGCATTTCGACGCCGACGAGAAGGGCATGGCCAGCCGCGAAGCCGGCGGCAAGGTGCTGAACGCGATCGCGCCGTCCATCCCCTGGCTGGTCGGCGGCGCCGCCGACCTCGCGCCCTCGACCAAGACCGACATCAAGGATGGCGGCTCGTTCGAGGCCAATAACTATGGCGGCCGCAACCTCCATTTCGGCATCCGCGAGCATGGCATGGGCGCCGCCGCCAACGGCATGGCGCTCAACTATCTGCGCGCCTACACCGGCACCTTCTTCGTCTTCTCGGACTATATGCGCCCGACGATCCGGCTCGCCGCGATCATGCGCGTGCCCACCGTGTTCGTCTTCACGCACGATTCGATCGGCGTCGGCGAGGACGGCCCGACCCACCAGCCAATCGAGCATCTCGCCTCGCTGCGCGCCATGCCGGGCCTCGACACGATCCGGCCGGGCGACGCCAACGAGACGGCCTATGCCTGGAAGGCCGCGCTGGAGAGCAAGCACACGCCGACCGTGCTGGTCTTCTCGCGCCAGCCGATGCCGACGCTGGACCGCGCGACGTTCAACTCGGCCGAGGGCGTGCTCAAGGGCGGCTACGTGCTGACCAAGGACAGCGGCACGCCCGACCTGATCCTGATCGCCACCGGCACCGAGCTCGGCCTCGCGGTGAAGGTCGCCGAGGTGATCGCCGCCGAGGGCAAGACGGTCCGCGTCGTGTCGATGCCGAGCTTCCACCGCTTCGAGCAGCAGGACCAGGCCTATAAGGACAGCGTCCTGCCGCCGTCGGTGACGGCGCGGGTCTCGATCGAGCAGGGCTCCGAAATGGGCTGGGATCGTTATGTCGGCTTCCAGGGCCGGACGGTCGCCATGTCGACCTTCGGCGCTTCCGCCCCGATCGCCGCGCTGCAGGACAAGTTCGGCTTCACCGTCGACAAGGTCGTGAAGGTGGCGCGCGAAGTGATGGGTTGATGAGCCGGTGGGGTTGAAACCCCACCGCGCCGTCCCGACGAAAGCCGGGATCGATGGATACGGAAAAGACATCGCTGTCCATGGGTCCCGCCGTCACCGGGACGTCGCGTGAGGAAGTCATCATGCCGAACGACCAGATCGAAGCCGTCCGCGAACAGAAAGCAAGCACCATGAACCGACTGCAGAAGCTCGAAGAGGCCGGACAGGCCGTGTGGCTCGATTTCATCGACCGCAAGTTCATGGCCGAAGGCGGCCTCCGCAAGCTGGTCGACGAGGACGGCCTCACCGGCGTCACCTCCAACCCCTCGATCTTCGAGAAGGCGATGGGCCATGGCGATGCCTATGACGCCCAGCTCAAGGCCGAGGTCGAGGCCGATCCCCGCACCGTCGAGGGCACGTACGAGGCGCTGGCGATCAAGGACATCCAGGATGCCTGCGACACGCTGAAGCCCGTCTACGACCGGCTGGACGCCAAGGACGGCTACGTCTCGATGGAGGTCTCGCCCTATCTGGCGATGGAGACCGACACGACCCTCGCCGCCGCCAAGCGGCTGTGGGGCGAGGTCGATCGCAAGAATCTGATGATCAAGATCCCCGGCACCGATGCCGGCGTGCCCGCCATCCACGACGCGCTGGAAGCGGGCGTGAACATCAACGTCACCCTGCTCTTCTCGATCGACGCCTACAAGAAGGTGCTGGAAGCCTATATTTCCGCGCTGGAGGCCCGCGTCGCCAAAGGCGAGCCGATCGACAAGATCGCGTCGGTCGCCAGCTTCTTCGTCAGCCGCATCGACGGCGTGATGGACAAGAAGATCGACGCGCTCGGCACCGAGGAGGCCAAGGCGATCCGCGGCAAGGTCGCCATCGCCAACGCCAAGCTGGCCTACCAGCATTATCTGGAAGTGTCGGGCTCGGCCCGCTGGCGCGCGCTCGCCGAGAAGGGCGCGCAGCCGCAGCGCCTGCTCTGGGCGTCGACCGGCACCAAGGACAAGGCCTATTCGGACGTTCTCTATGTCGAGACGCTGATCGGCCGCGACACCGTCAACACCATGCCGCCCGCGACGATGGACGCCTTCCGCGACCATGGCGAGACCGCGAACAGCCTCGTCGCCGACATCGACGAGGCCGAGAAGGTGCTGGCGACGGCCGAGAAGCTCGGCCTCGACCTCGCCGGCGTCACCGCGCAGCTGGTCAAGGACGGCGTGAAGTCCTTCGCCGATGCGGCGGATTCGCTCTACGGCGCGGTCGCCGAGAAGCGTGGCCGCTATCTCGCCGGCAAGCTCGACACGATCAGCGCCGATCTGCCCGCCGATCTCGACGCGCAGGTGAAGGACGCCATCGAGAAGGCGCGCGCCGAAGGCTGGTCGCGCAAGCTCTGGGCGCAGGACGCCTCGATGTGGACCGGCGGCGACGAGGGCCAATGGCTCGGCTGGCTGCCCGCCGCCGAGGGCAAGCAGGTCGACATCGCCGCGCTCCAGTCGCTCCAGCAGGAGGCCAAGCAGTATAAGGACGTGGTGCTGCTCGGCATGGGCGGCTCCAGCCTCGGGCCGGAGGTGATGGGCCTCATCCTCGGCGGCGGCTCGCCGAAGCTGCACGCGCTGGACAGCACCGATCCGGGCCAGGTCGCGACCGTGGCGGACTCGATCGACCCGGCCAACACCCTGTTCATCGTCTCCTCCAAGTCGGGCTCGACGATGGAGCCCGAGCTGCTGCGCGCCTATTTCTTCGCGCGCTGCGAGCAGGCGGTGGGCGAGGGCAAGGCCGGCGCGCGCTTCGTCGCCGTCACCGATCCCGGCTCCAAGCTGGAGGCCGCCGCCAGGAAGGACGGCTTCGCGCACATCTTCCACGGCGATCCGACGATCGGCGGGCGCTATTCGGTGCTCTCGGTGTTCGGCATGGTGCCGTCCGCCGCGATCGGCATCGATGTCGGCGCCTTCTTCGACGTGACGAGGATCATGACCCATTCGGTCGGCGCCGACGCGCCGCCCGCCGCCAATCCCGGTTTCGAGCTGGGCGCGATCCTGGGCGCCGCCGCGATCCACGGGCGCGACAAGCTGACCCTCGTCCCCTCCCCCACGCTGCGGCCCTTCGGCTCGTGGCTGGAGCAGCTGATCGCCGAGAGCACCGGCAAGCAGGGCAAGGGCATCGTGCCGGTCGACCTGGAGCCGCTGGGCGATCCGGCCGATTATGGCGACGACCGCGTCTTCGTGCACCTGCACCTCGAAGGCGACGAAATGTCCGCCGATCACGCCAAGCTGGACGCGCTCAAGGCGGCCGGCCAGCCGATCGTCACCATCGTCCTCAACCGCAAGGAGGATATCGGGCAGGAATTCGTCCGCTGGGAGGTCGCCACCGCGGTCGCCGGCGCGATCATCGGCATCGATCCGTTCGACCAGCCCGATGTCGAGGACGCCAAGATCCAGACCCGCGAGCTGATCGGCGAGTATGAGAAATCCGGCAGCCTCAAGCCCGAGACGCCCTTCTTCGAGGATGGCGACTTCGCTTTCTACGCGCCCGCGAAGGTGGAAGGCGGCGATGCCGCCGCGATCCTCAAGGCGCATCTCGCGACCGCCAAGGCCGGCGATTATTTCGGCGTGCTCGCTTATATCGAGCGCAACGCCGATCACGAGGCGGCGATCGAGGCGATGCGCGTCGACGTGCGCGATGCCAAGACGATCGCCACCGTCGCCGGCTTCGGCCCGCGCTTCCTCCACTCGACCGGCCAGGCCTACAAGGGCGGGCCGAAGGAGGGCCTCTTCCTGACGATCACCCGCGAGCCGTCGCAGGACATCGCCATCCCCGGCAACCGCGCGTCGTTCGGCACCGTCCAGCTCGCGCAGGCGCGCGGCGACATGGAGGTGCTGGCGAGCCGCGGCCAGCGCGTGCTGCGCGTGCATCTGAAGGACGAGAAAGCCGGCATGCAGGCGCTCGCCCGCGCGCTGGCCGCCGCCGTCGCCTAATCGAGTTCGCTTAACCGTATCGTGGAGCATCCCAACATGCAGATCGGCATCGTCGGCCTCGGCCGCATGGGCGGCGGCATCGCCAAGCGCCTGATGAAGCACGGCCACACGACGGTGGTCTACGATCAGGCCGAGAAGGCCGTGTCGGACCTGGCGAGCGCGGGGGCCACCGGCACCGCCTCGCTCAAGGAGATGGTCGAGACGCTCGACACGCCCCGCGCCGTGTGGGTGATGCTGCCGGCCGGCAAGATCACCGAGGACACGGTCGAGGCGCTGTCCGGCCTGCTGGAGCCGGGCGACACCGTGATCGACGGCGGCAACACCTTCTACAAGGACGATATCCGCCGCGCCAAGGCGCTGGAGGCCAAGGGCATCCATTATGTTGACGTCGGCACGTCCGGCGGCGTCTGGGGCCTGGAGCGCGGCTTCTGCATGATGATCGGCGGCCCGAAGGAGCAGGTCGACCGGCTCGATCCGATCTTCGAGGCGCTGGCGCCGGGCGTCGGCACGATCGCCCGCACCACCGGTCGCGACGGGGATGCGAGCCGCGTCGAGAAGGGCTATGTCCATGCCGGCCCGGCCGGCGCGGGCCACTTCGTCAAGATGGTCCACAACGGCATCGAATATGGCATCATGGCCGCCTTCGCCGAGGGCTTCGACATCCTGAAGACCAAGAATGGCGAGCATCTGCCCGAGGATCAGCGCTTCGATCTCTATCTGCCGGACATCGCCGAGGTGTGGCGGCGCGGATCGGTGATCTCGTCCTGGCTGCTCGATCTCGCGGCCGACGCACTCTACGAGAATCACGATCTCACCCAATATACCGGCCAGGTCGCCGACAGCGGCGAGGGCCAGTGGACGATCGACGCGGCGATGGAGGAGGCGGTGCCCGCCTACGTCCTCTCCGCCGCGCTCTTCGCCCGCTACCGCTCGCGCAGCGACAACACGTTCGGCGACAAATTGCTCTCCGCCATGCGCCACGGCTTCGGCGGCCATGTCGAGATGCCGCAATAATGCTGAAGGCGAGCCGCAAGAAGGCGCCCAAGACGGCCAAGCCCGGCGAAACCGCGCCCGCCGCCACGCTGGTGATCTTCGGCGGCGCCGGCGATCTCTCGCGGCGGCTGCTCACGCCCGCACTGGTCAACCTGACGCGCGACGGGCTGATCGGCGACGATCTGACCATCCTCGTCGTCAGCCGGGGGCCGGACGAGGGCATCCGCGATCATCTCGAGGAGCATCTCGACCTCAAGGACAAGGCGACCAAGGCGGCGTGGGCCAAGCGCCGCGCCAAGGTCGACTATTTCCAGGGCGAGTTCGACGATCCGGCCACCTATGAGGGGCTGGCCAAAAAGCTCACCGGCAATGTCGCCTTCTACCTCGCCACCGCCGCCAGCTTCTTCGGCACGGTGGCGGAGGGGCTGGCCAAGGTCGGCCTGCTCAAGGAGACGGACGGTTTCCGCCGCGTGGTGGTGGAGAAGCCGTTCGGCCACGATCTCCCCTCGGCCAGGGCGCTCAACAAGACCCTGCTCGGCGTGATGGACGAGACCCAGATCTTCCGCATCGATCATTTCCTCGGCAAGGAAACGGTGCAGAACATCATGGTCGCGCGCTTCGGCAACGCCTTCCTGGAGGCGGTGTGGAACAGCCGCTATATCGATCACGTCCAGATCACCGCGGCCGAGACGGTGGACGTCGGCACGCGCGGCGCCTTCTACGACGCGACCGGCGCGCTGCGCGACATGGTGCCCAACCATCTCTTCCAGCTGCTCGCCATGGTGGGCATGGAGCCGCCCAACAGCTTCGACGCGGAAGCGGTGCGCAACGAGAAGGTGAAGCTGCTGCAGGCGGTGCGCGTCCCCACGCCGAAGGAGGCGAAGGAGGATGCGGTGCGCGGCCGCTACACCGGCGGCACCATCGCCGGCAAGAAGGTGACGCCCTATCTCAAGGCGCAGGACGTCGCGAAAGGCAGCAAGACCGAGACCTATGTCGCGCTGAAGCTGATGGTGGACAGCTGGCGCTGGGCCGGCGTGCCTTTCTACCTGCGCACCGGCAAGGCGATGGCCGCGCGCGACACCGAGATCGTGATCCAGTTCAAGCCGATCGCGCTCGCCATGTTCCGCAATGCCGACGTCTCCAAGATCCCGCCCAACAAGCTGGTCATCCAGATCCAGCCGAACGAGGGGCTCGACCTGCACTTCAACGCCAAGGTCCCCGGCCCGGTGGTGGACACGAAGGAGGTCTGCATGGCCTTCCGCTATGCCGACGCCTTCGATCTCGGCCACCGCACCGGCTACGAGACCCTGCTCTACGACGTGCTGATCGGCGACCAGTCGCTGTTCCAGCGGGCCGACCAGGTGGAGCGCGGCTGGGCGATCGTCCAGCCGATCCTCACCGCCTGGGCCAAGAATGGCGAGCCCGAAGACTATAAGGCCGGCTCGGAAGGGCCGGATTGCGCCGACGCGCTGCTGACGCGCGACGGCCGCGCATGGCATCCGATCGTATGACCGACACCAGGAACAACCCGCCCATCCGCCTGCTCGTCTCCGACGTGGACGGCACGCTGGTGCGCCACGACAAGAGCCTCGCCGAGGCCACCATCGACGCGGCGAAGCGGCTGGAGCATGCCACCGTCCACATGACGCTGATCAGCGCGCGGCCGCCGTCGGGCATCCTGCCGCTGGCCAAGGCGCTGGGCCTCACCGCCCCGCTCGGCGCGTTCAACGGCGGCACCTTGGTGATGCCGTCGGGCGACATCCTGGCGGCCCGGCACCTTTCGGCCGAGGCGAGCCGCAAGGCCTATGCGATCGTGCGCGCGAGCGGCGCCTCGCTCTGGGTGTTCGCGGACGGCCAGTGGTTCGCCGACGACGAGACCAATCCCCACGTGCCGCACGAGAAGCGCGCGGCGATGGTCGATCCGGTGCTGGACGGCGACTGGGAGTCGCTGCACGGGCGCATCGACAAGATCGTCGGCGTCAGCGACGACACGGCGCTGATCGCCAGGCTGGAGGCCGACAACAAGGCCGCGCTCGGCGAGGCGGCCGAGGTCTCCTGCTCGCAGACCTATTATTGCGACATCACCCATCCGCTCGCCAACAAGGGCGACGGCATCGTCGCGCTCTGCGCCGCGATCGGCGTGCCGCTGGAGGAAACGGCGGCGATCGGCGACATGCCCAACGACATCCCGATGCTCCAGCGCGCCGGCGTCGCCATCGCCATGGGCCAGGCGCCGGTGGCGGTGACCGCCGAGGCGGACTGGGTCAGCGCGTCGAACGACGAGGACGGAGTGGCCAAGGCGATCGAGCGGATCCTGCTGCCGGAAGTGGCGCGGCACCGGCTCTAAAAGCCCTCTCCCGCCTTCGCGGGAGAGGGCTGGGTGAGGGTCTTCTTCTTCGACCTAGGTGCGAGGTCGTATCGACATTCAAAATCCTCCCCCGCCAGGGGGAGGTGGCGGCGAAGCCGACGGAGGGGGAGGACGGCGGTATTCCATCGGGAACGCGCCGCCGTCCGCCCCCTCCGTCACGCGTACCGCGTGCCACCTCCCCCTGGCGGGGGAGGATTCATTGGTGCGTCGTCTGAATGTCGATACAGCCTAAGGGGAGAAGAAGGCCCTCATCCTCCCCACCGCTTCGCGGCGGGTCCCCTCCTTCTCCCGCGAAGGCGGGAGAAGGCAGCTCATCCCGCCAGCGGCAGGCTCAGCCTTACCAGCAGGCCGCCGAGGTCCTCGCTTTCCTCCAGCACCACCGTGCCGCCATATATCTCCGCCACGTCGCGCACGATGGCGAGGCCGAGGCCGGTGCCGGGCTTGCCGGTGTCCAGCCGGGCACCGCGCTCGAAGATCTTCTCGCGTTCGGCCTCGGGGATGCCGCGGCCGTCATCCTCGATCATGATCTCGGCCATCGCGCCCTGGCGCGTCACCGTCGCGAAGACCCGACCGCCGCCATATTTGGCGGCATTCTCCATCAGGTTGCCGAGCAGCTCGTCGAGATCCTGCCGCTCGACCCGCACCGCCAGCCCCTTCTCGCCATCGAGATCGATCACCGCCTCCGGGAACAGCCGGTCGACCGCGCGCTCCACCGCCTGCAGGGACGGCCACACCTCCGCCCGGCTCTGCGCCGATCCGCGCCGGCCGACCGCGCGGGCGCGGGCGAGATGATGGTCCACCTGCCGCCGCATCGTCCGCGCCTCGCGCATCACCGTGGCATTGAGATCGGGCGACCGCGCCGTCGCCTCGTTCATGATCACGGTCAGCGGCGTCTTGAGCGCGTGGGCGAGATTGCCGGCGTGGGTGCGCGCCTCCTCGGCCTGCCGCTCATTGTGGGCGAGCAGGTCGTTCAGCTCCTCCACCATCGGCCGGATCTCCACCGGCAGCTTCACGTCCACCCGGCTGAAACGGCCCGAGCGCACGCCGGCGATGGCGAGCCGCACCTTCCGAAGCGGCCACAGGCCGTAGATGGTCTGCACCGCGGACATCAGGATCAGGCCGATGCCGAGGATCGCGAAGCTGCGCAGCATCGTCTTGCGCAGCACCGCGATCTGGTCGTCGAGCGTGTCGCGCGTCTCCGCCACCTGGAAGCGCCAGGTGGTGGCGGAGCCGGGCAGCTTCACGTCGCGTTCCAGCACGCGCAGCGGCTCGTCCTTGAACTGCTTGCTGTCGTAGGAGCGCTCGGTCGGCACGGCGGTGCTGAGATCGACGTTGAGCGTCTGGTCCCACAGCGAGCGTGACGGAAAGGGGTCGTGCCCCTTGCCGGAAATCTGCCAGTAGAGCCCCGAATATGGCTCCAGGAAACGCTGGTCGGCGAGCGGCTGGTTGAAATTGACGTCGCCGTCCGGATCGATCTCGGCCTGCACGATCATCGCGTTCAGCACGTAATCGAGATTGCTGTCGAAATTGCGGGTGACGGCACCGACCAGCACGCGATCGAGCGCGAAGCCGCCACCGGCGAGCAGCAGCAGGATCCACAGCGCCGCGACGCCGATCATGCGCCGGGTGAGCGAGCCCGAGGTGCGCCCGTCCCGCCCCCACTCGCGCCCCTTCGGGCGGAGGAAGGCCATGATGCGCAGGATGTTCAGCATGCCCCGCCACCAGCGCTCGCGCCGGTCCTCGGACGGCGCGGGCGCAAGCGGGGCCGCGCCCTCAGGCGGTGGCGGCGTCGGGCTCTTCAAGGCTGTAGCCCAGGCCCCGGATGGTGGTGATGATGTCCTGACCGAGCTTCTTGCGGATGCGCGTCACGAACACCTCGATCGTGTTGGAATCGCGATCGAAGTCCTGATCGTAAATATGCTCGATCAGCTCGGTGCGGCTCACCACCTTGCCCTTGTGGTGCATCAGGTAGCTGAGCAGCTTGTATTCCTGCGCGGTCAGCTTCACCGGCTCGCCCGCGCGGGTGACCTTGCCCGAACGGGTGTCGAGCCGCACGTCGCCGGCGATCAGCTCGGACGAGGCGTTGCCCGACGCGCGACGGATCAGCGCGCGCAGGCGGGCGATCAGCTCCTCGGTCTGGAAGGGCTTGGCGAGATAATCGTCGGCGCCGGCATCGAGGCCCGCCACCTTGTCCGACCAGCTGTCCCGCGCGGTCAGCACGAGCACGGGCATGTCCCGCCCCTCCTTGCGCCAGCGATCGAGCACGGTCAGCCCGTCCACCTCGGGCAGGCCGAGATCGAGGATGATCGCGTCATAGGTTTCGGTGGAGCCGAGATAATGGCCGTCCTCGCCATCGGTGGCGAGATCGACGGCATAGCCCGCGCCCTCCAGCGTGGCGCGCAGCTGGCGGCCCAGCGTGGGTTCGTCCTCGACGACGAGAATGCGCATGGCGGTTCGGCCCTTTCCTTGATCCTTCGCACCCCTATGTGGCGCGGCGAAGCTGAACGGGCAAGCAACGGAACGGTTGCGATATATTCAGACTCCCACCGGAGCGTATCAAGATCCTCCCCCGGTGGGGGAGGGGGACCGCCGCCGAAGGCGGTGGTGGAGGGGTAGTTCGCGGCGGACGCACGGGCAAACGCGAAGGAATCCGCCAAGCCGTCCCTACCCCCGTTTCGATGAGACCGCTTGCGGAGACCACCCCTCCACCGCCTTCGGCGGTCCCCCTCCCCCTCCGGGGGAGGATTGGAATGGTCACCGCGGCGAGCGGCGCACCTCGCGGCCCGTGCGGCCGTCGACATCCACCCAGGACACCGAACCGTCGCGCATATATTTCAGGCGGTAGCTGCCCTGATCCGGATCATAGTCCGATCCCAGATAGTCGTAGCCGGGCATCCGCCCCTGCCACTGGCGCTGGATGTCGCGAAGCGGCGGGCCGCCTTCCCGGCGCATTTCGCGCGCCTGATACTGGTCCTGCGACCGGCGCGGCCACGCGTCCGCGGCCGTGGGCAGGACCGCGATCAGGGAGAGGCACAGGACGATACGCTTCATCAGCATGAGGGCTGGCATAGCTTCGAGGCGTTGAACAACCCGTGAATAGGGGTCGCCTTGCGCTGCGTCGCCATCTGTGGCCGATTTGCATCGCTCAGGGTTACAATCCGGCCGCATATCGCCTAGCTGCACCGCCATGGCTGCTCCCGTCCTTTCCTACGAAGACCTTGGCGTTATCCAGGGGTCCGGCTGGCTGTTCCGGCATCTCGACATCCATGTCGGCCAGCGCGACCGGCTGGCGCTGATCGGGCGCAACGGCGCGGGCAAGACGACCCTGCTCAAGCTGATCGCCGGCACCCTCGATTCGGACGAGGGGCGGCGCACCATCGTGCCGGGCACGCGCGTGATCCTGCTGGAGCAGGAGCCGCGCATGGAGGGCTGCGCGACCTTGCGCGACTATGCGCTGGCCGCGCCCGACGCGCCCGCGCCGCACGAGGTGGAGGCGATCGCGCAGCAGATCGGGCTCGATCTCGATCGCCCGGCCGACACCGCGTCCGGCGGCGAGCGGCGCCGCGCCGCCATCTGCCGCGCGCTGGCGCAGGACCCGGACGTGCTGCTGCTCGACGAGCCGACCAACCATCTCGATCTCGCGGCGATCGAATGGCTGGAGGAGTGGCTGAGCCGCTTCACCGGCGCCTTCGTCGTGATCAGCCACGATCGCGCCTTCCTCACCCGCCTGACCCGCCAGACCCTGTGGCTGGATCGCGGCGGCATCCGCCGGGCCGAGATCGGCTTCGGCGGCTTCGACGCCTGGACCGAGCAGGTCTATGCCGAGGAGGAGCGCAACGCCCAGCGGCTCGACGCCAAGCTGAAGATCGAGGAGCATTGGCTCCAGCGCGGCGTCACCGGGCGGCGGCGGCGCAACCAGGGCCGGCTCGCCAAGCTCAAGGAGATGCGGGCCACGCGCGCCGCGATGATGGGCCCGCAGGGCACCGCCGCGCTCGCCACCGCGACCGACGATGCGCGCTCCAAGACGGTGATCGACGTGAAGGGGGTGTGGAAGTCCTATCCCGCGTCCCCCGTTCGGGCTGAGCCTGTCGAAGCCCTGCCCTTCCCTTCGAGCGAGGCGGAAGGGAAGGACGGCCCTTCGACACGCTCAGGGCGAACGGATGGGAGTGCCTCGCGCCCGATCATCAAGGATTTCACCTTCCGCATCCAGCGCGGGGACCGGATCGGCATCGTCGGCGCCAACGGTGCGGGCAAGACCACCCTGCTCAAGCTGCTGACCGGCGAGATCCAGCCCGACGAGGGGACGATCACCCAGGCGAAGACGCTGAACGGCGTGATCATCGACCAGCAGCGCAAGCTGATGGCGCCCGACAAGCGCGTGCGCGACGTGCTGGCCGACGGTGGCGACTGGATCGACGTGCTCGGCACCAAGAAGCATGTGCAGGGCTATCTGAAGGAATTCCTGTTCGATCCCTCGATCGCCGAGGCGCGGATCGGCTCGCTCTCCGGCGGCGAGCGCTCGCGCCTGCTGCTGGCGCGCGAATTCGCCCGCGCCTCCAACCTGCTGGTGCTCGACGAGCCGACCAACGATCTCGACATGGAGACGCTGGACCTGCTGCAGGAGGTGATCGCCGATTATGACGGCACCGTCCTGCTCGTCAGCCACGACCGCGATTTCCTCGACCGCACGGTGACGGTGACGCTCGGGCTTGATGGATCGGGCAAGGTCGATGTCGTGGCGGGCGGCTATGACGACTGGGCCAGGCGCCGCGCGCCCAAAATGGAGGCGAAGAAGCCCGCCCCCCCCCGGGCGGACGGGCCCGCCGCATCGCCCGCGCCGAAGAAGGCCAAGCTCTCCTACAAGGACCAGCGCGACCTCGACCTGCTGCCGAAGGAGATCGAGACGCTGGAGGCGCAGATCGCGAAGGACGAGGCGACGCTCGCGGACCCCGATCTGTTCGCGAAGGACCCCAAGCGCTTCGACCAGCTCATGAAGGCGATCGAATCGGCGCGCGACAGGAAGGATGCGGCGGAGCTGCGCTGGCTGGAGCTGGCGGAGATGGCCGAGACGCTGGGCTGATCCCTCTGCGACATTGGTGGAAGCCCCGCCCCTTCCCGCCCCGCCGGTAAGGTTTCGATAACCGCCCCCGCCCATGCCCGGCCCATCGCCAAGGGGTCGGGCCAAGAGAGGTCGGGTGTGACGCTGCAATCTTTCCACGATTATCGCGATCGGATGCTGTCGATCATGGACGAGGCCGAGACGAAGCTCGGCCATGCCGCGCCGGCCGATACGCTGATGCTCGACCTGGCGCGCAACCGCATGGCGCGCATCCTCACCGCCTATCACCTGTTCGCCGATCGCGAGCTGTTCGGCCCCGCCGCCGCGCGCGATCCCGCCGGCCGCCCGCGGATCAGGGCCGTCGCCGCCGAATGCGCCGCGCTCGCGCAGGATTCCCGCGCCTTCGCCCGCGACTGCACGATCCATCCGGTGATCGAGCGCTGGGCCTCCTATCGCCTCGACGCGCAGGCGATGATGGCCCGAATCCGCCGGCACCTCGCCGCCGCCGAGGCGGAGACGGGCACGGGCGGCGGCGGCGGCGGCGGCGAGCAACTGCCCCCGCCGGGCTATCGCACCGCCGCCTGAGCGCGCTCAGCCGCGCCAGCGCATCGCGACGTCGCACCGCTCGTAGCGGGCGGCGTAGCGCCGCATGATCTCCGCATCGTGGACGAAGCCCAGTTTCTCGTAGAGGTGGATCGCGGGGGCGCAGCTGCTGTTGGTGAGCAGATACAGCGTCCCGATCCCCATCGCCCGCGCCCGCTCCAGCGTGGCGGCGAGCAGGAATTCGCCGGCCTTCCGCCCGCGCGCGCTTTCCAGCACGCCCATCTTGGTGAGCTCGAACACGCCCTCCTCGATGCGGATCAGCGCGCAGGTGCCGACGACGCCCAGCCCCTCCGCCTCGACGAACAGGATGGTGCCGCCGCGATCGACGATCAGCTCGCGCGGGCGGGTGAGGATCTGGATGTCATTCTCCTCCAGCCTGAACATGGAGGAGATCCATTCGGCGTTGATCCGGTGGAAATCCCCGGCCAGCCCGTCCTCATATTCGCGCAGCGTGAGCCCCGGCGACCAGCGCCGCGCCCGCTCCTCCAGCGGGGTGCGCTCCAGCGCCGCCTCGATCTGCGCGACCTGATCGAGCAGCCCGCCCGACAGCGGCGCGCAAAGCTGCTTCACCGCGCCGTCGAGCCGGGGCCACATCGTCCGCTTGGCCTGCGCCATCGCGGCGCGGCCGGCGTCGCTCAGGTGGAGGCGCCGCTGGCGCAGATCGCTCTCCGATCGCTCCACCTCGATCAGCCCGGCCTCCACCAGCCCCGTCGCGCAACGGGTGACGGCGGGCTGGCTCAGCCCCAGCGCGTCCACCGCCTCGCCCACGGTCAGCGGGCCGTAGCGATCGATCGCGGCGAGCAGCGGGAATTGCGCCGGCTGGATCGCCAGCCCCGCCGCCTGCGCGACCTTCGCGGCATCCGCCTGCAGCCGCTCGGCCAGCCGCTTGAGCCGGCTGCCGAGGAACAGTTCGCCGAGATCGACGAGGATATCGCGGGGCACAAGCAACTCCATAGCTAGGTATATTACTAGCTATATATATCCCTGTGTCACGGTTCAATACCCATCCCTTGATCCGTTCGTCCTGAGCGAAGTCGAAGGACGGGCTGCAAGCGCTGCGTGTGGGGCCCGTCCTTCGACTTCGCTCAGGACGAACGGTGCTCGGAGTCCGCGTGAGAAATGGTTGGCAGGGGCACGGAACGAGCAATCACACCCGCTTGCCCTCCCGCCCGGCGAGATCGACCACATAATGCCATGCCACGCGGCCCGATCGGGCGCCGCGCCCCGTCGCCCAGGCGATCGCGTCGGCGGGATCGAACGGCAGGCCGAGCTCGGCCGCATAGGCCTCGACCATCGCGACATAAGTGGGCTGGTCGACATTGTGGAAGCCGACCGACAGCCCGAAGCGATCGGCGAGCGCCAGTTTGTCGTCCATCACGTCGCGGGCGTTGATCGCGCGCTCTGCCTCGCCATGCTCGCGGCTGACGATATGGCGGCGATTGGCGGTGACGTGGAGCCGGGCATTGTCCGGCCGCGCCTCGGCCCCGCCTTCCAGCAGCGAGCGGAGCGTGCGCGGGCCGGCCGATCCCTCCTCGAAGCCGAGATCGTCGACGAACAAGGCGAAGGCGCGGGCGAGCGGCGCGATCAGGTCGAACAGATGCGGCAGGGTGGACAGCGCATCGGGCGCCACCTCGACCAGCGCGATGTCCTTGCCCTCGGCCTGCAGGGCGCCGACCACGGACTTGACCAGCGAGGACTTGCCGGTGCCGCGCGCCCCCCACAGCAGCACGTCGTGCGCGGGCAGGCCGTCGGCCAGGCGCCGGCTATTCTCCAGCACCTGCGCCTTCTGCGCCTCGACTCCGGTGAGCAGCCCCAGCGCCAGCGGCCGGAAGGCGCGGGTCGCGACCAGCACGCCCTCGCGCCAGACATAGGCCGGGTGCGCCAGCGGATCGGCGGCGGGCGGCGGCGGCGGCGACATCCGCTCCAGCGCGGCGGCGATGCGGGCGAGGGGTTCGGCGTCGGTCATGCGCGCGGCATAGCGGCCACGACGCGCCCCGTCATCCCGGTGGATGCGGCCGGTCAGGGATGGTCGGCGCCCTTACGATCCGCCGATGGAATAGCCTTCCTTCATCCATTCCTCGCGGGTCAGGCAGGCCCGCTCGCCAAGGCGAGAATCCGAGAATATGGGCTTGTTCACGCAATACTGATTTTTCGACGCGACATATTCGACGGGAAGCCTGACTCCCACCTCTACATCAATCGCCGAATAGCCCTGGATCTGGCCGTTTGCGACTGGAGCCGGCCCAGGGCTCTGAGCCGATGCCGACGATGATGCGACCAGTGACAGCGCGAAGAAAAGCGAGATACGCAGCATGACCTGTCTCCCATCCCCCTCGCCCTTGGAACATAGGCAGATTTCTTTCCGGTTCAACGAAAATTGGAAACGCCTTCAAGTCCAGAATGGACCTCTTCTGGACAACGCCCGAATTTAACGGTCTCTGCTCTGCCCCGTCTTCGCGAGCAGGATTGTGCTATTCGTCCTGCCCACCTCTCTATAGCTTGTCAGCGCACGATCCACCGCCGGATGGCGCGCGATCCATCGCATCCATTCCGGCCCCTGCACCAGCACCGCATCGGGGCGGCCATGCGCGATGTCCTCGATCAACATGCGCTCGTCGGCGGCGACGGCGGTGGCGAGCGTCGCGCGGTCCCGTGCGCCGAGGCGGCCGGCGCGCAGGATGCCCGGCGCGCCGGCGCTGATCCACAGACTGTGCTGGCGCTGCACCCAGAGGCCGCCGACCTGCCGCGTCACCGGATAGGCGACGGCAAGGTCCCCGCCGATCATGGCGAGGCGCGGATGCGGCGGCGCCTTCGCTTCGATCAGCGCGGCGAGCGGGGCGACATCCGGCACGGGCCGGAAGGCGAGCAGCGACAGGCCCGCGAGGCCGAGCCCCAGCGCCGCGGCGAGGCGCGCGCCCGGCTTCGCCCCCAGGCCGGCGAGCGCGGCGCCGAGCGCGAACAGCGCCAGCGCGAGGCCGGGATAGAGATGGTTGGCATAGCCCTTGGCCTGCACCAGCGCCGCCACGGTGAAGCCCGCCGAGGCGAGCAACGGCACCGCGAGCGCCGTCGTCGTCGCCGCGCGGCGCGGCGCGATCGCCAGCGTCATGGCCCAGGCAGCGACCGTGAACAGCGTGCAGGGGTGGAGAAGCATGGCGCCGAGCCCGATCCGCGAGGGCAGATAGGCGACGCGCAGCACCGGCATCATCTCCGTGACGAAGCGCGGATAGGCGATGAGGACGGCAGCGGCGTAAGCGGCCACCACCCCGCCCGCGACCCACGCCTCGATCCCGAACAGCGCCCGGAGCGATCGCCGCCGCCACGCCGCGAACAGGAGCGGCGGTGCGACGGCGAGGACGAAGTGCGGCTTGATCGCCATCGCCATGCCGGCGCCGAGCCCGGCGAGGATGGGAAGGAGGCGGCCGATGCCGCGTCCTTCGCCACGGGCGGCCGTCACCGCCAGCCAGGGGAGCAGGAGCAGCAGCGCGACATGCTCGCGCTGCGCGAAGGAATAGCCCGGCAGCAGCAGGAAGCAGAAGGCCGCGAGCGCCGCCATGAACGGCATGGCGCTCCGGCGGAGGCCCGCCGAAGCGAGCGCGATCGATCCCGCGCCCAGCGCGAACACCCAGCCGGCCGTCACCAGCTCCAGCGTCGCGCCGATCGCGCGGGCGAACGCGGTGCCCGGCAGGTAGAGCCATACCGAGGCGGGCGGGTTGGTCTCGATGATGTCCACATAGAGGCGCTGGCCGGCGAGCAGATGATCGCTGACCGTCAGCAGCCAGGAGACGTCGCAATCGAGGAAGGTCGTCGCCTGCCGCCACACCGCCGCGAGCGCGATCAGCAGGGCGGGTGTCCAGCGCAGCGCGGTGCGGGCGCGGCGGGCATCAGGCGCGGATGCAGAGACGGCGACGGCAGTCATGGCGCCGGCATGGCATGAGCGGCGTTAATTTCCCCTCTTCGCTCTCTTTCCGTCACCCCAGCGAAAGCTGGGGTCTCCCGGTGGCGGACGTTCCGCCTCCCCTTCACGAGATCCCAGCTTTCGCTGGGATGACGGGCAAAGCGCGGGACGGCGCGATATCGCGCGAAACGCCCGTATCGCGACCCAACACCCACCCCAACCCCTCCCTTTCAGGGAGGGGCTCAAGACCTTAAAGGCCTCGATCATGATCCCCTCGCCCTGCACCAAGGTCTGCGCGATCGATGCCGCCACCGGGTGGTGCAAGGGCTGCGGCCGGACGGCGGCGGAGATCGGCGACTGGCTCGCCGCCACCGACGCCGGGAAGCGCGCGATCCTCGCCCGCCTGCCCGCGCGGATGCGCCGCCTCGCTCAATAATCCTTGGAGATGCGGATGCTGGCGCTCTGCCGGTTGATCGTCGAGATGGTCGAGAGCAAGGACAGCCAGCGCGTCACCTGGAATTCGATGCGCGTCGCCGAATAGCCCTGCCCGTCGGTGACCAGCTCCACATAGGTGCGCTTGCCGATATATTTGCCCGCCGCGATCGAGGTCTTCTGGCCGGTGGTGATGTCCGCCGGCTCGATGCGCAGGCGATCGAGCCCCGCCACCTTGCGGATCGCGTTGATCGGATCGAGGCTGCCCTTCCCGCCCGTGCGCAGGCCGTTCACCGCCGCCGCCAGCTGCAGCGCCTCGGGTGCCGAGAGGTTGGCGATCGAGGTGCCGAACAGCAGGCGCGAGAGCAGCTCGTCCTCGGGCAGGGCCGGGGTCGAGGTGAAGCTGATCTCGGGCTTGAGGCCGGTGCCGGACACCTGGATCGTGGCGCTGACGCTCTGCACGTCGGCCTTGGCGACGATGTCCAATGCCGGATCGATCGGCGTGCCGCCGCCGAAGCGGATGATGCCGCGATCGATGTCGAAGCGGCGCCCGGCGAATTCGTAATTGCCCCGGATCAGGTCGACGCGGCCGGCGATGGCGGGATTGTCGACGAAGCCGCTGATCGCCAGCTTGCCGCGCCACTCGCTGTCCAGCCCCAGGCCGCGCACGAACAGCTGGTTGCGCGCATCCGCCTTGATGTCGAGCGCCCAGGGGACGGGCGGCGTCGCCTCGTCGTCATAATCCTCGCGGTTCAGCTCCTTGACGGCGAGGTGCGGCACGCCTTGCTGCTGCGTCGCCTTGCCGAAGCGATAGGAGGAGCGATCGAGCTTCACGTCGCCGGCGATGGTGCCGCCTTTGCCGTCCGACTTGATGGTCAGCGGGCCGGTGACGGTGGCGCCGATATCTGCGCGCGCCAGCAGCACGGCGTGGTTGGCGGTGAGCGCGATATCCATGCCGAGCCCCTTGGC
>Ga0105237_10001544_pt1 | contig 30055 bp, 24 predicted proteins | sample KBSC24metaG_FD_81520 | JGI IMG/M metagenome (GOLD analysis project Ga0105237, IMG submission 81520) | Corn rhizosphere microbial communities from Kellogg Biological Station, Michigan, USA - KBS C2-4 metaG | ecosystem: Host-associated > Plants > Roots > Rhizosphere > Soil | place: Michigan, USA... | reverse complement strand
TCCTATCCTCATCGGCCTCTCCAAAATACCCCCCGAACAAAAGACTCTCCACCTTACCCATAGCCTTTACCGTTCGGATATATACGCTCAGAGGGTGGTTGCTCTGCTTGTATTTCGAAAAATTGATATGGTAAAAACCTTTTTCACCCCCCACAAATATATTGTTGTCATTCACGGGATAGATATTCTCGAATCCGCTGAGCATTTTACCCTTCAGCTCGGGCAGGTAGATGATGGAAGGCTTATATGTCGAGAAATCCACCACTCCAATGGTCTTCTCCTGGATGAACCAGATATTGCCGCTGGGGTCTTCCTTGAGATAGCGGACGCTTTGATCCCCGAATATCTCCTTGAAATATGCTGAAACCTCAAATCTATCAATCCGTGTATTGTATTCATATACTCCCTTTTCCGTGGCGATGACTATACGGTTCTTAACCTTATATAAATAATTACTCAGGGCGGACGGCAATCCATCCTTGTCCGTATACAACTTAAAGGCAGCCCGCCCTGTCGAAGCCAACGGTAGTCTGTATACGCCGCGATAGGGATGGGATACCCAGATAGCATTGCTATCATCCACCGCGACAAATCTGGCTGACTCCGAGAAGTCGGTGATATTTCCCTTGTCCTCGAACCCCTGCAGCCCGACAGCAAACAAACGCACTCCATGATAATTGCCCGCCAGCAGCAGGGACTTCCGGCGGATATCCTCCAGCGGCTGGAAGTTCCAGAACCCATTGCCTCTCATGACAGGCTCTTCCCTGTCATCTTTTATCCGGAAGAAACCTTCATGCTTGCCCGCCAGCAATTGATCCCCCACGCGAAAAAGTCCCCAGGTCTGCCCGTCGGCGACAACCCGGAATGCGTTGGGCGCATAGCTCAGGTCCTTCAGATCAGGCAGCGGCAATTCATAGATCCCATTGGACAACCCCATATAGAGCTTTTTGTGAAAAATAATGGCCGCATAGCCGGAACCGGCATTCATAATGGGAGGATTGATATGCTTGATGGCATTGTTGAACGCTATAAAATCGATGCCGCTGTCCAGTCCTACCCAGATGTTGCGGTTATGGTCCAGGAAAAGACTTCGCACGTTGCTGTTCTGAAGACCTTCACGCTTGGACAGGTTCTCCACCACCTGCCCCTTCATATTGATAAGATAAAAACCATTCGTATAAGTGCTGACGATAAAGGTCTCTTCGTCTATCTGCACTGCACCGGTGAAGTTGAGGCCCGGGGAGAAATCCAGTCCCGAAGGTGTAAATGGGGTCAAACGTCCTCTATTTAATATGAACAGCCCATTCTGCTGGCTGGTGACCAGGCAGGAGTCCTGTCCAATGCTAATGATGGAGACGACATATAGTCCCCTGGGAAGATATTCCGTTTGGATTAGCGGCTCCCAGTTGCCTTTTGTATATACAAGAAGTCCCTTTTCTGCATCTTGGGCGATCAGCCTGCCGCCAGCCCGTCCCAGGTAAAACCATGTAGAAAAGGTCTTGAACACCTCTACTTTGTGGCGGTCCCAGCGGAATATCCTGTTATTACTGAGAAAGAAGATGCTGCTGTCATAAGCAGCTATGCGCCATATATCCTCAAATTTCCGGTCTCCTTCGGGCAGGAAGTTCCTCAAAGAAGTGTAGCCCAGTTTTCCCGATTTATCTGGAGAGAAATAGCCGATCTCATCCTGCGCGCCTACATAGATCCGGTGATCACTTCCAAATTCGAGGGATCGAACGATGGTCTTATTGGGAAGATGATATAGCTGCCAATAGATACCGTCAAAGCTCAACAGCCCTTCATTGTTGGCAAAGTAGACCCTCCCCTGGGCATCCTGGCCGATGTCCCAATTCTGGGCGCCTGCATTATAATCCTGCTTCTCGTAATTGATTACCTCCCGCAGACCGATGGTCTCTTGAGCAGTCGCTGTCAGCGTGCAGGCAGATACTACCAGCGACAAGAAGGCTTTATAGCACATAATGACTCGCAGGTGACGTGATGTTATTTTGTAGATGTAGTCCAGATGTAGTCTGTCCCGCCTAAAAATAGCATTTTTTTGGGATGGTAGTAGTAGGGATGTAGTCGGAAAATTTGTTGTGGAGTGAAGCACCTCTACTTTTATAGTACGCTACACACACTCTCTCGCAGGTACAGGATTCTCCTGGAAATAATGTCACCTTCATCAAATAAACTAAAACTTGCATATGAAAAGAAAATTGATTCATGCCCTTGCATGCTTCCTGTTACTGGGAGCTTATTTACCCACACGCGCCCAAAGCAGGGCCATCACCGGTAAAATCGTAAATGACAAGAGCGCGCCGCTGGGCGGAGCATCTGTCGTGGTCAAAAACCATCCCTCGACCGGTACTACCACATCCGAAAGCGGCATCTTTCACCTCACCGTCTCTTCCTCTGACGATTCACTGGTTGTAACAGCCATTGGCTACGAAGCTCAAACGGTGGCCATTTCGAATGACCTTCAGATCAGCCTTTCTCCCGGTCGACGGACATTGGACGAGGTAGTTGTCGTCGGATATGGAACTCAAAAAAGAGTAGACCTGACCGCCCCGGTTACAACCGTGAATACAGAGAATATGCTTAAGCGGACCGCGGCCAGCCCGATGGATGCCCTGCAGGGGAGTGTACCAGGAGTGCAGGTAGTCAGCAATGGCGCCCCGGGCAGTTCCCCTGATGTCCGGATCAGAGGTATCGGATCTTTTAATAATCAAAACCCATTATATGTAGTAGACGGAATGTTTGTGACTGATATTGGTTTTCTGAATGCAAATGATATTGCTGAAATGTCCATCCTCAAAGACGCATCCGGTGCAGCCATTTATGGCGTAAGGGCAGCCAATGGAGTGGTGCTGATCACAACAAAAAAAGGGCGGCTGAACATGAAGACCCGAATTACTTATAATACATATACAGGAGTTCAGGTTCCTGAACACGTATTAAAGATGGCAAATGGGAAAGAATTTACCAATTTCGCCTTGCAGTGGCAATCGCCCACAGATTCGGGCTCCGTCAGGCAATCTGCTGCTTTATACGGGGGCAGCGGGTTAAATCCAACTACAAGCACCGACTGGTACAACCAGATACTCCGTAAAAGTGCCATAATAACAAATCACGCACTGGATATTCAAGGGGGCAGTGATAAAATAACCTATACGTTGGGGGGCAATTACACCTACCAGGATGGGGTCATGAAATATTTAAACAATTTCAAAAGGTACAACATCCGGTTCCAAATGGAAGCACTGGCCTTTCCCTGGCTGAAATTTGGAATTACGACGACACTCAGCAACGCAGTCACGTTCAATGCCAACAATGCGGCCTGGGAAACCGCGTTTACGGCATCACCGTTGTTCCCCGTATATGATTCCGTACATAATCCCTATGCGTCTCCTGTAAAATTTGCTAATAGCGCACTGATTGGAAGGGGTGACCCCAATGCAGTAGCCCAGCAATACTACAATTATAATCAATATAAGCAGTTCCAGATTTTACCGGCTATTTATGCCGAAATGTACTTCTGGCAAAATAAGATCACCGTACGTTCCCAATTGAGCGAGCTGTATACGAGCGGACTCTCCACGAACTATGCTGCACAAGTGAACTTAGGGCCCGGGGCTACCAATACGACGCCTTCTGATCTGACTTATTCCCAGGATCGCAATACCAATTATATTTTAGATAACCTGATCACCTACAAAGATGGCGCAGGCCCGCACCATTGGAGTTTACTGCTGGGGCAATCTTCAAGGTCAGAGCGGTACCGGATAACAACCGTTCAGGCGCAGAATGTCCCCGCGCAACAACAATTCTGGTATGTGGGAAACTACACGCGTGATCCGAGTTATTATACCGACAACGGAGCTTATAACACAGGGTTATCCTTTTTTACGCGCGGCACGTATGACTTTGAGAATAAATATTTGCTTACCGCAACATTTCGCAGAGACGGAAGCTCAAAATACCAGCAAAAATGGGGGAACTTTCCTTCGGTGGGGTTAGGTTGGGTAGCCAGCAAAGAGGACTTTATGGAGGGGCAGCACGTTTTTGATTTCCTAAAGCTGCGCGGAAGCTGGGGCAAGCTTGGTAATGATGCGGTAAACCCAAATGCAGGGTATGCCATAGTAAATTCCGGCAATGGCTATACCGGGATATTTGGAAGCACCGGAACAACAAATGGCAGTTACACGACTCCCGGCGGATATACAGTAAACAATTTCTTTACGAACGTTTCGTGGGAAGTTGTAACGGAGTGGGATGGAGGTATTGATTTTGAAACACTCAATCATAGGTTAAAAGGTTCTGTCGACTATTATCATCGTGCTACAAACGGGGCTGCGCTCAACGAAAATTTCCCGTTTGGAGCGCCCGCCATTTACGGTAACTGGGCAGATATGGTAAACAGCGGTTTCGACATTGCTGTGAGCTGGAGCGATCGGGTAGGTAAAGTAGGTTACCAGATCTCGGCAAATGCGTCTACTTTAAAGAACAGGGTAACAAATATCGGCAGCATTGCCAATATTCCCGGTGGAATTTTTGGCTGGGCAGCGGAATATCCAAACATCATACAGGTCGGGCTGCCGATATATTCGTTTTATGGATTTAAGACGATTGGAGTTTACCAGGACCAAAAAGACATTGCCAGCGACCCGGTGGCGGTCTCCGCCAATGCATCCGCCCCCGGCACCGTCCAGCCCGGCTTTTTTAAATATGCGGATCTAAACCATAATGGGATAAGGGATGCTGGAGATGAAACAGACTTAGGCAGCTATTTACCAAAAGTCACTTATGGTTTTAACCTGTCTTTGAGCTATCTCAATTTTGATTTTAGCGTGGCTTGTCAGGGTGTATGGGGAAATAAATTACTGAACCTGAACAGGGGCGAATTTCTGAAAGCGCAAACTGCGCCTAATATGGATGCAAAATTTTTAGGGCGTCTTTGGACGGGCGCCGGTTCAACGAACACTTATCCATCGGCCTATGCTCTTTCGCAGGGTTGGAACAAAGAGGATGGAGGCGCGTCCTTTTTTGTAGAGAGCGGCGCTTACCTGCGTGTACAAAACATACAGTTGGGGTACAACTTCAAAATAGGGACGACAGCACCGGTTGCGCTGCGTGTATTCGCTACTGCCGACAGGCCTTTCATATTTACCAAATACAGTGGGTTTACGCCTGAGATCAGTGGTCTTGGTTATGATAACCAGGTATACCCTGTTACAGCTACCTATAGTCTTGGCGTCAGGGCCACTTTTTAATAAAATTTAAAAATATAGTTATGTTTTCCTATAAAAAAATAATCACCTGGATTCTGATAATCGGCCTTTTTGCCTTTTCTGCGTGTTCCAAATTCCTGGATCATCCTGTGGAAAACCAGGCGCCGCCTACCACCATTGACTATACCGACCTAAGTCTGATGTATTCACCCGTGTCCGGGGCTTATAAAGCCGTGACCAGGGGCGGGTATGCCACGTGGATCCAAACATTTATGAAGACCTCGCAAAGCGACGATATCTATCCGCTGACGGGATATAGCGAAGTGAACAATCTTATCCATAACGGCGTGAGCGGCCCCGCGATACAAAGTTTTTGGGCCATCGATCAAACCTGGGTTAACGACTATTCGGCTATCATCACCTGTAATAGCGCACTGGCCGAGCTTGCCAAGTTTGCCAGGAATATACCGGCAAGTGATGCTGCCAACCAACAGCTGCTCCTGCGCTATCAGGCTGAGACCCGTTTTTTGATAGCGCTTGGGCATTATTTTATGTGCAGATGGTACGGCGATGTACCCATACTAGGGCCTGAAAGCATCAGTCCGGCCAATTTGGATACCATTCACAAAAGCGGCCATCTGGCAGTGCAACAACATATCATCAATGAAATGAACTGGTGTATACCCAATTTAGAAAATGTGGCGCCGAACAAGGCAACGCACATTGGGGGTGTAACGCAATATACTGCGCTGATGCTAAAAGCCAAAACGGCTATGGATATTGCCGGCGGAGATAATGCGAGCCCTTACTGGGACACCGTGCTGAATACCACCAATCAGATCATTAACAGCGGCAAGTTCTCATTGTACCCGGATTACTATGAACTTTGGAAAATACCCGGTAAACTTTGTGATGAGTCGATCCTTGAATTCCAATACTCCGACTTTGGGAACACGACCGGCAACATCGTAACTTCCGGCGACGATGCATCAGGGTCACAATGGGCAAATCTTTTTCTTTTTCAGGGGCCGGCCAATAGTTACGGCGGTCTTATAAATGGATCCGGATGGCTGGTGCCTTCTGACGCCGCTCATGATTTTTTGGTGGGCCGCAATGACGCGATCAGGTTAAAAACAACTTTTGAGCGGTGTGGAATAAATGGAGATCCAAACACTTACGCTGTTACACCCGATGGGGATACGGTTTCCGGGAATGTCGCGCTAAGTAAATATTTTAATGGCAAGGCATACACGCCTACATCTGAAAGTAATGGATCGACCGGCTACTATGGTTCGAACAATAATGTCCGTTTATGGCGTTACGCCGAGACCTTATTGATGAATGCGGAGGCATTGATCCGCAAAGGGCAAAATGGAGATGCACCTTTAAATTTAGTTCGAAACAGAGTAGGGCTTTCTTCTCTTTCAAACGCAACTATACAACAATTAATGGACGAGCGCCGGGCTGAGTTTATATGCGAGTGGTGGGGAGAAAGGTTTAATGATCTGGTAAGGACCGGGCAGGCCGCCAGTGTATTTTCCGGATTTGTGGTAGGGCAAAGCGAATTTTGGCCGACACCACAGCAGGAAATCAATCTGGACGCGAATTTGAAGTAGTGAACCGTTGGCGTGATCATGGGAGCCTTTCTCACCCGACTTCGAAAAAATGATTAACTTGACGGCTCGGTTTTTAGCACCATTCAAAACTCTATTATGTATTCTACTCCTCTTTTACGATGGGCAGCGCTGGCGATCAGCGGGTTTGCCCTTTCCTGCTCGATGGTTAAGGACAACAGCGCTGCCTTGGAAACACAGAAGGCGGCCGCCTCCGATCGGCCTCTTTCCAGGAAGCAGTCAGCTGCCATGGATCAGTCCGCTGTCGAAAAACCGCTGTTCATCGACGACTTTTCCGGCAATAAGCTGGACAGGGACAAATGGAACGTGGAGATCACGGGCGCTACATACAACGACGAGCAGCAGGCTTATGTAGACTCATCGGCTACCGCCTATATCGTTCATGGCGCCGAAGCCGAAGGGGCCGCGGGCGGGGCGCTCGTGCTGCAGCCACGATATTCTCCCGGCTTCAAGACCCCGGAAGGCAAATCATTCGACTTCATCTCCGCCAGGATCAACACCCGTAATAAGCTGGATTTCGCGCATGGCGAAGCTTCCGCCAGGATCAAAATAACGGGCGGCGCGGGGCTCTGGCCCGCATGGTGGCTGCTGGGCAACGGACCCTGGCCTCAAACAGGCGAGATCGACATCATGGAATACGTAGGCGAGAGCGACTGGGCCAGCGCTGCAATACACGGACCAGGCTACAGCGGGGAAACGCCTTTTGTCAACAGGTTCTATTTTCCCGGGAGGAATGACGTTAGCCACTGGCACGTCTATGCGGTGGACTGGTCAGAGGATTCCCTTGTATTCAAATACGATGGCGTCCCGATGTTCCGTGTGACACGCCCCATGGTAGAACATTATGGAAAATGGACCTACGACAACAAGGAATTCCTCGTCCTGAACTTTGCTTTGGGGGGCGGCTATCCCGCCAAGATCAATGGAGTAAAAACCCCCTATTTAGGTCTCCCTGCCGCCACGGCAGAGGCCATCAAAAAAAATCAATGCAAGCTCATGGTCGACTGGGTAAAGGTGGAAAAACACTGACGACCTACTCCCTCGAGCGCATATGTTTCATCGCCTGGAGCATGGCCGTGGATATGCTGACATAGCACATGGTCCAGGCGAATTTCAGATCGTCATCCCATTCGTCACCCAATTCCCTCTTAAGGGTCCAGAGCAGCGCCTCCCCCACGAGGGTGTAATGCTCGGGCTTTACGCCATAGGATTCATGGCGCTGTGCCAGCTTGACGATATTCTCCACGATGTCGTCCAGTGAATCCAGCTTTTCAATAACATGATCCAGTATGGTCATTAATTTTCTCGATTGCTCCGGAATAGGCCGCTTGAACATAGGTTCGAGGTCCGGCGCTATTTCAAAGAGACGGTTGTAAAATCCAATGCCAAAAGTCACTTCATCGATGGAGGTCACCTGAGCCCAGGATGATCTTACCAGCTCGATCTGTCTTGAAGTCATAGATGATATGGTTGTTTTAAAAGGTGGCGACGACGGAAGGGTCAACTGGTCGCTCCTCTTAGCCAACGCCCCGGGCCTCAAAGGTTCAGCAGGACATCAAAATTAATCACTGGCCGATATTCTGCAATACCACAGCCTGGAATATGCGCAGTATGCTCCCATTGGGGGGATAGGACAGACCGGTCATGTTCGGATACGGGCCGATGGGTGCGTGAGGTGGGAAAATTTTTTTAACCGGCATGCTGCCCCACCTGGTAATCTCCCGCAGGGCTCCGGAAAGCAACATTTATCCGGTTGTAGCAATTGATAGCCAGGGTCGTCATAGTGAGATCCACCAGCTCCTCATCCGTGAATTGTTTTCGCGCCAGTTCGTATACTTCATCCGGTACGTCCTGGTTCGTGAGCTTTGTGACGGCCTCGGCCCAGGCCAGCGCGGCACGTTCCCGGTCGGTGTACATGGGTGCTTCTCTCCAGGCGCTGATCATATACAGACGCTGCTCCGTCTCCCCTCCTGCCCGCAGGTCCTTCGAATGCATATCGAGACAATATGCACAACCATTGATCTGAGATATCCTGAATTCAATAAGTTCCTGCAAATGCTTCTCGATAGACGATTCGCCTAAATAAGTGCCAAATCCATATAGGGTCTTGGCGGCACGCTGTCCCTTCTCGTAAAAATTCATTCGCTGTTCCATTTTTCTCTTTTTTAATTGTTCGTGATTGTTTGTTACACATCATCAATGCTTGTACCCGGAGAAATTGGACAGAAAAAGGAAATTATTTTTATTTTCAAGGGCATCCCGCTCGCCCCCGGGTCAGGATAGTGCATCGATCTTTTGCTGGATGCCTTGCTTTTCGGTCTGGGTCTTGGCCAAACCATAGGCTCTTCGGAGATGGAGTCTTGCTTTCACATTGTCCAAACCCTTATATAGTTCACCTAATAAAATGAAATAGAAGTGATTGTTGTCCAGTCTAAGCTTTTCAGCCTCGACAATCGCCTCCTGTCTGCCGTTGGCTTTGTATAAGGCATAGGTCCTGTTGAGCGCGACGCTGGGCGAATAATTCACCAATAGCAGTTGGTTGTACAGGCTCAGGATATTCTCCCACTTTTGCGGGCTGTCCTCTTTTATACAATGCCAATAGGCGATCTGTGCCTCCAGGTGATAGGAGCTCACTTCATCGCCCTGGGCGGAAAGATAGAGAAAATGCATCCCCTGCTCGATCAGCTCCTTGTCCCATAGTCCCGCATCCTGCTGCTCGTACAGGATGGGAGACTCCTTCTCCATCTGTCTGGCGTCAAAGCGGGAGGCATGGAAGCACATCAGGGAGATAAGGGCATTGGTTTTCGGCCGGGCAGTTTTTTCATAGGCTGTCAGCATCAGCCCCAGACGTAAGGCCTCTACACAAAGCTCCTTTCGCAATATCTGGTTCTGGGTCTGGGAGTAATACCCTTCACTAAAGAGGAGATATATTATGTGCAGCACATTGTCCAGCCGACGGGCAATCTCATTTTCGGGCGGCAGCTCCATTTTTATATTCTCCGTCCGCAGCTTTTCCTTTGCCCGGAACAGACGTTTGTTGATGGTCTCTTTATTGGATAGGAACGCCTCGGCTATCTCGTCGATGCCAAAGCCGCAGAGGATACGCAATGCCAGCCCTATCTGGGCCTCGCTGGCAATGGCGGGGTTGCAGACGGCAAAAAGCATCTGCAATTGACTGTCCTTGATATTTTCCTGGGAAGAGTTCAGCTCCTCCATATCCACAGCCTCTTGTTGCCTGGATCTTATCACAGGCTTTACTTTTCGTTCGAGTATCTTATTCCTGCGGAAATGATACAGCGTTTTTTGCTTGGCTACAACGTACAGCCATGCGGTGGGATTGGGAGGCAGCCCCTGCTTCTCCCAGGTCTCCGTCGCCTTCAGAAAAGTCTCGCTTACAATATCCTCTGCGGTCTCGATATGTTCCAGGCCAAAGAGTTTGCTGATCACAGCCACCATCTTGGCGAACTCCTGCTGAAACAAATGTTTTAAATACTCTTTTTCCATACAACGGACCAATTCCCGCACATTATTATGAACCAAAGATAGGCCGGATCTCCACACTGCCGTTGGTATCGAGTGCGGGACAGCCATGCGCCAACGTGGTGGCCTCCTCCATAGTGTCGGCTTTGACAACGATGAAACTGCCTAAGATCTCCCGGATCTCTACGAACGGACCGTCAGTAACCACTCCCCCGGGCTTCAATACCTTTCCTTCCATGGTGAGACGTAAGCCATTGCTGCTCATTTTTCCCTGCGCGGCAATACCGCCTGCCCAGTCCTGCCATTTTTTGGCGAGGGCCTTGTAGTCTTCGGGAGACAAATTGCTGTGATCCAGATTCGGAAATCGAAATAATAACGCAAATTCTTTCATTGTTCAACGTTTTAAACTATTATTTAAAATATGATTTATATTCTAACAATGACTGAGGTCAGAGAATTTGGACATCCCGGCCGTACTTTTTTGCAAATTTAATAACTTACTGATTATCAGCAATAAGCAATTGTTTTTTATGATAGCTCTTTAACAGCCACTGCATGGGGAAGACGATCAGCAGACAGACCTGGGCCCAGTGGGCCTTGTAGATAGCAAGTGGCAGCGCCACGGTGAAAAGACTTAAGGTGGCAGAGCCCCGTATATAAAAATAATTGATGGTCGATCTGGATGTGTCCTTGCTGACAAGCCTGTGTCCCTTGGTAGCATACCGCCACATCAACAACGATAAACTCACTACCATAAACATGGCACAAATATAAAATATCATGCTGATGGCCTCATTGGGGTAAGTGCCCATCAGGGCGGATGGAAAGGGAATAAAGGCAACGACCAGCAAATAAATGAGATTGATCCAGATAAATGTATGATCCACATGGTCCACCAGGCTGAGCATGCGATGGTGTATCGTCCAGAATACGGCTATCAGCAGAAAACTGATGAGATAGGTCACAAAATGCGACAGCATATTCAGTAATGCCTTCGGCAGCATCCGGTGCACATCGGCATCCGGGACCTCCGGCACTTTAAGATTAAATACAAGCAAGGTGACGGCGATGGCAAATACGCCATCGCTAAAGGATGTCAGCCTCCCGGGGCTGATAAGGTCATAAGGAGTTTTGCTCATATCATACTGTTAGCGGCGTGGAATAGGAATTGCGGCACTTAAATATCTGACAAATTGTATAATTTAAAAATAATTACTATGCAAAAGACGGAAAAATCCCGTGCAGTAAAGTTTGATCGGTATGGAGGGATTGATGAATTGAAAGTAGTCGAGGTTGACCGTCCGGTGCCCGGAAAAAGAGAAGTGCTTGTCAGGATCAAAGCAGCCGGTATTAATCCGGGCGAAGCTGCTATCCGGGAGGGCAAAATGGCTAAACAATGGCCGGCTACTTTCCCCTCCGGAGAAGGCAGTGATCTTGCCGGCACAGTAGAAGAAGTAGGATCGGCGGTAGTTGAAATAGTCGTGGGAGACGAGGTCATTGGGTTTACGGACAACCGCGAAAGCCACGCAGATTTCGTCGTGGTCCCGGCGGATCATCTTACTCCACGTCCGGCACAGGTGCCATGGGCGCAGGCAGGAGCCCTGTTTGTAGTTGGAACGACCGCCTATGCCGCGATAAAAGCCGTCGATGTCAAACAAGGCGATACCGTAGTTGTCACCGGAGCAGCAGGAGGAGTAGGCTCAGTGGCGGTACAACTCGCCAGGAACGCGGGCGCTACAGTCATCGGCGTGGCCAGCGAGCCTCATCATCGATGGCTGACCGATCATGGTATTATTCCCATCAGTTACGAAGAGGGCGTATCCGAACGCATTCGGCAGGCCGCTAATGGGAAAGTGGACGCATTCATCGATACTCACGGGGATGGCTATGTCGATATGGCAATAGATATGGGTGTATCTCCCGACAGGATCGACACCATCATCGATTTTCCCGCCGCAAAAAAATATAAGGTCAGGACTGCCGGCAATGCGGAAGGAGCCAAAGCGGAGGTACTGGCGGAGCTGGCCGGACTGATAGTGGCAGGGAAGTTGGAGATACCTATCGCCAGGGCTTACCACCTGACGGAGGTGCGGGATGCCTATCAGGAGCTTGAAAAACACCACACGCTTGGCAAGATAGTGCTGGTGCCGTAACTACCCTTCCATCCCATTGCTGTCGGTAGTCAGCACTTCGCTCATATAATTGAAAAAAGGACGCATTGCCTTGAATGTAAGGCTTGCCTCTTTGAAGAAGTCCTTGTTCAAAACCTCCTTATCAGAAAATTTTCTTATAAGTAAAAATTGCTTGTGCCGGAGCAGATCGATGGCTAGATGTTGGGAGTCATATCCCTTCGGAGCGGTCTTCACCTGCTGACCCTTCAATGTCTGGAACATCGATACAAATGATTTGCTTTTTAATATTTTCCTCAGCGGTGCGGCGTCAAAGGCGATATCATCCCTGATCCGTTTGAGATCCTGCGGCACGGGTCCCCAAAAACCTCCCGCAATAAAGCTGTTGCCGGGCTCGATATGGAAGTAATAACCACCTCTGCGGTATTTGGTAGCGCGTTTAAAACTGCCACTCCAATGGCTCTTGTACGGGGTCTTGTCGTTGGAGAAGCGGGTATCCCTGTATATTCGGAAGAGGCTCTTTTTCCCTGAAGGCGTCTCTATCTCGTCGTGTGCGTTGAGCTGCTTTAAAAGGGCACCGGCAAAGGTTTCCATAATGACCAGCTCCTGCTGGTACTCCGCCTTATGGTCATTGAACCACTCCCTGTTGTTGTTCTTTTTTAATTTCTTGAGAAAATCCAGGCTGGAGGATTGTATCATGGGTGCAAAGATACAGCCTAAAGTTCTGCAAGTCTCTTTAAAAGATCATCCTTGCGGCGGGTCGACACTTCTATTTCAGTGTTATCCGTCATGGACACGGAGCCGCCTTTCCCTCTGTTATAACTTTTGATACAGGCAAGGTTGATGAGATGGGAATTATGCACCCGGTAAAAATTATGCTCCGACAGCAGCTCCTCGAACTCTTTCAATGTTTTGGCGACGGTAAGCTTATGTCCGCTGGATAGAAATATGGAGGTGTAGTTGATATGGCTTTCACAGCGGATGATCTCATGGACGGGTAGGAATTCCAGCCCTTTCACAGTGGGTATGCTGATCCGCCTGGGCAGTCCCGGGCCATTCTTAAGGTTATAGAACAGGGTTTCGAACTTTTTGGCCGTTTCTTCTTTGGACCGCTTCTGTTGCAGTCTTGCGACTGCCTGTCGAAGGTCATCGGGGTCCACCGGCTTCAGGAGGTAGTCGATGGCGCTGAATTTGAAGGCCTGGATAGCATATTTCTCATAGGCGGTGACAAATATGATATCGAAATCCATCACGGGGAATCTGTCGAGCAGGTCAAAGCCCGTTTCATCTTTCACCTGAATATCCAGGAATACGAGTTGGGGTTGCAGTTGAACGATGGAGCGCCATCCATCCTCTATCGTCCTGGCTGACCCGGCTATGCGCACCATGGAGCCGCACCAGGCGGCGACGAGCCCCGTCAGATGGTCGATACAATGCGATTCGTCGTCAATGATGATGGCGTCGATCATGGGTTAATAGTTTAATTCCAGCGGTAGTCTTACCTCCACCCTTGTACCTTCGGAGAGGTCAAATATCTCTACACCCGCCCGGACCCGCCGGGTTTGATTGATGATATCGATCCGGTCAAGCGTGATCCTCAGTCCCATCGATTGCCTGCCGGCTGCCGCATATTTACCGGCCTCCTTTCGTCCGATGCCATTATCTTCTACGATATAATGGATCATTTCGTCCTCCCGGATGATGCGTATCGATATCCTGCCGGGACAGGTCTTTCCGGAAAGTCCATGCCAGATGCTGTTCTCCACAAAAGGCTGTATGATCAGGGGAGGCACCAGCGTGCTGTCCGGATCGATGCCCGGGTCGATGCATATCTCGTAATTTACCTCATTCCTCAGCCGCAGCGACTCCAGTTGTATATACGTTTCGACTAACCGCAGGTCTTCCGCCAGCGTTATCTCCCTTTTCTCGGAATTCTCCAGCACCTGTCGCATCATCTTGGCAAATTTGCTCAGGAAATAGTTGGCAGTCGTCGTTTCGTGTTTGGATATATAGTCACTTACGGAATTCAATGAATTGAATATAAAATGAGGGTTCATCTGCAGACGCAGCACCTTCATCTCCGTATCAGACACCTTGGCTTTTAAGTCTGCCTCCTTACGGCGTTCTTCGGCATCCCGCCTCCGTTTGTAGAGCACAAAGCTGGATAAGCCTGCGAGCAGCAGGATCACCACTCCCGCCAGTATTCCCCTTTTTATCAATCGCTGACGGTTGATCTCCGCCTGGGCGAGCGCTTCCTTCTTATCGTGTTCTGCCCTGGTAGCAGCCTCCTTTTTTTCAAAGTCGAACGCCATCTCCTTTCTCGCCAGGGCAGACCGTTTATCTTCATTCGAAACACTGTCCCGGAAGAGAATGAATTGCTGATAGGCGTCAAGCGCCTTGTCATACCGATGCTGCTTTTCATACACTTTATACAAGCTCTCCCAGGCATTGGACTGCCATTCGGCCGAGTGCAGCTGCCGGGCTATTTGCAGGGATTTCAGCGCGTATTGTCCGGCACTGGCATAGTCGCCTCGTGTCAGATATATCTTACCCGTCTCATTCAGCGAAGAAGCTTTGGCATCATAATTACTGTATCTGTCTGCCAGTTCGATGCTTTCACGAAAACTGGCCAGCGCACTGTCGGCGTCTCCTGCCTTGTTATACGTTATACCCAGGTTGTTTAGAATGATAGGGATAAAGTAGTTGATTCCTTTCTTCCGGCAGATCCCGAGCCCCTGCCGGCCGCATTCCAGCGCTTTTTTCGGCTCATTCAGCTCCGTATAAACCGTGCCCATGTTGACGAGAGCAATCGTTTCGTCCTTGCCCGAACCCAACTCCCTCGATATATCCAGGAACTGCCGGTAGTAATCCAGCGCCTTGTCGTATTGCTTCAGGTCGCTGTAGATATTCGCCAGGTTATTGAGAAGGCTGGCGTCGAGTTCACGGATATTCAGCGGCCGGGCTTCTTTCAGCCCCTTTATATAGTAATCCATGGCAGCAGGAAGGTCGGAAAACACGTAATATATGTTCCCTTTTTGCCGGAAGGAAAGTGCGGTGCCCTTTGCCCAATAGCTCTTTTCGGAGATATCCAATGCCTCGTCCGCGTAGCGCATAGCCGTAGCGGGGTCGGTATAGACCATGGCATCCGCCAGCTTGAGCAAAGCCGTCACCCTGTTGCTGTCCCTTGAGGGATGCTGCCGGACCTTCTGTAACAGGGAGTCTATGGGAGCTTGCCCAATACAGACAAAGACCTGCACAATAAAGAGTATGAGCAGTGATAGCTTGGTCATCCAGTTGGGTTTATTCGGGAAGCTTAAGGGGAGTTTAAGGTAAGCAAATTTTGCCGCTTTCCCCTCAAAAAATAAATGGCGGCGGGCAAAGAATAAATGCGCCTTGTCCCGGCTTGCATGGGCTGTTAATTTTATCTCCGAACGCTCCTCTGTTATACTTCCTCTTAAAAAAATACAGATATGAAAAAGCTGCTGCTTATGGCGGTCACCGGCCTGTCCCTGTCGGTACACGCCCAGGAATTCGTGAAAGGGACCAATATTGTCAGTGCCGGCATCGGATTGGGGAGTTCGATCCTCAGCTATTCTGGCGCCTCCCAGACGCCGGCCCTTAGTCTTCAATACGAGCGAGGCATGTGGGACGTCGGCGGACCAGGTGTCATCAGCCTGGGCGGCTACCTTGGATACAAGGGATATAGTTATTCCGGGAAGGCCAGCTCATACAGCTATGATCAAAAATGGCACTATACCGTCGTCGGCATCCGCAGCGCCTATCATTACAATGGCTTTAACGCGGCCAAGCTGGATGTATATGGGGGCGCTATGCTGTCATACAATCATCTGAGCTATTCCTATAGCGACAACAGCGGCGCCGGCAGCGTGACAGGCGCCGGCAGCTATGGCAGCGCCGTTGGTCTCAGCTTGTATATAGGCGGCCGGTATTTTTTTACGGATAATATCGCCGCACTGATCGAATTGGGTTATGGCGTGGCCTACCTGAATGTCGGCATCGCGATAAAATTTTAAGCCTCTAAATTCCGAACCGCTAACAATGTATGATTATGAACAGATCATCTATTCGTCGTCTCCTGTATCTTGCGGCATTTCTGCCATTCTTCTTTTCTAATTGCAAGAAAAGTAATAGCAATTCCGCAAACAGCAGTGGCAGCAACGGTTATTATATGCGATTTAAGATGGGCGGCTCCTCCGTCGAATATGGGAGCCAGGCATTTGCCGAAATTGCTCACCTCTCATCCAATAATTTGTATACCTGCGTCATGGCCGCCTATAAAGATGTGAATGCCGGGGCAAAGAACGCCGTCACCATCACCATCTTCAGCGCCGACCCCATTGCCGCGGGTGTCGGGTACAACGATCCCCTCAAAGCAGCGGGGTCAGGCGGCAACGTCCCCGAGACGACTATATTCTGGTATGATGCAACAGGCGCCGGGTATCTCACGGCAGGTTCGCTCTCCGACAACACCGGAAACACTCGCATTGCCGGGGTGGTGGCCAATGCAAAGCTCACGATCACGGAACTGACGTCTACCTATCTCAAAGGCACATTCTCCGGTACGGCATATCGCAGCGACTTCGCAACCTCGGAGGTTATCACGGAAGGGGAATTTTATCTTAAACGCACGCAGTAGCTGGTTCGTCCTACTACCCCAACTCATCTGCTTTCCGTCAGCTCGATCTTCTGGCCATCCATGTCCTGGACAACAGCCCCATATCCCCGTTCACTTATCGCAGGAGCCGTTATTATCCGGACGCCTTTGTCCTGCAGCTGCCGGATCAGCTCATCGAGCTTTTCGACTGTAAAGCCCAATCGGGTGGTATGGTCGGCTTGGAGGACTTCTTTGGGCAAAGAGTAAGAACCCTTAATTTAGTCCCATGATCACTTTCCAAGAGGCCAGGGCAATCGCCGAGAATATCACCTGAAATTTACTCAGATACAAAGAGACGATTAGCCCTAAAGGCCGATCTCAACATTACCCAGCCCGAGTTGCAACACCTAAAAACAAACAATGCCGTCATCGTGGCTCAAGGTGGAAAATGCAGGCTGGATCATCTTGCTGACCAAATGAAACGCAGCAGTATTGAAGGAGAGGTTAAATTGGCAAATTTGCCATAGGCTCACTTATACACGATCCTTTTCCCAAACGGCATCAGCGACAGCTCCATCAATTTAAGATGCTGCCGCGCAAACGGTATTCCGATAATAGTAATAGTAAGCAGGAAGGCAAAAAACAAATGGACCAGGGCCGTATAAAGACCGCCCGTGAACAGCCATATAATATTGAATACAACAGACAGGCACCCCGCCCTGCTTTCTCCAGATACTATCTGGCTCCCAAAGGGCCATAGTTCCAGCGAGGCTAATTTAAAGCATTGAAGCCCGAACGGGATACCTATGACGGTCATGCACAAAACAATGCCGCCTACCAGGTATCCCAGTGCAGCGGCAAAGCCGCCGAAGATCAGCCATATGATATTGCCCAATAGATTCATGGTTCGAATATACGCAACCTCACGCAAAGTCAATAGCCGCTCATCCGGTCCGAACCGCCACTGAGCATGCGTACCTTCCCTTTCGGTGACTGGCAGTTCCGAACGACCATTTTTCGGATAAATTCACGCTTTAATATAAGCGATTATGCCTCAGCCTCTCCCTGCCAGCCTCGTCACCACGTCCTGGAGCTCCGCCCAAAAGATCGCCTTCCGTGCCTGCTTTCTTTTCTTTATACAATACATCTTATTTGGCTCAAACGAGATCGTTCCGGAAACCAATCCTATATATGAAATTTATATCCAGCCGTTCTACAAAATGATCCCCTGGATAGGGCAGCATATCCTACACCTCTCCTATCCCATCACCTCCTTCCCCAATGGAGGCAGCTCGGATACAACCTTTGATTATGTATTGTTATTGTTCAGCACCGTGGTGACAGCGGCGGGTGTTGTCATCTGGACCATCGCCGACCGGCGCCGAACCCACTATCGGCGTTTATACTACTGGTTTACGTTGATATTACGGTATTACTGCGCCTACACCATGTTTATCTTCGGGCTGTCCAAGGCATACAAACTGCAGTTCCCCTTTCCTAGTCCCGGCAGTCTGATAGAGCCGCTGGGCGCTTACTCTCCCATGCACCTCGTCTGGTCATTTTTTGGATATTCCGGTCCTTACACCCGCATCACCGGATGGGCCGAGATCATCAGCGGCATCCTGCTCCTATACAGACGCACCACCCGGCTGGGAGTCCTGTTTTTCCTGGTGGTGATGTTCAATGTTACGGCTGTCAACTTCTTTTATGATGTCTGTCTCAAAACCACTTCCGCCGTCCTTCTGACGATGGGGCTTTTCCTGCTGGCGCCGGAGCTGAAAAAGCTGATCCAATTCTTTATCCTGAACAAGCCGGTGGCCGCCTCGGACGAATGGACGCCCAGCTTCCGGAAAAGGTGGATCAATATATCCCTGATCCTGTTCAAATTCGCCCTGACGATCGGTATCCTCATCAATGCCAATCGGGTCATCGTCGACCAGGCGAAGTCGTTTGCGGACGACAGACCCGTATCCGGATTTCACGGTATTTACAATGTGCAAAGCTTTGTGAGAAACAAAGACACCCTGTCTCCCCTGCTCACCGATACCATCCGATGGCGCAGGCTGATCTTTAATGATCTTAGCCCGTATGCCTTCTATGCCTCGATAAGGCAAATGAATGACAGCGCAAAAGGCTTTTCGGTCAGACCGGATACGCTCGCAGGGAAGATCGCGTTTTACAGGTCTTCGGATACCACAACAAAATATTATTTCGACTATACCTTCATAGGGAGGGACAGTCTTTATCTACACGGGAAATGGAAGGGCGACAGCCTGTCCATCATCCTTAAGAAATACGAACGGGATAATTTTCTCCTTATCAACCGGGGTTTTCACTGGATCAATGAAGTGCCGTATCAGCGGTGAGACGCACCGCGTAAAGACATCCGTCAGCCGATCCAAAATAGATAACATCCTTGTCGATGACGGGTTTGGAAAGTATCGGCCCCAGCTTGTACAGCTTGCCCATGCCGACCACCGTAGTGGTATAATAGGCCAGGTCCAATCCTTTGGTCATATAGGCGAAGTCGAGCTTACCCTTATTCAGGATGGAGTCTGCATTCTTTAGTCTTCCGGGTGTCTCGAACCTGTCGAGGATCTCGCCGGAGCGGCAATCTACTGCCAGCAGCTGGCCGGTGAAGTCACCAAAATAAATGGTATTGGCAGCAATGACGGGCGAGGAATATACATACCCATTCGCCGTCGTCCGGAATTTCTCTTCACCCGTCGCCTCGTCCAACGCCAGCAGGAGATAGCTGTCGGAGGTTCCTGCATAGATCACATGGTCCTTTGCCGCAGCGGTCGTGAGTATCCAGGAACTACTAGCGGAATATTTCCACCTCAGCTGCCCCGTGGCCGCATCCAGCGCATAGAAATAACCATCCCTCGCGCCCAAAAAGACCTGACCGTCATTGATGAGGGGCGACGCCTGGATGCCTTCCAGCAAATGATAGGCGGTATCAGCCCTGGTCTGGAACTTCCACTTTTCCTTTCCCGTGCGGCTGTCGAGAGCATAGAGATACCTGTCCCAGCTGCCGAAATAAAGGGTATTGTCGGAGAGCACCGGGCTGGTATGTATGATGCCGCCCGTTGGGAAATGCCATTGAAGCTTTCCATCCGTCATAGTTAGGGCGTAAAGGTTGCCGTCGCCGCTGCCGAAATATACCATCCCCGCACTGGAGTCGGTTGCAGGTGTTGAAAGGAAGAAGTCGAAGGGGTCGTCCATATATTGGTTGATGGGCTTCATCGTCCAAAGCCCTTTTGACCCTGCCCTTTTTTCACCACGGGTACTGAACTTCCAGAGCAATCTGCCCGATGCCGCATCGACAGCATAGAAATTGCCATCATAGCTGTTAAAAAAGACCTTGTCTTCACAGGCCGCTGGCGTCCCGTAAACAGCGCCGTCTGTTTTAAATTTCCATGCCAGTGCCCCCGTGGCGGCGTTCAGGGCATAGAGATAGTTGTCTTCACTGCCAAAAAGAACGAGGCGCTGATACAGTACGGGGGAAGAAAATATCTTTCCACCCGTCCGGTACTTCCATGATAAGGGACCAAACCGGCTGTGATCAGAGGATTGTTGCCCCAGGCTGACAGCATGGATACTCAAAAAAAGTATAGGGATCAGGAACTTCTTCATATGGTGGCTTTGAGTAAAATTAGCTTGCTTTTGATTATCTTAGGTCACTATTTCCTGACTTTCTAAATTTAAATTGACGATGTCAAGCCATATTATAAAGTTCACAGGAATTCTTTTATTAGCTGTCTTTATGATCAGCTCCTGCACCGACGCGAAACGCGACAACCAGCTCACCGAAAAAGAGAAAAAAGAAGGATGGGCCCTGCTCTTTGACGGCAGCTCGACAAAAGGATGGCATTTGTACAACAACGACAAACGCCCGTCGACATGGTCGGTGAGCAATGGTGAATTGACCTGCGGTCCCGACATTCGGTTCGATCACATGGACCTGGTCACAGACAAGGAGTATAAGAATTTTGACCTTACATTTGACTGGAAAATAAATAAGGGAGGGAACAGCGGGGTATTTATAAATGTCGTTGAAAGGCCGGATATCCAGGCAACATGGGCTTCGGCACCGGAATACCAGATGCTGGAAGGAACCCATCCTGACCAGGAGAACCCACGCCAACGATCAGGCTGCATGTTTAATCTTTTTCCGTTAAAAACTACCTTGGATACAACCCGCGCCGCCCGGTGGTATCAGTCCAGGATAAAGCAGCAGGATGGTCACATGGAATTTTATCTGGATGGAGTGCTCACTGTTCAGGTCGATCTTACTTCTCAGGCCTGGACCGACTCGGTAGCCAAAAGCAATTTTAATAATTTTCCGGCATTCGGGAAACAAACCAGCGGCCGTATTGCTTTTCAGGACTGGCAAAAGGCCGTGGCATTTAAGAATATAAAAATTCACGAACTATAATTCTATAAATATGGTTTTACCCATCGGTGACGACAACAGGGACAGAAAAACTTTCCCTATCGTAAATTACCTTCTCATAGGGCTTAACATATTTGTATTTATATACTGGCAGCATTGGGGACACAATGTACATCTCACTTATGCCTACGCTACCGTTCCCGACGAAATTTTGACAGGCAATGATATTGTTACCAATTCGAAGATCGTGATCGATCCTTACACAGGCCGGCAGATGATGCTGCCTGGCTTGGGTATCACTCCCATCCCGGTATTTCTCACACTGTTCACTTCCATGTTCCTGCATGGGGGGCTGGCGCATCTGGCCGGCAATATGTTATTCCTCTTCATTTTTGGCGACAATGTAGAAGACGCGATGGGTCATGGCAAATACCTGATATTTTATTTGCTATGCGGAATGCTGGCGGGGTTATGCCATGTTTTCAGCACCTTGTTCCTCGGACAGAATCTTCTGATCCCCAGTCTTGGCGCATCAGGTGCCATTTCAGCCGTGCTGGCTGCCTATATGAGGTTATTCCCGGGCAAAAAGGTTTATTTATGGATATTCCTTTTCATCGTTCCGGTGCCTGCATTCATAGCCGTGGGTGTATGGTTTGCCTTTCAATTGATAGATGGATTCGGTATGCTGGGCGGCCAACAGGCCGGTGATGTGGCATATGCAGCTCATATTGGCGGCTTTCTTTTTGGATTGCTGTTGACGCACCTCTTTACCAGAACAAGGCGGCATCGAAAAAGGTACAGCGGTTGAACCCGGGCACATTATCTGATCAGCATTATGCTTCCCTTTTTAAAAAGCACCTTACCGGTGTAATCCGTCCCCTTCAACATCCATAGATAGGCGCCGCTGTCCTGCAATTTTCCACGGACCCTGCCATCCCATCCCTGCCCGGTCTGGGATGTACTGTAAAGCAACTGTCCCCAGCGATTGTACACACGAAAATATTCCAGCGAAGAGATACCCATGCAAATAGGCCGGAACAGGGTATTGCTGCTCTTCTCCGGCGTAAATGCGTTGGGCACAAAAATATCCGGCAGCGTAGGCGCTATCGTTACTTTCACGCTGGCAGTGCCGTAACATCCGAAAATATCTGTAGCTCTTACCAGGTAGGTGATATTATTAATCTCTGGTCCGTACTGCCCCACGGGGTCCGCTATAGTGGGATCGCTAAGATCGGTGGCAGGGGACCATTGGTATTCATTTTTGTATATATCGCTGCTTGTCGCCTGGAAGTGAAGCGGTTGACCGACGACCACCAGGGTGTCATTGCCGGGATTCACCTTGATGGGGGAAACGATCGTCACCGTTATCGTATCGGTGACGGTGATGGGACAGCCGTCATTCCTGACATTCAAAATATAATCCGCCGAAGTCTTCGGAGCGACGAGAATGTCGATAGTGGATGGCACGGAGGGGATGACGCCATTTTTTGCCCCCGTAAACGACCCGGCGCTAACCCATTTGTAATCAGTCCCGACGGTGACAAGAGCATGCAGCGGAGCAGACTCTCCATAACAGATCGTAGTCTCAGCGGGGGCGACCATCGCCTGCGGGAGGGCTCCGGGATAAAGCTGAACGAATAAGCTATCGGTCAGGCTTGTACAGCTGTTCTTCTGCCTGGCGACGATCCATCCCGGCTGTGAGCCAATGGTTACCGTGATGGCATTTTTGTTCCCATCCGAGTCGAGGACCCAGCCGGCGGGAACAGACCAGTCATAGGTTGCGCTGTCCAGTGAAGGGATCGAATACTTCCCGGTACTGTTGGAACAGGCAAGCGTATCTCCACTCATCTGCAGACCCGCACAGACATCCCTTATAGCAAAATAGGCATAGGCAAAATGTCCGCCCGGCACACAGTTATCGGCTTCGAAAGTCAGCGTTACCTGTTGACCACGATAAGGCGACAGGTCGAAAGTCACCTCCGTCCAGCCCTTTGTCCAGACGTCCTGCAGATGCTCACCCGAACTCTGCGGGTTGCGCGATTCATTCGGGGTGGGCAAAGAGCTTAGGGAGAACCCATTGGCCTCGGCCGTCGCAGTATCCAGCCCCCCATTGGTGGGGAGGTAATAAGCCGGCGAGGCACAATCGATGACACCGCCGGGAGTACTTAGTATCGCCCGGGCCATCGGCTGGTACTGTGAGGGGTGTGTGCCATTTTCGAGTACCATGGCATAGGCATAGGTCATGGTATAGGGGACGGAGGATGGGCCGGAGGGCACATTTATAAGGTAGCTTACCCCACGTATATATCCGCCTTTCGGGCCACTGGATGGATCATTCGGCTGCCCGCTTGTCGGGTCGCTGGACTGGCGTTCGGCAACGGATGTCGAACCCAGCAAAACGGAATGATGGTATGTATAGCCATTGATGGTGGGTATCATTGGAAAACCGCCAAAAGGGTCGGTACCCTGATAAGTAATGATCCTGATACCGCTGACTGACGGTAGATTGTATTCCGGAAAAGTGGTCTGGGCGTCGGTGGGATTATAGATCGTTTTGATTGCGTCGGGCCCATTACCGTCTTTGTTATTTCCCGTGTAGACCTCCCAATGGGATAGAGAGCCGTTGGAGAAATTAATATTGACCGGGCAGGATTGAGATTGTTCCGCCGAAGGCAGCGTAGGAATGGTGGATAAAACCACAAACCATAAATTCATTCGCAGCCTGGTCATGGTAGAAGTTTGTAATTGCTTATTATAAAAGCACTTGAATACCAAACGAAAAAAAATGCCCCGGGGTTGGTTGGACCATTTTATACCGGGCGCCCCATAGAGCCGGCGAACGACCTGACCGCCTCCAGGAGGCCATCGATATTCTCTTTCTTTACGGCATCGCTGTCCTGTGATAAGACCTCCTTTTTGGCCGGATCGTCCTCAGTCAGGGCTTTCTCCTTTAACACCCGCCCGTCCGTCGGGGATAAATCCCTGAGTATCCATCTTCCCGGCAGAAAAAAGATATCGGTAGAAGGCCGGAGGAGGGCGCTGGGGATATTGTCCACCATTATCTGGCGATGTTTGCTGGCATCAGGGTCGGGAGCGCATACGATGAAAAAGAACAGTTTTTTATACTTCAGATGGTGTTCATTCTCTTTCAGCCAGGCCTTCAGCAGGAGGTCTCCGACATAGACGGAAGTGCCAATGAGCAGGAAATCACAGGTTGACAGCAGCCGCTCATCGATCCTATCGGGGTCGATAACGGGCAATCTGAGGGCTGAACCTATCCAGTCGGCGTATTGCCTTGTCGCGCCGTATCTGCTTCTGTAGAGTACTAAGCCATTCATGAGAAAATTTACACAATGATACGTAAAAAGGACCGCCCATATAGAGCGGCCCTTTTTCTCAAAGTGACCTCATCTTGACAATTTGTTACGGTTTAGGGCTTATCCCACCACACCCTGCCATTCAGGTCATCCTTCCCGCCAAAGCTGGACTGCGCCTGTATAGCAGCCTTATAATTGCTGGTGTTGATATTCGGCTCGCTGCTGGGATATCCCTGCCTCCTTGGAATGGGTGTATTATTGTTATTCGGCGCCGGTGTCAGCACGGGATATCCCGTACGTCTCCATTCCGCCCATGCTTCATATCCATTCATATACAAATGCACCCATCGCTGACTGGCTATCTGCTGCAGGGCATTCGCAGGATCATACGCTACTTCCGGCCGCGCCAGATAAACACCGAGCCCTGTAGTATCGCCTTCGTCCGTAGGATCATAAGCCGTCTTTTCCACATCATCCGCTACGCCCGCTTTAAAGCTATTCCGTACCCATTGACGTACCGAGGCTTCGATGGCCGCATCGTACTTCTGCGCCGCATCCCCATCACCTCCGGACAGCCATCCCAGCTTATCAGCCTCAGCCTGCGCCAGCAGCACCTCTGCATACGTAATGATAAAGCAGGGAGCATTCTGAGCTCGGACATGTTCTCCCATAAAAGAGACCTTTGACGTAGTGATCTTTGCAATCGAGTCGCCATCCAGCCCATAAGGGACGCCGGCGTAATCACCTGTAGAAGGCGCCGGATCGGCAAAAATGGGCAGACGCGGGTCCTGCAAAGGGTCCATATAATCCGTGAGGGTCTTGCTGATCCAGTACCACTGACGGTTTTGCACATCCGCGACATAGTACCAATAATTTTGATTGACAGGGTCGGCCAGGTGAACATAGACGGCATTATCGCTGTTGCCCGTAAACACGCCCCCTGCCACGGCATCAGCCAGCTCCGCCTTACCCTCGGTGGGGTCGATCTTTGAGAGACGCAGGGCCATCAATACCCGCATGGAATTGGCGAATTTTTTCCATTTATCCATATCCCCGCTATACAACAGATCCCCGGCCACACCATTCCCATCGTCGATCTGCGCGGCGGCCTCTTTCAACTCTTTCAGCAAGTCGTAATAAATATCTTTTTGCGCATCGTATTTGGGGGCGAAATTATCTTTCCCTTTCAAAGCTTCCGTATAAGGAATATCACCCCACCTGTCTGTCATAACCCAGTAAAAATAAGCGCGTAAGATCCGGGCGGCCGCTAATTGATTGTTTTTGGAGCCTTCATTGGCGTTGAAGGTAGTACCGTTGATGATGGTTTGAAGATTCTCCAACGGACCGGCATAGATACCATAAAAATCAAAGTTGACAGAAATATACCGGGAGTCATCCGTATATGGCTTTTCCGCCCATTGCTGGGTATAAAGCGCTCCGGAAATGCCTTCGATGACCACGGGCAGATAGTTGATGGAGGAAGTGAGCAATTGTGCATTGGAGGCGACAGTAGGATTATTGGGACTGGCATTGATGTCAGCAGGAAACTTTTTGCATCCCGGTGCAGTCACCGACGCTATAAATGCTGCTATGATAAAGAGTTTTGTTCGCATGGTAGTGATTTTTAAAAGGAAATAGTCAGGTTTAGCCCATAAGAACGCGCTGTGGCCAGCTGACCGGTTTCCAGCCAATTCAGCGAGGATGCACCGGTGGCCAGTTCCGCAGGATTTACGCCTTTGGGCGCTTTCTGCCAGATCATCCAGGGGTTGCGGGCGATAAACGCCAGGTTCAGGCTTCTGAAAGGAAAGGAAGGGATAGCGGTCTTGCTAAACGTATATCCTATTCTTGCTTCCCGTAGCCGTATGAAACTGGCATCCTCTGTCCAAGGATCATAGATCTTGGAGCCGAGGACATTTCGATAATAAGCCCTTGCTCCCACATAGGCGGTCACCGGCTGTCCCGTCACCGATGAGATACCAGATATTTTAATACCGCCTCCGGTCGCAGGGTCCTCCCTGATATTTTTGCCTTTGTCGTTCATCACCGCAGTTTCGGCCGCCTGACCGCTCTTCACGGCCAGCATCTTAGACCAGCTGATGAATTTGCCGCCATCCTGGAAGTCGACGGTCGCAGAAAGGTCAAAGTTCTTCCAGGTCACGGTATTCTGCCATCCACCCGTGAACTTTGGTAATACGCTGCCTAACTTATGCCCCGATTCATACAGCGGCAGATTATTGGAGCCCAGAAGGACCTGCCCTGTCTTCTGATCCCGCTGATAGCCGTTGCCCACGATGGTGCCAAAAGGCTCCCCTTCATTGGCCAACAAGTACATATTTACACTGGCATATCGGTTGTAATCCAGCTGATAGGAATGAAGACCGGGATAGAGAGAAATGATCTTGCTTGTATTGTGGCTGAAGTTAAAGGTGCTGGTCCAGCTGGCGTCTTTCGTTTTCACCACCGTACCGGAAAGGGTCAGCTCGATGCCTTTGTTCTCGATGTTGCCCGCATTGATCTCCGTGGTGGTATAACCGCTGGTCCCGGACACGTCCAGCGGAAGCACGGCGTTTTTATTGTTCTGATGATACCAGGTGGCGCTAACGCCCAGCCGTCCCTGAAAGAATTTAGTATCCAGACCCGCCTCATAGGCCGTGCCCAGTGAAGGTTTCAGGTTGGGGTTGTTGAGTATATCCGGCACATCCATCGGGAAGGTACTGCCATAAGGCTGACCAAGCGTGAAATAACCCGTCGTCAGGTAAGGCGGGATATCAGAGCCTGCCTGGGCAAAGCTGAGACGCATCTTACCATAGGACAGCGGCCGCCATCTCAGCAGCTCGCTGAATACTACACTGGCGGACACGGAAGGATACAGATAGGAATTGTTGTTCTGTGGCAGTGTGGACGATATGTCGTTCCGGAGGCTGGCATCCAGGAAGTAGGTGTTCCTATATCCAAGTGTTGCCGACCCATACGCGCTCCTCACCTCTTTTTTGCTCAGGTAATTATCTACCAGCGGTCTTTCCAGCGAGTTGGCGATATTATAAAATCCTGGGGTAACAAATCCTCCTTGTGTCTCTTCTCTGAGATAATCATATCGCTGGGTAAGTATATTTCCACCAAGGTTGGCATTCAGGGAGAAGTCGCCGAATTCCTTGTTGTATTGCGCGAGGAATTCGTAGTTCATTTCCTTGGATTGGTATTTGCCTATCCAATAGTCCGGAGTTCCCCTACCCCCGGGTGCATTGCGTCCATCCAGGTTCTGGGTAAAACCGTCCTGTCTTACAAAGCCGCTGACCGACAGCCCCGGCAGGATGGTCCAGCGGAGGCCGACATCTCCGAATACCCGGTCGCGCGAGTCATGCGCCGGATTCTCATAGGCGTCGAAATAAGGATTATTCCAATCAATCGGTGTCGGGTCGTCATATACGCCCTCCGAATTAGGATCATTTACATTCCACTGATAAAAGGTCCCGTCCGAATACTTATACTGCTTCATCTTTTGCATGTCCAGGTTACGTTCGAACCATTGGTACATGTTCCGCGATCCCAGGGCCTGATAACCCTGCGAAGGCCGCTGCCCTTTATTCTGGGCATAATTAAGGTCGACCGTCGCGACAAGGTTGGAGGTGATGGTCAGCGATCCGCTGAAGGAAAGATTATTCCTTTTGAGATAGGTGTTTGGTTCGATGCCCGTGACATCTGTGTTGTTGTACGACAGACGAAAAGTGGTATTCTGTCCTCCGCCTGTCATGGAAAGGCTGTTGTTCAGGGTGCGTCCCGTCACAAAATATTCTTTGATATTATTAGGATGAGGCACAAAAGGGGTGGCTTTTCCAAAGTCCGGATCGGCCCTGTAGAAGCTATACTGCTGCCTCACGGGTGTGCCATCCATCTTCGGGCCCCAGCTCTCGTCCCATGTTCCGTCTACATATTTGGTATCGACACCGTTGATGGTCACCGTCTCGAAGTTGAGCGTGGACCCCGCGCCGTAAATGTTTTGCAGCGGCATAAAATTGCCCGCCTTTTCAATCGAGGCGGCTGAGCTGAATGTCACAGTGGGCTTGCTGTTCTTATTGCCTTTTTTGGTGGTGATCAGGATAACGCCAAACTGTCCACGCAGACCATAGAGGGCAGATGCAGCGGGTCCCTTCAACACGTTGACGGACTCGATATCCTCAGGGTTGATGTCCTGCGCGAGATTGCCGTAATCACGTCCGCCCTTGCTGGCATAGTTGGTATTGGAGATAGGAGTATTGTCTACCACTATCAGGGGCTCACCATCACCCGTTACGGAGTTGACACCTCTTATCTGGATCTTTTGGGTCCCTCCCATGCTGGCTGCCGAAGACCCGGATACCTGTACGCCGGCGATCTTACCACCCAACGAACCCAGGACGTTCTGCTCTTTGGCGACGGTGAGGTTACTGCCGCTGATCTGTTGGGCGGAATAGCCCACCGACCGCTCCTTTCGGGTAATACCCAGGGCCGTGACGACCACCTCGTCCATTTTGCCGCTGCCCTCTTTCAGAATGAATTCATACTCAGCAATCTCGTTGTCCTGTACACGGATGTCTTCGACCAGCGGCTCATAGCCGACAGCGGTGATCCTTAATTTATAGCTGCCGGCCTTCAGGCCTGTCAGCGTGAACACTCCGTTATTGTCAGCGGCAATAGCCCTGGTTGAACCTTCCACTTTAACAGTGGCATTCGATACAGCCTCTCCCGCCGTGCTCGTCACCTTGCCCTTCACACCTCCATCCAATACGACATTGACCACCGGTTGAGGGTGAGCAGTGACCTTGATCTTTTTGATAATGATATTGCTGTTCACTTGTTCATAACCCAGTCCGGTGTTGAGCAGCAGGAGATCCAGCACACGGCTGACGGGAATATCCGTACCCTCACAGCTGACATCCTTATATTCCGCGATATCGCTGGTCTTGTAGGTAAAAGGCAGGCTGGTCAGCGTCTCGATCTTCCGTAGAGCATGTTTGAGAGAGACGTTCTTCAGCTGTATGGTCACGGTCATTTGATTCAGATCCTGGCCGTGGCTGTCCCGCGCCACCAGCAATCCGCCTGAAAGAAGCAATAGACTCAGGAAAAATGCCTTCATAAGTAGACCTTTATTTTTTAATGGCAGGGCAAGCAAATACAGGCATGAATGTAAATTCATATATTTGGTAAGTTTTAAGTAATTCAAACAGGGTTATTTTAAAACTTTGACCGCCTCAGGTGCGAACTGGGAGCGGTCGTTTT
>Ga0105237_10001543_pt1 | contig 30087 bp, 29 predicted proteins | sample KBSC24metaG_FD_81520 | JGI IMG/M metagenome (GOLD analysis project Ga0105237, IMG submission 81520) | Corn rhizosphere microbial communities from Kellogg Biological Station, Michigan, USA - KBS C2-4 metaG | ecosystem: Host-associated > Plants > Roots > Rhizosphere > Soil | place: Michigan, USA... | reverse complement strand
CTACAAGGCCAAGACCATCATCGTCAACAAGCGCTCGATGGCCGCGGGCTACGCCGGCCTGGACAACGAGCTCTTCTACATGGACAAGACCATGATGGTCTTCGGCGATGCGAAGAAGGTGGTCGAGGACATGGTCAAGGCGGTGGAGTGAGGCCGCTCATCGCGGCCCGGCCGAGGCCTGTCGGGCCGGGCTTGCCGGCAGCGCGGGCAGGCCGCCGCGTGATCCGCTCGAAGCGCGCGCGGTAGTCGGCCCGCTCGGTGCCGCACCAGCGGTCCCACCAGGTGAACCACAGGCCATAGTTGCCGCGGTAGTTTTCGTGGTGCAGCAGATGGTGCGTGGTGGTGGTGAAACAGCCCCAGAAGCGGTGCCGTGCGAAGCCTCGCGGCATCGTCTCGACGGCCGCGTGGCCATGCGCGTTGCGCAGGATCTGGTGCAGGCCGAAGGCGATCAGCACGCCGATGTGCAGCGGCACGATCAGCAGGGCCAGCGGCGTCACCAGGCCGTTGACCAGCGCCTCGATCGGGTGGAACGAATAGGCTGCCCACGGCGAGGGATGGCGCGAGCGGTGATGCACCGAGTGCACGTGTCGGAACAGCCATCGGCCGTGCAGCCAGCGATGTGTCCAGTAGAAATAGAAGTCGTGCCAGAGGATCAGCAACGGCAGGCTCGCTGCCAGCCAGGCCCAGCCGAACTGCGCCGGATCGCGATACACCACCATGCGCCCCTTGACGACCATCGCGACGATGCCCATGCCGATGGCCGCGAACACCAGCAGGGTCGTCGTCGAATACGCGATCTCGCGGCGCAGGTCGCGGGCCGTGGGCCAGCCCGAGATCAATCGATGTGCGAGGCGGCGCTTCAGCAGCACGTGCAGCAGCAGCCATAGCAGCAGTGCGCCGACCAGGTAGCGCAAGGCCTCGGCGATGAAGTTGCCGGCGAAGTTGCCGCCGATCCATTTCAGCGCGGCGGGATCGATGCTGAGCGAACGGAGGGTGCCGGCGAGGGGGTCGGGCAGCATGGGATGAGTCTCCTCTGCGATTGAATCGGTACCGCGGCAGTGTGCGAGGCCCAAGCTTTGGCTCGGCTTAAGGTTCTCCGACCGACAATCCCGCCATGCATCTGCTGATCATCGAAGACGACCTCGATCTCGGCCGCGCATTGCAGCAGGCGCTGAAGGCCGAAGGCTTCAGCAGCGAGTGGCTGCGCCGCGCGGCGGATGCGCCGCGCGCAGCCGCCGAGGCCGGCTTCGACGCGATCCTGCTCGACCTCGGGCTGCCTGACGGCTCCGGCCTGGACCTGCTCGGCCGCTGGCGGCGCGACGGCCTGACCCTGCCGATCATCGTGATCACCGCGCGCTCGGCGCTGGAAGATCGCCTCGCCGGGCTCGACGGCGGCGCCGACGACTTCCTGCAGAAGCCCTTCGCCACCGCCGAGCTGGTCTCGCGGCTGCGCGCCGTGCTCAGGCGCTCTGCACAGCAGGCGAGCGAGGTGTGGTCGTTCGGTGAACTGCGCATCGAGCCGCGGGGTTATCGGGCGCGGCTCGGCGATCAGCCGCTGGAGCTGTCGCCGCGCGAATTCAGGCTGTTGCTCGAACTCGCGCGCGAGCCGGGCAAGGTGGTCGCGAAGGGCTCGCTCTCGCAGCGGCTCGAGCCGCTCGGCGAGCCGGTGGATTTCGGTGCGATCGAGGTCCATGTCTCGAACCTGCGGCGCAAGATCGGCGCGCAGCGCATCCGCACCGTGCGCGGCGTCGGCTACATGCTGTCGCCATGAAAGCGCTGCTGCAGCCGACGCTGGTGCGCCGCGTGGTGCTGGCGCTGCTGGCGGCGTTCTTCGTCGTCTGGCTGGTGCTGCTCGGCTTCGAGTACTGGCGCGCGGTCGAGCGCGAGAGCGGCGGCAAGGGCCTGCACGATCTGGTGGACGGGCTGGCCGCCGAACTGCGGCCGATCGAGGACGCGGCCGAAGCGCGCGCGATCGTCGCGGCGACGGCGAATCAGATCAATCACAACTACGTCGTCAACCGGGTGCCCTGCCGGATGCTGATGCAGCTGCGCGATGCGAGCGGCGCGACGCTCTTTCTCTCGCCCGAGGCCGGCGGCCAGGCCTTGCAGGCGACCGGGCCAGGGGTCAGCGAATCGCGCATCGACGGCCGGCTCTATCGCGCGGTCGGCGGTGCATCCGGCCGGTGGTCCGTGGTTGTCGCGGTGCAGCGCCCGGCCGATCTCTGGCTGCTCGGCGTGCTGGGCCGCGACCTGACGCTCGACATGCTGATCGCCTTCCCCTTCGTGCTGCTGCCGCTGTGGTTCGCGGTGGCGCAGGGCTTGCGGCCGCTGCGGCGCCTGTCCGAGCGCATCGCCGCGCGCGGCAGCGACGATCTCGCGCCGCTCGGCCTCGATCCGAAGTACCGCGAGCTCGCCCCGCTTGTCGGCGCGCTCGACGGCCTGCTCGGGCGGCTGCGCGGCAAGGTCGAGCGCGAACATGCCTTCGTGCAGGACGCGGCCCATGAGCTGCGCACGCCGATGGCGGTGATCTCGGCCCAGGCGCACGTGCTGGCGATGGCGCGGACGGCGGCCGAGCGCGAGGAGGCTGAACGGCGCCTCGACCAGGCCATTGCGCGCGCCTCGCACTTGGTCGAGCAGCTGTTGCAGCTCGCCCGCGCCAGCGGAGAACGCGCGCAGCCGATGGCGCCGGTCGATGTCGCGCAGCTGGTGCGCCTCGCGCTCGCCGAACGGGCTCCCGAGGCGATCGCACGCGACATCGATCTCGGCCTCGACGCCCCCGACGTGCTGACGCGTGCGCTCGACCGGCATGCCTTGCAATCGATCCTGCACAACCTGCTCGGCAATGCGATGCGCTACGTGCCCGCGGGCGGGCAGGTGCGCGTCGAGCTGGGTGCGGCGGCCGAGGAGCTGTCCCTGAGCGTTGCCGACGACGGCCCGGGCATTGCCGAGGCGGAGCGTGCGCTGGTCTTCGAGCGCTTCTATCGCGGCGCCGGCCAGGATGTGGCCGGGTCGGGCCTGGGTCTGGCGATCGTGCGGCAAGCGGCGGTCCAGCTGGGCGGCGGGGTGGAGCTGCAGACCGGCCTGGCGGGCCGCGGCTGCCGCTTTGTCGTCCGGCTGCCGGGACGCTGAGCGCGCTATCGCATCCCCTGATGCCCGGCTGCGGGTCATCCCCGAGAATCCAGCCTCCCCGGAGGATTCATGGAAAAGACCTGGCTCAAGCAGTACCCGGCGGGCGTGCCGGCCGAGATCGACGTGGCGCAGTACAAGTCGCTGGTCGAACTGCTCGAGGAAAGCTTCAAGAAGTACCGCGATCTGGCGGCCTACAAATTCATGGGCCGCTCGTTCAGCTTCGGCGAGATCGACGATCTCTCGCGCGCCTTCGCGGCCTATCTGCAGAGCCTCGGGCTCGAGAAGGGCGACCGCATCGCGGTGATGCTGCCGAACGTGCCGCAATACCCGGTCGCGATCGCCGGCATCCTGCGTGCCGGCTATGTCGTCGTCAACGTCAACCCGCTCTACACGCCGCGCGAGCTGGAGCACCAGCTGAAGGATTCGGGCGCGAAGCTGATCCTGATCATCGAGAACTTCGCCTCGGTGCTGCAGAAGGTGATAGCCAAGGTGCCGACGAAGAAGGTGCTGCTGACGGCCGTCGGCGACCTGCTCGGCTTCCCGAAGCGGCTGATCGTCAACTACGTTGTGCGCAAGGTGAAGAAGGCGGTGCCGGCCTTCGAGCTGCCGGGCTCGGTCTGGCTCAACGATGCGATCTCGCAGGGCCGCAGCCAGCCCTATCGCGCGCCGACGGTCGGCGCGGACGACATCGCGGTGCTGCAGTACACCGGCGGCACCACCGGCGTCAGCAAGGGCGCGGTGCTGCTGCATCGCAACCTGGTCGCCAACGTGCTGCAGTCCGAAGCCTGGTACCAGCCGGCCTTGAAGAAGATCCCCAAGGGCGAGCAGATCGTGACCATCTGCGCGCTGCCGCTCTATCACATCTTCGGCTTCAACACGAACATGATGCTCGGCATGCGCATGGGCGGCTGCAACATCCTGATCGCCAACCCGCGCGACATCCCGGCGATGCTGAAGGACTTGTCGCAATACCGCTTCCACAGCTTCCCGGCGGTGAACACGCTGTTCAACGCGATCGCCCATCACCCGGCCTTCGATACCGTCGACTGGAGCCATCTGAAGATCAGCGTCGGCGGCGGCATGGCGGTGCAGCAGGCGACCGCCAAGCTGTGGCTGGAGAAAACCGGCTGCTCGATCTGCGAGGGCTACGGCCTCAGCGAAACCTCGCCGTCGGCCACCTGCAACCCGGTCGACAGCACGGCCTACAGCGGCAACATCGGCCTGCCGATGCCCAACACCGAGCTGACTTTGCTCGACGACGACGGCAACGAGGTGCCGCCGGGCACGCCCGGCGAGATCGCGATCAAGGGCCCGCAGGTGATGGCCGGCTACTGGCAGCGCCAGGACGAGACCGACAAGGTGATGACGAAGAACGGCTTCTTCCGTACCGGCGACATCGGCACCGTCGATGAACGCGGCTATTTCAGGATCGTCGACCGCAAGAAGGACATGATCCTGGTGAGCGGCTTCAACGTGTACCCGAACGAGGTCGAGGACGTGGTGGCGCAGATGCCCGGCATCCTCGAATGCGCTGCGGTCGGCGTGCCCGACGAGAAGGCCGGCGAGGCGGTCAAGCTGGTGCTGGTGCGCAAGGACCCTGCGGTGACCGAAGCGGCGGTGCGCGCCTATTGCGAGGCCAACCTGACCGGCTACAAGCGGCCGCGCGTGGTGGAGTTCCGCGACGAGCTGCCAAAGTCGCCGGTCGGCAAGATTCTTCGCCGCGAGCTGCGCGACAAGGCCTGAATCCCGTCGCCGGCGCTGCATCCGCATATCGCACCGAAGCTGTCGCCAACTGTATCGATGTGCGAAAGCGAGAATTTCACCCGCCTCGCCGCCGCGCCGGCTGGCTAGAGTGGCGCCTCCTGGAACAAGGAGCCGACATGAGCCAACGCCTTGCCAAGACCGGCGCCGGCCGCGACGAGATCAAGAACTCTTCGCGCAAACTCCCGCGCGCCGCGCGCAACCTGCTGCTGATCATCGACGCATCGCGCCCGGCGGCTGACTGGGTGCAGCTGATCCATGGCGCATCGGCGGCCGATCTCGCGCTGCTGCTGGACCAGGGGCTGATCGAGCGCCAGGAGGCCGCTGCCGCAGCCACGCCGCAAGCCGCGATGCGCACGCTGGAGGAGGCGGTGGCCGCACTCAGCTACGACCAGGTCTACGGGCTGCTGACGAGCCAGGCGCGCGACCGCCTCGGCCTGATCAAGGGCTACATGATGATTCTCGAAGTCGAGCGCTGCGCCGGCCTGGCGGAGTTGCGCGCACTCGCAGTGCGCTTCGTCGGCATGGTGCGCGCCGCGCAGGGCGAAGCCGCGGCACGGCAGATGTGCAGCGCGCTCGGCCTGGCAGCCTGAACTTCGCATGGGGTTGCGGCGGCTCGCCATCGTTTGCGCGATGCAGGCGGAATTGCACGAGCTGCAGGCGAGCCTTCAAGACCCTGGCACCGAACGCCACGCAAGCCGGGACGTGCATCTCGGCGTGATCGCCGGCCAGCCGGTGGTGCTCGCGCTGTCGGGCATCGGCAAGGTCGCCGCCGCGGCGACGACCTGCTTGCTGCTCGATCGTTTCGAAGCGCGGGCGCTGCTCTTCACCGGCGTTGCCGGCGGCCTCGGCAGCGGTGTCGGCGTGGGCGACGTGGTGATCGCGTCCGAGCTGCTGCAGCACGACATGGATGCTTCGCCGCTGTTTCCGCGCTATGAGGTGCCGCTCACCGGCCGCTCGCGCTTCGCCTGCGATGCGGCGATGGGTGCGGCGCTCGGCGAAGCGGCGGTCCCGGCGCTCGCCGCCCTCGCGCCGCGGCTGCGCGCCTTCGGCATCGAACAGCCCCGGGTGCATGGCGGCCTGATCATCAGCGGCGATCGTTTTGTCGCGAGCGCCGCGCAGGCCGAGCGGCTGAAAAGCGACCTTCCCGATGCGCTGGCGGTCGAGATGGAAGGCGCGGCAGCGGCCCAGGTCTGCGCCGATTTCGGCGTGCCCTGCGCCGTGCTGCGCACCGTCTCGGATCGAGCGGACGACCAGGCGCATGTCGACTTCCTGCGCTTCATCGACGAGGTCGCGAGCGCCTTGACACGAAGCGTCGTCGAGCACGCGCTGCCGAGGCTGTAGCTCGCACGGGGCGCGTCAGCGCTGAGGCACACTCCGCCTCCACCATGCCGCCGCGTGTCTACGTCGATCTTCCGCTTCAGCAGCTGAACGTGTTCGAGCTGCCGGCCGATGCGGTGCGCCACATCCAGGTGCTGCGTCTGCAGCCCGGCTCGGAGCTCACGCTGTTCAATGGCCGTGGCGGCGAATGGCCGGCCGAAGTGATTCGCATGGGGCGCAGCGAATGCGAGGTCAAGGTGGCGGCGCAGCTCGCGATCGACCGCGAACTGCCGGCGCCGGTCACCCTCGCGATCGGCATGCCGACGAACGAGCGCATGGACGGCCTGGTCGAGAAGGCCACCGAACTCGGGGCGGCCGCGATCGAGCCGCTGATGTGCGAACGCTCGGTGCTGCGCCTGTCGGGCGAACGCGCCGAGCGGCGCTGCAGCCATTGGCAGGCGATCGCGGTCGCCGCGGCCGAGCAATGCGGGCGCACGCGTGTGCCCCGCGTGTCGCCGATCACCACGTTCGCCGCGGCGCTGTCGGCCCTGCGCGCCGGCGACGATGCGCAGTGGCTGGTGCTGAGCCTCGGCGCTGCTGCGCGGCCGGCGGCCGAGGTGCTGGCGCCGCTGCTCCCGGCACGCCGCCCGCTGCGCGTCTTCAGCGGGCCGGAAGGCGGCCTCAGCCCGGCCGAGGAGCGTGCGGCCACCCTGGCCGGGGCCTTGCCGGTCAGCCTCGGTCCGCGCGTGCTGCGCGCCGATACCGCGCCCTTGGCGGTGCTGGCCTTGATCGGCGCACTGGGCGCTGCGGCCTGAGAGGGGTGCTGTGCGCCTTGCGCACGCCGCTCTTCGCCCACAGAATCGGACCCCCATTCATCGGAGGACAGACCATGGGTCTCTTGGATTCAGTGATCGGCATGATGGCCGGCCAGCAGCAGGGCGGCACCACCGGGGGCGGCAATGCCGAGCTGCTGCGGATCGTGGTGAGCATGCTCGCCAACAATTCGCAGACCGGCGGCCTCGCGGGCCTGGTCGAAAAATTCCAGCAGAGCGGCCTCGGCGACGTGGTCGGCTCGTGGATCGGCACCGGCCAGAACCAGCCGGTCTCTCCCGGCCAGGTGAGCAGCGCGCTGGGGCCGGACATCCTCGGGCAGATCGCGGCGCAGCTCGGCCTGACGCACGAGCAGGCGGCGTCGCAGCTGGCGCAGGTGCTGCCGCAGGTGGTCGACCACGCGACGCCCGAGGGACAGGTCCCGAGCGGCGGCCTGGGCGAGATCGGCGCGCTGCTGGGGCAGTTGAGCGGACGCTGACGGGCGACGCCAGCGGACATTCACCTCATCGAGCCGGCGACCAGATCGAAGCGGAACAGCCGACATTCGATCGGCCCGTTCCACATCGGTACGCGCCGTGCTTCTTTCAGCCGCATGCGCCCGGGCAGCTTCATGTCCGAGCTCAGCACCCAGGCCGTCCAGCCGCCCGGGTGCCGGGTGTAGGCCTGCTTCCAGTGCGAGGCGAGGCGGGGAAAGAAGTCATCCGGCGCATCGCGTTGTTCGCTTGCCGAGGCGGATGACTTGCCCAGCACCTCGATGCGCTCGCCGTAGGGCGGATTCAGCATCAAGGTGCCGCGCAATTCGCCTGGCAGTGCCGGCGCCGGCCGTTCGAGCGCATCGCCGCCGTTGAACTGGATCGCTTCCAGCACGCCGGCGCGCTCTGCATTGCGCCGGGCGAAGTCGACCATGCGGAAGGACACGTCGCTGGCGAAGATCGGCACCGCGCTCGCATGTGCCCTTGCCGCGGCCTCCGCCTTCATGCGCTGCCAGCTGGCGCGTGCCTCGCCGCTGAGGAAGGGCGCGAGCCGCTCGAACGCAAAACGCCGCTTCAGCCCAGGCGCGATGCCGCAGGCGATCTGCGCAGCTTCGATCGCGATCGTCCCGGAGCCGCAGCAGGGGTCGTGCAGCGCGCCGCCTTCGTCGGGCGTGCCGCGCCAGCCGGCCGCGGCCAGCATCGCGGCGGCCAGGGTTTCCTTCAGCGGCGCATCGCCCTTGTCGACACGCCAGCCGCGCTTGAAGAGCGATTCGCCCGAACTGTCGACGTACAGCACCGCGCGCTCGGGGCCGAGGTGCAGCACCAGCTGCAGGTCGGGCCGCTGCGTGTCGACGCTGGGCCGCTCGCCGGTGGTGTCGCGCAGCACGTCGCAGACCGCGTCCTTGATGCGCAGCGCAGCGAAGTTCAGGCTGCGCAGCGGCGAACGCTGCGCGGTGGTGTCGACGCGCAGGGTCTCGCGCGGCGTGATCCAGACCGTCCAGTCGACGCTGCGGCCGAGCGCGTACAAGTCATCCTCGTTCGCATAGCCGCCTTCCGCGACCTCGACCAGCACCCGCTGCGCGAGCCGGCTCTCGAGGTTGAGCCGCATCACGTCGTGCACGCTGCCGTCCAGCGCGACACCGCCGCGCAGACGCTCGACTGTCACCCCGGGCAGCAGGCGCCCGACTTCTTCGGCCAGCCAGGCCTCGACGCCCGCCGCGCACGGCAGGAAGAGCGGTGCGACGGCGGCGTGCGGCGCGGCCTGCACTTACAGCGCCCGGCGCAGATTCGCCGGTGCGATCTTCAACGCTTCGCGGTACTTCGCGACCGTGCGCCGCGCGACGTGGATGCCCTGCTCTTCGAGCATCTGGCTGAGCTGGCTGTCGGACAGCGGCTTGGCCACGTCCTCGGCCGTCACCAGCTGGCGGATCAGTGCGCGCACTGCGGTGCTGGAGGCGTTGCCGCCGGCCTCGGTGTTCAGCGAGGAGCCGAAGAAGTACTTCAGCTCGAAGGTGCCGAACATCGTCGCCATGTACTTCGCGGTGGTGACGCGCGAGATGGTCGATTCGTGCAGCCCGAGCTCGTCGGCGATCTCGCGCAGCACCAGCGGCTTCATCGCGATCGCGCCGTGCGTGAAGAAGCTCTTCTGGCGCTCGACGATCGCCTGCGAGACGCGCAGGATGGTGTCGAAGCGCTGCTGGATGTTCTTCATGAACCAGCGCGCTTCCTGCAGCCGCGTGTTCAGTCCGGCGGCCGAGCCGTTCAGTCCGCGCTGCTGGCGCACGGCGCTGGCGTAGAGGTCGTTGATGCGCAGCTTGGGCATCACATCCGGATTCAGCGAGACCTTCCAGTTGCGGCCGGACTTCTGCACGATCACGTCGGGCACGATGATGTTGGCCTCGGCGCGCGAGAACGGCCGGCCGGGCTTCGGTTCGAGCGCGACGATCAGCGCTTGCGCCTCGCGCAGCAGGTTCTCGTCGGCGCCGGTCGCGGCCATCAGCTTCTTCGTGTCGCGGCGCGCGAGCAGGCTCAGGTGCTGCTTGCAGATGATGATCGCGATCATCTGCGCCTCGCAGCGCGGCATCGCGCGCAGCTGCAGGCACAGGCATTCGGGCAGGTCGCGTGCGCCCACGCCCAACGGCTCCAGGTGATGCAGCCAGCTCAACGCGGTCTGCAGGCGTTCCAGCAGTTCTTCGCGCGCGTCCGCCTCCTCTTCGCCTTCCGCGAGGCGTTCGGCGATCTCCTCGAGCGGGTCGGCGAGGTAGCCGTCGTCGTCCAGCGATTCGATCAGCACCATCACCGCAGCCATGTCTTCGGCGGACAGGCGCATGCCGAGCAGCTGGTTGCGCAGATGTTCCTGCAGCGTGATGTTCGAGCTGTTGCGGTCCTGCGCCTCGAAATCATCGCCCTCGGCTTCGCCGCTGCGCGGGCTGGGGCTTTCCATGATGCCGTCGAAGTCGTCGCGCTCGGTGCCGTTTTCCCAGTCCTCGCGCTCGGTGGTGCCGAACTCGGCGCTGTCGACGCCGGCGACTTCATCGCTCGCGGCGCTGCCGGCATCGGCGGCGGGGGACTCGGCATCCTCGCGCTCGGAAGCGGCGCTGAGGCGCTCGGGCGCGACCATCGGCTCGAACGGGCCGGCATCTTCTTCCGCCTCGAGGAAGGGGTTCTGCTCCAGCATCTGGTCGACTTCCTGCTGGAGTTCGAGCGTCGACAGCTGCAACAGCCGGATCGATTGCTGCAGCTGGGGCGTCAGCGCCAGATGCTGCGACAGGCGGACTTGGAGTGAGGGCTTCATGGTGCTGCTCTTGCCCTGCTACATGCGGAAATGTTCGCCGAGATAGACCTTGCGGACATCCGGGTTCTCGACGATCTCGTGCGGCGTGCCCTCGGCCAGCACGCGACCCTCGCTGATGATGTAGGCGCGGTCGCAGATGCCGAGGGTTTCGCGCACGTTGTGATCGGTGATCAGCACGCCGATGCCGCGGCTCTTCAGGAAGCTGATGATGCGCTGGATCTCGATCACCGCGATCGGATCGACCCCGGCGAAAGGCTCGTCGAGCAGGATGAAACGCGGCTGCGTGGCCAGCGCCCGGGCGATCTCGACGCGGCGGCGTTCGCCGCCGGAGAGCGCCGGCGCCGGGCTGTCGCGCAGCTTCTCGATCGACAAGTCGTGCAGCAGGCCGTTCAACTTGTCTTCGATCTGCGCGTCGGGAAGGGCCTTGCCGTCGGGGCCGATCTGCAGTTCGAGCACCGCGCGGATGTTCTCTTCCACTGTCAGCTTGCGGAAGATCGAGGCTTCCTGCGGCAGGTAGGAGAGGCCCAGGCGCGAGCGCTGGTGGATCGGCAGGCGTTCGACGCGGCGGTTCTCGATCTTGATCTCGCCGGCATCGGCGCGCACCAGGCCGACGATCATGTAGAAGCTGGTCGTCTTGCCGGCGCCGTTCGGCCCGAGCAGGCCGACCACTTCGCCGGCCGCGACCGCGAGGTGCACGTCTTTCACCACCTTGCGCGGGCCGTAGCTCTTCTGCAGGCCACGCGCTTCCAGGCGGTGCACCGTGCTGCCGCCGCTCAGCGTGGTCAGCTCGCCGGCTGCGATGGCGTTCACGGCTTGGTCTCCAGTTCCGGGCTGGACTTCAGCGCCGGCGCCGAAGCGGCCGGCGCCGCAGGGGGGGCGCTCGCCGCGTCGCGCGGCGTCAGCACGGTGCGCACCCGGCCTCCCGGGTTGCTTGGCGTGGCCGCCGAAGCGCCGCCGTCGACGCTGAAGACTTCCGAGACGTTGTCGTACTTGATCAGGTTGCCGGCGGTCTCGTCGGCCAAGGTCGCGCCGCGGTAGCGCCGCACGACCGCGTGGTTGATGAAGCGCACCGTGTCCGCCCGGCTGTCGTATTCGATCCGGTCGGCTTCACCCTCGATGGTTTCGTCGACGCCTTCGCGCTTCTGGCGGAAGGTCGCGAGCTTGCCGGCCGAACCGGTCGCGATGCCGATTTGGCCGCCATCGGGCAGCTGCCGCGCCTCGATCTGGCTGGCGCGCATGATGATCGTGCCCTTCGTGGCGACGACGTTGCCGGTATAGATGCCGACCTGCTTCACATCGTCGTAACGCCCCGCGTCCGCCTCGATGTTCATCGGCTTGCTGCGGTCAGCGCGTTCGGCCAGGGCGGCCGGCGCCAGCACGGCAAGAACCGTTGCGCCGATCAGGGCGAGCAGCAGAGACGAGGGGAGGAACGAGGTGGCAGTCATAAAGGCATGAAACTTGCAGACATTCTAGCCCACAGGTTCTGCCAACTGGCCACGATGACGCCGCTTTGCGGCAGTTCCGTGCTTGCGTGTGCGGTGCACGAACACGAAGCATACCCCGGGCGCGCCCGGGCTGCCCTACTTCTTGCGGCTGCGCGCGACGAGGAAATCGACCACCGCCAGCGCCCGATCGTTCGAGCCGGCGAGCGTGCCCGAGGTGAAGTACTGGCCGTTCACGCCGAGGGCCGGCACGCCGTCGATCTTGTAGACGTCGGCCAGGGTGCGCGCCTGCTTCATCTTCGTCTGTATCGCGAAGGAATTGAAGATGCTCATGAACTTGGCGCTGTCCACACCGTTCTTCTGCATGAATTCGCCGATCTCGGCGGGTTTGTCGAGCCGCAGGTGGTCGACGTGGATCGCTGCGAACACACGCTTGTGCATCGTGTCGAGCAGGCCCATGGTTTCCAGCGTGTAGTAGATGCGCTGATGGGTGCCGAAGGGCTCGTCGCGGAACGCCACCGGCACGCGGCGGAAGGCGACGTCGGCCGGCAGGCGCTTGACCCAGGCTTCGAGGCGCGGCTCGAACTCGTTGCAGTGCGGGCAGCCGTACCAGAAGAATTCGATCACTTCGATCTTGCCGGGTTCCAGCACCGGCTGCGGCTGCGACAGGCGGATGTAGTGCGTGCCCTCGACCGGAACGCTGCTTTGCGCCCGTGCCGCGCTCCATGACGCCGTGGCACCGAGGCCGAGCACGCTTGCCGAAAAATGTCGCCGCTTCATGGTCGAGTGGGTTTCGCTGGTCAATGCAGGGGGAAGAGCCGCCGATACTGCGCCGGGCCCGGGAACAGGTTCAACGCGCGACAGGGCGCCGCCGCCTACTTCTGCACGCGCACCAACGCGGCTTCGATGCTGCTGGCATCGAGTTTTTCCTTGGCCGCATCCGCGTCTTCCTTGCGATCGTAGGGGCCGAGGCGCACCCGGTAGACGGTGCGGCCGGATTGTTCGCGTTCGGTCACCTTCGCGGCCAGGCCGAGCATCCCGAGCTTCGCGCGCTGCTGTTCGGCTTCTTCGGTGCGGCCGTAGGCGCCCGCCTGCACGAAGTAGCTGAACGGATCGGCGCTCGGCCTCGCGGTCGCGACGACGGGTGCCGCCGAGGCCGCGGCGGCCGGCTTGTCGCCCAGGATCGCGGCCGGATCGCGCGTATCGAGCGGCACCTCGCGCCGCGTCGCGGTGCTGGCGGCGGTGTTGGGCGTCGCCGCGGCAGCCGGCGGGGTTGCCAGCGGCGGGGTGGTCGCGACCGGTGGGGCGGCGACCGCGGGTGTCGGCGAGGTCGCCGGCGTGGACGAAGGCTTGGCCGGGTTCTTGCCGTACAGCGGGGTGTTCGGATCCCAGTTGCGGTTCTTCTCGATCTCCGCCGCGTCCTGCTCCGGCGTGCGCTGCGGCACCTTGTTGACGAAGGGCACCGGCACCTTGGTGATGTAGAGCGCCACGCCGAGCGACAGCGCCAGCCCGATCAGGAGGCCGACGACCAGGCCGATGACGAAGCCGCCGCGTTGACGAGGTTTCATGGGGGATTTCGATGGCATGGGGAAGGGACCGGCTACATCTTCTCGGGCGCGCTGACGCCCAGCAGGGACAGGGCATTGCGCAGCACCTGGCGCGTCGCGGTCAGCAGCGCGAGGCGGGCCTGGGTCAGCGCATCGTCGCCGTCGATCAGGAAGCGTTCGGCGGCGTAGTAACTGTGGAAGGCGCCGGCGATATCGCGCAGGTAGAAGGCGACGTCGTGCGGCGCCAGATCGCGTGCCGCGCCGGCGAGCATCTCGGGGTAGTCGGCGAGCTTGAGCATCAGCGCTGTTTCGCTCGGCGCCACCAGCCGGCTCAGGTCAGCGTCTGCCGCCGCCGCGGGCTGGCCGCCCCTGTCGGCGTACTGCTGCAAGACCGAGCAGATGCGCGCATGCGCATACTGCACGTAGTAGACCGGGTTCTCGTCGCTTTGCTTCCTCGCCAGGTCGACGTCGAAGGTGAACTCGGTGTCGGCCTTGCGGCTGATCAGGAAAAAGCGCATCGCATCGCGGCCCGCCCAGTCGATCAGGTCGCGCAAGGTGACGTAGCTGCCGGCGCGCTTGCTGATCTTCACTTCGGCACCGTCGCGCATCACGCGCACCATCGTGTTCAGCACGTAGTCGGGGTAGCCGGGCGGCACGCCGAGGCCGGCCGCCTGCAGGCCGGCGCGCACCCGGGCGATCGTGCCGTGGTGATCGGTGCCCTGCACGTCGATGACCTTGGTGAAGCCGCGCTCCCATTTCGTCAGGTGATAGGCGACGTCCGGCACGAAATAGGTGTAGCTGCCGTCCTGCTTGCGCATCACGCGGTCTTTGTCATCGCCGTAGTCGGTCGTGCGCAGCCACAGCGCGCCGCCTTCCTCGAAGGTCTTGCCGGAGGCTTCGAGCCGCTCGACCGTGTCGGCGACCCGGCCGCTGGTGTAGAGGCTGGACTCGAGGTAGTAGTTGTCGAAGCGTACGCCGAACGCGGCCAGATCCATGTCCTGCTCGCGGCGCAGGTAGGCGATGGCGAATTCGCGGATGCTGTCGAGATCCTCCGGATTGCCCGAGGCGGTGAACGAGCGGTCGTCGGCCTGCACCGTCTTGCCGGCAAGGAAATCGGCCGCGATGTCGGCGATGTAGTCGCCGTTGTAGGCCGGCTCGGGCCAGCCGGCATCGCCGGGCGCCAAGCCGTGGATGCGCGCCGAGGTCGAGGCCGCGAGTGTCGCGATCTGCACGCCGGCGTCGTTGTAATAGAACTCGCGGGTGACCGTCGCGCCCTGGGTTTCGAACAGGTTGCAGATCACGTCGCCGAGCGCGCCCTGGCGCGCGTGGCCGAGGTGCAGCGGGCCGGTCGGGTTGGCCGAGACGAATTCGACCAGCACGTTCTGGCCGTTCGGCGGCTGCCGGCCGAATTCGGCCTGCCCGACGAGGATCTCGCGCACCACCGCCTGCTTCGCCGCAGCCTTCAGCTTCAGGTTGATGAAACCCGGCCCGGCGATCTCCATCGATTCGACCCAGGCCTGCACCGCGGGACGCGCCTGCAAGGCCGCGATCAGCGCGTTCGCGACCTCGCGCGGGTTCTTCTTCATCGGCCGCGCGAGCTGCATCGCGACCGTGCAGGCCAGGTCGCCGTGCGCGGCCTGTTTCGGGGATTCGAAGGCAGCGGCGAGCGTGCTGCCGGGGCTGATTTCGGAGATGGACTCGGCAAGGGCGCCGAGCAACTCCCTCTTGGCTTGGATCATCCGCGGATTCTACGTTTCGGGGGTGCGACGGGCGTTGTGCAGCGGTGTTGCGGGTTTGGGCCGGGAATACCGGCTTCATCCGCCACCCGGCGGGCCGCCGCGCTGCCAAGATGCACACCCCAGCCGCCTCGACCGCGAGGGTCGCTCCATGTCCGCCTCCATCAGCAATTCCGCCTTCTCGACGCTCGACACGAGCAACCTGCCTGCGCAGATCGGCAAATACCGCGTCATCCGCCGGCTCGGCGAAGGTGCCACCAGCGAAGTCTTCCTCTGCCGCGATGATTTCCGTGACCGCGACGTGGCGGTCAAGCGCGTGCGCGCCGCCGACAACGCCGAGACGATGGACGGCCATTACTACGCGCGCTTCTTTGCCGCCGAGGCGGCGCTCGTCGGCCAGCTGAACCACCCGAACGTCGCGCAGATCTACGACGCGGTGCCCGATCCGCAGCAGCCGTATCTGGTGATGGAGTACGTGCCCGGCACCACCTTGCGGCGCTTCTGCCGCGCCGACCGCCTGCTGCCGCTGGACGTGATCGTCGAAATCGGCTTCAAGTGCGCGATGGCGCTCGGCTACGTCTTCCGCCAGGGCCTGGTGCACCGCGACGTGAAGCCGGCCAACATCCTGACGATGATCGACAACGGCGCGATCAAGGACGTGAAGATCAGCGACTTCGGCAGCGTGCTGAACCTCGGCTCGGACGCAACGCAGATCTTTCGCGTCGGCTCGCTCGCCTACATGTCGCCCGAGCAGCTCGACGGCGATACGCTCGACTGCCGCGCCGACATGTATTCGCTCGGCGCGGTGCTCTACCACCTGATCACCGGCCGCTCGCCGTTCGACGCGCCGCAGCAGGCGGTGATGATGAACCAGATCTACACCGCGACGCCGCCGCTCGCGAGCAGCCTGCGCGCCGGCGTCGGCCCGGGCCTGGACGCGCTGCTGTCGCGCGCGCTGGCGAAGAAGCCGGCCGATCGGCAGGCGGACTGGAACGAGTTCGCGCAGGGCCTGTCGGCGCTGTTCTCGAACCAGCAGGTGCCGCGCGGCGAGCTGCAGGGCGTGCTCGACTCCGAGCGCTTCAACATGCTGCGCAGCCTGGATTTCTTCACCAGCTTCGGCGACGTGGAGCTGTGGGAAGTGGTGCACCGCGCGCGCTGGGAGCGTTTCTCGTTCGGCCACTACCTGTACCGGCGCGGTGAGGAAGGGCAGCGCTTTCACATCATCGCGCACGGCGAGGTCGAGGTCTTCCGCGACGGCAACCGGGTCGCCAAGCTCGGCGCCGGCACTTCGGTGGGCGAAATGGCCTACCTCGCGCCCAGCCCGGAGCTGAGGCGCCACAGCACCGACGTGATCGTCTCCGACCCGTGCACGGTGATCACCTTCACGCCCGAGAGCCTGGCGCAGCTGAGCCCCGGCGGCCGGCACCGTTTCGACGAGGCCTTCATCCGCGTGCTGGTGCGGCGCCTGCATGCAGCGCACGAAGCGCTGGCCCATCCGCGTCGTATCCTGTAACGCTTGTTGTCATCGCAGCAGGGATGGGCCGCGTTGAGCGGGTGGCGCCCCGCCAGCAACCATTCCTCGGGCCGAGACGCCCGGGACAAGGAGAACCGATGAAAACACTCGTGACCGTGCTCGCTTTGGCCCTCGCCGGCTTCGCCGCTCCTGGCGCCTTCGCCAAGGACATGACGCCGCAACAGGCCAAGATGAAGAGCTGCAGCGCAGAGAACAAGGGCAAGAAGGGTGACGAATACAAGGCGGCCATGAAGACCTGTCTGAGCGCCGATGCGCCGATGGCCGCAGCCGCCTCCGCGCCGGCCACGCAACAGGAGAAGATGAAATCCTGCGCCGGCGAGAACAAGGGCAAGAAGGGCGCCGACTACAAGGCCGCGATGAAGGAATGCCTGAGCAAGTAGCTGTCGGCCCCAAGACGCCTTCGGCGTCGCTCCCCGAGGGGAGCCCGGTCCGCTAGGGAGCGGGCCGGCGCCGGACCGGGTGCTGTGTGCCAGGCCTCGAGTCCTATTGCCAGTAGCCAGCGTCGCCGTAGCTGTGCTTCAGGAAATCGATCCATAGCCGCACCCGCAGCGGCAGGTGCTTGCGCTGCGGGAACACGGCATACACGCCGTTCGGCGGCGCGATGAAGGCGTCGAGCACGCTGCGCAGCTGCCCGCTCGCGATCTCGCGCTCCACTTCCCAGGTGCTGCGCCAGGCGATGCCCAGGCCCTGCAGGCACCAGTCGTGCAGCACCTGGCCGTCGCTGCAGTCGATGCGTCCGCTCGGCCGCAGGTAGGTCAGCGCGTCGTCGACCAGGAAGGCCCAGCCGCGGCTCTGGCTCGCGTCCGAGGTCAGGGTCAGGCATTGGTGACGGGCCAGTTCGCTCGGGTGCAGCGGCGTGCCGGCCCGCTCCAGGTAGGCCGGTGTCGCGACGCACAGGCGCCGGTTGTCCGCCAGCCGCACGCTGACCAGGCTGGAGTCGGGCAGGTCGCCGACGCGCACCGCGCAATCGAAGCTCTCGTGCACGATGTCCACCACCCGGTCGCTCAGGTTCAGCGACAGGTTCACCTCGGGGTGCAGCGCGATGAAACGCGGCACCAGCGGCGCGACATGGCGCCGGCCGAAGCCTGCCGGCGCCGTCACCCGCAGATGGCCGCTCGCCTTCACGCCGCCGGCGCTGACGCTGGCCTCGGCGTTCGCCAGGTCGGTCAGCACGCGCTGGCAGTCTTCCAGGAATGCGCTGCCTTCATGCGTCAGGCTGATGCGCCGGGTGGTGCGCACCAGCAGCTTGACACCCAGGCGCTCTTCCAGCGCATCGACCCGGCGCCCGATCACCGCGGGCGCGACACCTTCGGCCTGAGCGGCCGCAGTCAGGCTGCCGCGAGTCGCGACCGAGGCGAAGGACTCGATCTGTTTCAGGTGATCCATCGCCAAAATTATCGGCCTGTCCAGGCCTCGGCAGCAACGGATTACCATCATTTTGGTCTTGAATCCCGAACGCGAACTGCCGGGAATCATCGCTCAGGAACTTAATAAAGTAGGGGCCTGATGAAAACCGCGCCCCATCTCCCTGCCGTGCAAGCCGTGCTGTTCGATGCCTACGGCACCTTGTTCGACGTCTACAGCGTCGGCCTGCTGGCCGAGCAGTTCTTTCCCGGGCAGGGCGAGCGGCTCGCGCAGCTGTGGCGCGACAAGCAGATCGAGTACACCCGGCTGACCTCGATGAGCGGCCGGTACAAGCCGTTCTGGGACCTGACCCTGGCCGGCCTGCGCTTCTCGGCGCAGCGCCTGAAGCTCAGGCTTGCGCGCGAGGCCGAGGACCGGCTGATGAACGAGTACCGCCACCTCAGCGCCTTCCCGGACAGCCACGAGGTGCTGCAGGCGCTGAAGGCGCGCGGCATCCGTGCCGGCATCCTCAGCAACGGCGATCCGGAGATGCTGGCGGTCGCGGTGAAGAGCGCCGGCTTCTCCGATCTGATCGATCCGCTGCTCTCGGTGCACGAGGTGCGGCGCTACAAGACCGATCCGGCCGCCTATGCGCTCGGGCCGCGGGCACTGAATCTGCAGGCAGCGCAGATCGTCTTCGTTTCGAGCAACGGCTGGGACGCCATCGGCGCCGGCTGGTACGGCTACACCACCTTGTGGGTGAACCGTCAGGGGCTGCCGCTGGAGCAATTGGACGCCCAACCGAGCCGCACCGGCAGCAGCCTGCGCGACGTGTTGAATTTTTTCTGAAGTCGAAGGGACTGAACCGTCATGACCACCACCGCCACCGCCTCCCTCGCGCTGCCTGCCGGCGTCGAGATCAACGCCCCGATCCTGCCGGGCTTCGAGACCATCCTGACCGAGCCGGCACTGGCGCTGGTGGCCAAGCTGCACCGCGCGTTCGAGCCGCGCCGCCAGCAACTGCTGGCCGCCCGTGCCGAGCGCGCGAAGCGGCTCGATGCCGGCGAGCGCCTCGATTTCCTGCCCGAGACGAAAGCCATCCGCGAAGGCGACTGGCAGATCGCGCCGATCCCGAAGGCGCTGGAGTGCCGGCGTGTCGAGATCACCGGCCCGGTCGACGCCAAGATGGTGATCAACGCCTTCAATTCGGGCGCCGACAGCTACATGACCGACTTCGAGGACAGCAACTCGCCGGTCTGGACGAACCAGATCCAGGGTCAGATCAACCTCGGCCAGGCGATCCGCCGCACGCTGACGCTCGAACAGAAGGGCAAGACCTACAAGCTCAACGACCGGATCGCCACCCTGCAGGTGCGCCCGCGCGGCTGGCACCTGGACGAAAAACACGTGCTGATCGACGGCCAGCGGGTGCACGGCGGCATCTTCGACTTCGCGCTCTTCATGTTCCACAACGCGAAGGAACAGCTGGCCCGCGGCGCCGGCCCCTACTTCTACCTGCCGAAGATGGAAAGCCATCTCGAGGCGCGGCTCTGGAACGACGTCTTCGTGATGACGCAGCAGGAGCTCGGCCTGCCGCAGGGCACGATCAAGGCCACGGTGCTGATCGAGACCATCGTCGCCGCGTTCGAGATGGAAGAGATCCTCTACGAGCTGCGCGAGCACAGCGCCGGCCTCAACGCCGGCCGCTGGGACTACATCTTCAGCTGCATCAAGAAGTTCAAGCTCGACAAGGATTTCTGCCTGGCCGACCGCGCCAAGGTCACGATGACCGCGCCCTTCATGCGCGCCTATGCGCTGCTGCTGCTGAAGACCTGCCACAAGCGCGGCGCGCCGGCGATCGGCGGCATGAGCGCGCTGATCCCGATCAAGAACGATCCGGAGAAGAACGCGGTCGCGATGCAGGGCATCATCAACGACAAGCGCCGCGATGCGACCGACGGGTATGACGGCGGCTGGGTCGCGCACCCGGGCCTGGTCGAGGCCTCGATGAAGGAGTTCGTCGCGGTGCTGGGCGACAGGCCGAACCAGTTCGGCAAGCAGAAGCCCGAGGTGAACACCACTGCGGCCGACCTGCTGAACTTCCAGCCGGAGACGCCGATCACCGAAGCCGGCCTGCGCATGAACATCAACGTCGGCATCCACTACCTGGGCGCCTGGCTCGCCGGCAACGGCTGCGTGCCGATCCACAACCTGATGGAAGACGCGGCGACGGCCGAGATCAGCCGCTCGCAAGTCTGGCAATGGATCCGCTCGCCCAAGGGCGTGCTCGATGATGGCCGCAAGGTCACGGCCGAGCTGGTCAAGTCTCTCGTGCCCGAGGAGCTGGCGAAGATCAAGGGCGGCGGCTTCGAAGGCAAGTTCGACCGAGCGGCGGAGATCTTCACGACGATGAGCACGCAGGACGCGTTTGCGGAGTTCCTGACCTTGCCGTTGTACGAGGAGATCTGAGCAAGGGGTCGCGCGCTGCGTGCGCGCACGGATCGTGCATGCAGCAGCGCCATGCCTGACCCCTCCCGCATCCTCGTCATCGGTGCCGGTTTCGCCGGCACCCATCTCGTGCGTGCCCTGGCGCGGCTGCTGCCGAAGGAGATCAGCGTCACGCTGGTCTCCGACGAGAGCTACACCACCTTCAACCCGATGCTGCCCGAGGCGGTCGGCGCCTCGGTGTTCCCCGAGCAGGTGATCGTCCCGGTGCGCGAGATGCTGCCGCGCGACGGGCCGCAGCAGTTCATCATGGGCGCGGTCACCGCGCTCGACCGCACGAAGCGCGAGCTGATCTGCCGCACCCTGGCCGGCGACATCGTGCTCGGCTACGACCACCTGGTGCTCGCGATCGGCAGCCGCGCCCGGCTCGACCTGCTGCCCGGCATGGCCGGCCAAGCGCTGCCGCTGAAGACGGTCGGCGATGCGATGCACATCCGCAATACCGTGCTGCGACGGCTGGCGCGCATCGAGCTGGAGAGCAACGCAGCCTTGCGCCGCTCGCTGGGCCATTTCATCGTCATCGGCGGCGGCTTCTCGGGGGTGGAGGTCGCGGGCGAGCTGATCGACTGCCTGCACAGCATCCGCCGCTACTACCCGCGCGTCGCGGCCGACGAGCTGAAGGTCACGGTGCTGCACGGCCTCGGGCGGCTGCTGCCCGAGCTCTCGCCGCGGCTCGCGGCATCAGCGCTGGCCTCGCTCGAGAAGCGCGGCGTCAGGGTGCGCCTGGAGACGCGTGCCGAAAGCATGAGCGCCGAAGGCGTGCGCCTGGCCGGCGGCGAGATCGTCATCGGCCAGACGGTGATCTGCACCGTCGGCACGTCCAGCAATCCGCTGCTCGAACGGCTTGGGCTGCCGCTGCACCAGGGGCGGGTGATCGTCGGCGGCGACATGGCAGTGCCAAACCACCCCGGTCTCTGGGCGATCGGCGATTGCGCCTGCGTGCCGAACGCCTTCGACGGCAGCCACGCGCCGCCGACCGCGCAGTTCGCGGTGCGCGAGGCCCGCGTGCTCGCGGCCAATCTGCGCGACGCGCTCGCCGGCAAGCCGACGCGGCCTTTCCGCTACCGCTCGCGCGGCATGATGGCTTCGATCGGGCATCGCAAGGGCGTCGCCGAAGTCGCCGGCATCGCGCTCACCGGCTGGCCGGCCTGGCTCGTCTGGCGCGCCTACTACCTGTCGCAGATCCCGACGCGCAGCCGCCGCTGGCGCATCGCCTTCGAGTGGGTCCTCGGCATGTTCTACCCGCCGGACATCACCCACCTGCGCTTCACGCGCAGCCACGAGATGCTGGCCGACGAGCGCCGCCGCCAGCGCGAGCACGCGCTCGAAACGGAGAGCGCGGTCGCCACGGCGCGATGAGCGGGTGGCCGCCGAAGCCCTGCAAGCCCGCCGTATTCAGCGCTGATGCGTGGGGCGCGGCTGCGTCGGGTTGGGTTTTCTCACGCCATGCGACTGCTGCCGCTCGGCCGACCGGTCGGCCTTCGGGCCGGACGAGGCTTCCCCGTTCGACTCCGTCGTATGAGCCAGCCCCGCCAACATCACGGTCGCGACCGCCTTCTTGCGCAGTATCCGGTTCGTCGTCATGACCCCGCTCCCTGGGATTCCGGCTGTTGTGAAGCGCAGCGCGCCTGGGCGCGCTGCCGGCCGGCTTGCGGTGCGCCTGGACGAAGCTTCGACCTGCCGGCAGCGAACTTGAGCGCGACACGAGACAATCCCGGCGTTTGCCGTCGTCCATCGCCTCCCAGGATCCCCGCCCCATGCAAGCCACCCGCGCCGGCCTTCCCACCCACTGTGACGTGCTCGTCGTCGGCGCCGGGCCGGCCGGCAGCGCCTGCGCGCGCACGCTCGCGAGCGCGGGCCTGGACGTGGTGCTGGTCGATCAGCACGCCTTCCCGCGCGACAAGATCTGCGGCGATGGCCTGATCCCCGACGCCTATGCCGCGCTGCGCCGCCTCGGCGTGCTCGACGAGGTGATGGCGCAGGCCCAGCCGGTGCGCCACGTGGCCTGCATCGGGCCGAGCGGCGGGCGCGTCGACGTGCCGGGCACGATGGCGGTGCTGCCGCGCAAACAGCTGGACGACATCCTGTGCCGCGCCGCGGTCAGCGCCGGCGCCAGGCTGCTGCCGCCGGCGCGTTTCCAGGCGCCGATCGACGAGAAGGGCGTGGTCGTCGGCGCGCGGCTGAAACTCTCCGAAGGCGAGGGGGCGATGAGCGGCCAGACGCACGAGCTGCGCGCGCGCTGGGTCGTGCTCGCGACCGGCGCTGTGCCGCAGGCGTTGATCGCCGCCGGCGTCTGCGAGCGGCGCACGCCGAGCGGCATCGCGCTGCGCGGCTACGTGAAGAACGACGCGATGGTCGGCCGCATCAAGGCGCTCGAGGTCGTCTGGCATCGCAAGCTGCGGCCGGGCTACGGCTGGATCTTCCCGTGCCGCGACGGCGTCTTCAACATCGGCGCCGGCGTGGCCGACAGCCACTCGCTGGAGCGCTCCGGCCGCCTCGGCATGAAGGACGTGAACCTGCGCGACGTGCTGGGCGCGTTCACCGAGTTCTATGCGCCGGCGCGCGAACTGATGGAAGGCGGCCGCTTGATCGGCGAGATCAAGGGCGCGCCGCTGCGCTGCACGCTCGAAGGCGCGAAGTTCTCGCGCCCCGGCCTGCTGGTCACCGGCGAGGCCGCGGGCAGCACCTATTCGTTCACCGGCGAAGGCATCGGCAAGGCGCTGGAGACCGGCATCCTGGCCGCCGAAGCGGTGCTGAACGGCCGCATCCGCGGCGCTGACGATGCCGGCATCCGCGCCAGCTACGAGGCCAAGCTGGCCACGCTGAAGCCGCGCTTCGGGCTCTACGAAAAGGCCAATCGCGTGAACCGCCATCCCTGGCTGGCCGACCTGGTGATCTGGCGCGCGAAGAAGAGCGAGCGGGTATTGAGCCGTATGGCCGGCGTGCTGAACGAAACCAGCAATCCGGGCAATCTCGTCAGCGTCAAGGGGCTGAGCCGGCTCTTTTTCGAATGAGTTCGGCCGCCTGTCGAAATGGCGGCGGCTGCCACGTCATCATCGTGAGCGCCGCGTCGGCGTTCATTCAAAAAAAGGTGATTCGATGGACTACATGCTGATGTTCTACGAGAGCCCCGAAGAGCGGGCGCAGCGCGAGGATCCGGCGAAGGCTGAGGCCTACTTCGCCGGCTGGATGGCCTATGTCGGCGCGATGTACGAATCGGGCTGCGTGAAGAGCGGCGCCGGGCTGGAGCTGCCGCACACTGGCACGACGCTGCGCGTCGCCGGCGGCAAGCGCCAGGTGCAGGACGGCCCTTTCGCCGACACCAAGGAGCAGCTCGGCGGCTTCTTCGTGATCGACGTGCCGAGCCTCGATACCGCGCTCGAATGGGCGGCGCGCGCGCCTTGCGCCGGCACCGGCGTCGAGGTGCGGCCGGTGATGCCGCCGCCGCCGCGCGGCTGAGCCGGGGCTCGTGACCGCGCCCGCGCCGCGCGAAGCGGCCATCGCCGTGGCGCGTGCTTCCTATGGGCGGCTGATCGCCTACCTCTCCGCCCGCTCGCACGACATCGCTGCCGCCGAGGATGCGCTCGGCGAGGCCTTCCATGCCGCGCTGATCGCCTGGCCGCGCGACGGCGTGCCACTTTCGCCCGAGGCCTGGCTGCTGACCGCTGCGCGGCGCCGGCTGCACGACGGCTGGCGCCACGCCCAGGTGCACGAGGCGGTGGTCGAACAGTGGCGATTGCTGAACGACGGCATTGCCCCCGAAGAGGCATCGGCCGCCTTCCCCGACGAGCGCCTGGCGCTGATGTTCGTCTGCGCGCATCCGGCGATCGATGCCGCGGCGCGCGCGCCGCTGATGCTGCAGACCGTGCTCGGACTCGATGCAGCGCGCATGGCGGGCGCCTTCCTCGTCTCGCCGGCGGCGCTCGGCCAGCGGCTGGTGCGCGCCAAGGCGAAGATCCGCGCGGCCGGCATTCCGTTCGAGATCCCCCCGGCCGAGCGCTGGCTGGAGCGTCTGGGTGACGTGCTCGAAGCCATCTACGCGGCCTACGGCACCGGCTGGGACGACGTCGCCGGCACCGATCCGAAGCGCGGCGATCTGGCTGTCGAAGCGCTGACGCTGGCCGCCACCGTCGTGCAGCTGCTGCCCGACGAGCCCGAGCCGCTGGGGCTGCTCGCGCTGCTGGCCTTTTGCCAGGCGCGCGCCGCGGCACGACGCGACGAGGCAGGCGAATACGTGCCGCTGGCCCAGCAGGATGCGCGCCGCTGGAACAGCGAGCTGCTGGCCACGGCCGAGAGCGCGCTGCTGCGTGCGGCGCGGATGCAGCGGGTCGGTGCGTTCCAGCTCGAAGCAGCGATCCAGTCGGCCCATACGCAGAAGGGTCTCGGCGCGCCGGTCTCGCCGCAAGCCATCGTGCAGCTCTACGACGCGCTGGTGGCCTTGCAGCCGACGCTGGGGGCCCGCGTCAGCCGGGCCTGCGCGCTTGCGCCCGCGGCCGGCGTGGCCGCGGCGCTCGAAGCCTTGTTCGCGATCGGCGAGCGCGAGGTGGCGGGCTACCAGCCCTACTGGGCGGCGCGGGCGCATCTGCTGCGTCTGGCGGGCCGCGAGGATGAAGCGCGGCAGGCACGGCAGCGCGCCATCGGTCTGACCGCCGATCCGGCGTTGCGTCTTTTCCTCTCGCGACAAGGGAGCTGAAGGCCGCGCGATACTCGGCTCATTCCCCACCCGTCAGAAGCGCCCGCCGCCATGTGCCAACTGCTCGGCATGAACTGCAACACGCCGACCGACATCATGTTCAGCTTCACCGGCTTCGCCACCCGGGCCGAAGAGCACAAGGATGGTTTCGGCGTCGCCTTCTTCGAGGGCCGCGGCGCCCGCTGCTTCGTCGACGCGCAGAGCGCGCGCCACTCGCCGCTGGCCGACATGGTGCGCGGCTATCCGATCAAGAGCGACAACGTGATCGCGCACATCCGCAAGGCCACGCAAGGCCGCGTCGCGCTGGAGAACTGCCATCCGTTCACGCGCGAACTGTGGGGCCGCTACTGGGTGTTCGCGCACAACGGCGACCTGAAGGCCTTCCGGCCGCGGCTGCACGGCGCCTTCCGCCCGGTCGGCGATACCGACAGCGAACGTGCCTTCTGCTGGCTGCTGCAGGAGCTGAACAAGGCGCACGCCAGCGTGCCCAGCGTCGCCGAGCTGACGCGGACCTTGGCCGAGCTGGTGCCCGCCATCGCGTCCCACGGCAGCTTCAACTTCATGCTCAGCAACGGGCAGGCGCTGTGGGCGCACTGCTCGACCCGCCTCTACTACCTGGTGCGCCAGCATCCTTTCCAGGCCGCTGCGCTGCAGGATGAGGACCTGCGCGTCGACTTCGCCGAACACACCACGCCGAACGATCGCGTGGCCATCATCGTCACCGAGCCGCTGACCCGCGACGAGCCCTGGATCGCGCTGCCGCCCGGCGCGCTGCGGGTCTTCGTCGATGGCGCTCTCCTTCCGCACTGAACCGCTCGCTTCCATGTCGTTCACGCCGCTTACCCCCCAGCCCCGCTTCGACCGCTTCTACCGCCACGACGCCCTGACCCAGCTGCTCTTCGACTACGCCGCCGCCTACCCGGCGCTGGTCGAGATCACCAGCATCGGCAAGAGCCATGAAGGCCGCGACATCTGGCTCGCGACCATCACCCATCTCGCCACCGGCGCGGCGATCGAGAAGCCCGCGTTCTGGCTCGACGGCAACATCCACGCCGCCGAACTGACCGCGAGCACGGCCTGCCTCTACTACCTGCACCAGCTCGTCACCGGCTACGGCGACGATGCGGCGATCACGCAGCTGCTGGACACACGCACCGTCTACCTCTGCCCGCGCCTGAATCCGGACGGCGCCGAGCTCGCGCTCGCCGAGCGCCCGCGCCACATCCGCTCGTCGACGCGCAAGTACCCGTACGAAGAAGCGCCGGTCGAAGGCCTGACGATGGAAGACATGGACGGCGACGGCCGCATCCTGATGATGCGCATCCCCGACCCGCACGGCGCCTACAAGAAACACGCCGACGAGCCGCGCCTGATGGTGCCGCGCGAGCCAGGCGAGTTCGGCGGCGAGTACTACCGGCTGATGCCCGAAGGCAGCCTGCGCAACTACGACGGTATTGGCATCTCGGTGAATCGCGATCCCGAAGGGCTGGACCTGAACCGCAACTTCCCGTCGATGTGGCGCCAGGAGTACGAGCAGACCGGCGCCGGCCCATACCCGGCCAGCGAGCCCGAGGTGCGCGCGATGGTCGCCTTCGTCGCCGCGCATCCGAACATCGGCGCGGCGGTCAGCTTCCACACCCACAGCGGCGTGATCCTGCGGCCGATGGGCACCGAGAGCGACGACGACATGACGCCCGAGGACCTGTGGCTCTACAAGCGCTTCAGCGCCATCGGCGAGAAGCTCAGCGGCTATCCGGCGATCAGCATCTATCACGAGTTCAAGTACCACCCGAAAGAGATCATCACCGGGACTCAGGACTGGCTCTACGAACACCTCGGCGCACTCTTCTGGACAGTCGAGTTGTGGGCGCCGAATCGAGAAGCCGGCATCACCGGCTACAAATGGGTCGACTGGTACCGAGAGCACTCCGCGGAAGACGATTTGAAGCTGCTGAAGTGGAGCGATGAACATTGCGCGGGACTCGCGCATGTCGACTGGCATCCCTTCCAGCATCCGCAACTGGGCGCCGTCGAGATCGGCGGCTGGGACCGCATGAATTTCTGGCGCAATCCGCCGCCGCACCTGCGCGAGCGCGAGGCGGCGCGATTCCCGGCCTGGATGACGCAGATTGCACTGAGTCTGCCGAGACTCGAATTGCTGCGCACTGAAGTGCGTGCTCTCGGCCCCGATACCTGGCGCGTGCGCATGGCGGTTGCCAACAGCGGCTGGCTGCCCGCCTACGTGACCAAGCGCGCCTTGCAGCGCAAGGTGGTGCGCGGCGTGATCTTCGAGATCCACCTGCCGGCCGATCCGGGCGCCGGTGTTTCACTGGTCGGCGGCAAGGAGCGCGTCGAAGGCCCGCAGCTCGAAGGCCACGCGCCGAAGGCTTCGCTGCAAGGCTTTCTGCCGCAGCGCGAAGTCACCGCCGATCGCGCCGTTGCCGAATGGGTGGTGCGCGCACCCCAGGGCACCCGCCTTCCGCTCAGCGCACGCGCCGAGCGGGCGGGGGTGGTCAGGACCGAAGTGTCGCTCGACTGACCGGTCGACAGGGCGACACGCCGGCCGGCGCGCGGCCGCTCCGGAGCGGCCGGCGCACCCGCTTGGCGGGTGGTGCCGGTACTCCGGTGCCGGGTGCCCCATTCCTTTAGAAGTGGTATTCGACCCGAATCATCGGCGTGCTCGCCGTCGCGCCGTCGCCGCCGCCGCCTTCCGCATAGAGCTTGGTCGGATTGCCGAACTTGTTGCGCCAGTACTCGTACTCGAAGCCGACCAGGAAGGTGTTCTTCGCCATCCCGGCACCGGCGCCCACGTCGTACATCAGGGACATGTCGACATGAGTCTCGGGCGAAGTCGCACCGCCGAATTCATTCTGTCCCTTGGCACCGATATAGAGCGCGTAGCCCTTGAAGGTCAGCGGCAGAGACGCGATCGGAAGGCCCCAGTCCAATTCGAGTGCGCCGTGAGTCTTGTAGGTGTAGCGGCCGGATGAGAGGCCGTTCGGCGCATTGCTCTCGTTGAGCACCAGTGCGCTCAGGTTCAGGAAGCCGGGCACGTCGAACATCAAGGTCGGGCCGAGCACCAGCATGCGCTTGCGCGAGGCATAGCCGTCGTTCTTGGTGTTGAAGTCGAAGCCGCCGGTCACGCCGACTCCGTTGACCGGTCCGAACTTGATCGGCGTGCCGGCGATCTTGCCGATGTCCAGCATGTGGCGATAGACCACGTACACCTCCTGCGCCCCGGACTTGCCGGCCACGCCGTCCGCCGGATCGGCGCCGTTGGACATCAGCATGTCGACGTTGAGGAAGTTGGTGCCGTACTTGTAGCCGCTCGCATGCGTCAGCGAGAGGATGGTCTTCTTGATATCGACCCGGTCCGAGCCGTCGGGATTGTGGTTGTCGTAAGGCTCGGCGAAGGTGGTGCCGTAGCGCACCCCGAGCGAGGTATCGCTCCAGTCGGCGGCGTTCGCGGCGCCTGCCGTCATGAGCAGGGCGATCGCGGCGATCGTCAGTTTGGCGGACATCGAATTTCCTTGTGTGACGTGACGTGGACCTGACAGGCGTAGCAAATCCCGAGTCCCGGGACTCGCGATTGCGGCCAAAAGGTGGGGAGGCGTTTTGTGAATGCCGGGCCTGTTTGTGCAATCTGCGTACCAGCGCTTTCAGGCGCTTGTTGGTGCAAGACAGCGCTAAAAGTGTATACATATGCACTGAATAAATGCATACATGAATCCATTGCTGCATATATCGGTGCGCTGATGACCCTGATCGACAATGCCGGCGCAGGGGTGTGCGTACAGCAAGAGGAAAGGGATGCCCGCATGGAGCTCAGCGTCAATGGCCAAGCCCACGATCTGCCCGACGAGTCGGTCGACCCGGCGATGCCGCTGCTCTGGGTGCTGCGCGACGTGCTGCAGCTCACCGGCACCAAATACGGCTGCGGCGTGGCGGCCTGCGGAGCCTGCACGGTGCATGTCGCCGGCCAGGCGGTGCGCTCCTGCGTGCTGCCGCTGTCGGCCGTCGGCAAGCAGCCAGTGCGCACGATCGAGGCGCTCGGCAGTGCCGTGGCGCCGCATGCGCTGCAGCGCGCCTGGATCGAACACCAGGTGCCGCAGTGCGGCTACTGCCAGAGCGGCATGCTGATGGCCGCCGCCGCGCTGCTGGCGCAGAACCCCGATCCCAGCGATGCGCAGATCGATGCGGCGATCACCAACATCTGCCGTTGCGGCACCTATCCGCGCATCCGCGCCGCGATCCGCAGCCTGGCCCGGCCGGCGCCGGCGGTGCCGGCGGCGCGCCGCAAGCCGCCGAAGGCCAAGCCATGAAACGCCGCGGCTTCGTGCTCGGCGCCATCGGCAGCGGCGCGGCCCTGATCGTCGGCTGGGGCGCGATGCCGCAGCGCAGCCGCCTCGGTACGCGCTCGACCTTGCCGGCGCAGGCCGACGGCATCGCGTTGAACGGCTGGATCCGCATCGCGCCCGATGGCGGCGTGCTGCTCGCGATGCCGCGCGTCGAGATGGGCCAGGGCGTGCACACCGCGCTGCCGATGCTCGTCGCCGAGGAGCTGGATCTGCCGCTGGCGCGTGTCCGCCTCGTGCCGGCCGCGGCCGAGACGATCTACGGCAACGTCGCGCTGTTCCTCGCCGCGCTGCCGTTCCATCCGAGCGAGGAAGAGCCGGGCCGTGAGAGCGGGCGCCTGAAGGCCGGCCGCTGGATCGTCGGCAAGCTGGCGCGCGAGCTCGGCCTCAGCGTCACCGGAGGCTCGACCAGCGTCGTCGACGCCTGGGAGCTGCTGCGCTACGCCGCCGCCACCGCCCGTGCGCAGTTGCTCGGCGCGGCGGCGCTGCAATGGAAGCTCCCGGTGAGCGAGCTGAACGTGGAGGACGGCGTCGTCAGCCATTCCTCGGGCCCGCGCGCGCACTATGGCCAGTTCGCCGCGGCTGCGGCCGGCACGCCGGTGAGCGACGTGCAGCCCAAGCCG
>Ga0105237_10001541_pt1 | contig 30097 bp, 30 predicted proteins | sample KBSC24metaG_FD_81520 | JGI IMG/M metagenome (GOLD analysis project Ga0105237, IMG submission 81520) | Corn rhizosphere microbial communities from Kellogg Biological Station, Michigan, USA - KBS C2-4 metaG | ecosystem: Host-associated > Plants > Roots > Rhizosphere > Soil | place: Michigan, USA... | reverse complement strand
GAACCGGAACTGCTGCAGCAGTGCTTGGTGCTGAAAAGACAGGTTATACTGATAACGCTTCATTATATCCAATACCACAGGGACAAAGACAATTAAATAAGTCGCTGACGCAAAATCCTGGATATAATTAAAATATCTTTTCGTTCGCTACAACTTAATCACTTCCGGGGTATCACGATACGCTGGAAGTGATTTTACCTTCTTTTTAAACAAAATTAAAATCTAAACAGATGAAAAAAATAAGTTTTCTGAGCAGTATAATGCTTCTTTTGTTGTGCTCAATAACATTATCATCCAAGGCTCAGGATACAGAAATTTCCGGTCAGATCAGAGGTTTATCTGATGGAATAGTAAAGATCAGTTATAACAGGAATGGTGTTTTTAAAACAGATTCTGTAAAAGCCATTAAAGACCAATTTACCTGGAAAGCAAAATTAGACATGCCTCAGTTAATAGGGTTTCAAATAAATCAGAATAGCATTTCTTTTTTGGTTGAGCCTGGCCATACCAAAGTTACAGGAGTTAAAGACTCAATGGGAGAATTGAAAATAAGCGGTTCGAAAATACAACAAGACGCACTACAATTTGCTGCATCTGTTACAGATTTAATGGATCAGGCAAATGCGCTCAGCTTAAGGTTTCAGAAAGCATCAGCAGAAGAAAGAATTGTGCTAAGGGAAAGACAGGATAAGCTTAATGAAGAAAGAAAACGCAGAGCCAATCAGTTTATAGCGGATAATCCGAAAAGTTTTTACAGTGCATATCTCATTGCAAGTCGTAATTCAGATTCTTACGATGAGATTAAACCATTGTATGACCTACTTGATGAGTCTGTGAAAAGAAACGGAATGGGAAAAAACCTGGCCAAAAAGTTAGAGATATTGGAAAAATCGTTGATAGGAAAACAAATTGCAGATTTTGTACAAACAGATACCGCCGGAAAACCTGTAAAATTCAGCAGTTTTAGAGGCAAATATGTACTGATTGATTTCTGGGCCAGTTGGTGCGCCCCATGTCGTGCGGAAAACCCAAACGTTTTAAAAAATTACAACGAATTTAAAGACAAAGGATTTACTGTTGTTGGGATTTCATTGGATGATAAAGCACTGAACTGGAAGAAAGCAATTCACGATGATAAAATGCCGTGGACACAATTATCAGACTTAAAAGGCTGGAAGAATGAAGTATCTACAAGTTTTGGTATACAGGCAGTTCCTAGTAACTTTTTAATTGATCCTAATGGTAAAATTATCGCAAAAGATCTTAGAGGCCCTATGCTTGAAAGTAAGCTTAAGCAATTGTTGAATTGATTGACTTATAATATCTTTTAATAATTTAAAACCGCTCAACCCTATCCTGAGGCCATCCTCATACCTTCTTCATCCCATGTTCGCAAAAAAGTACTTTAACCCATGTTTATATGAGGTTTATGCGAGGAAAGTATGAGGAAATGCGAAGGATGCTCTTTTAGAAAACGACACTAAAACACCATATTATTTCATTATTGTTCCATCATTTATTTAAAATAATGTTAATATTTAAAGTATTGAATGTTAGTGTTTTAATTGTTAAATTAGAGTACTGATTTTATTTAAATATTAACGCTATGAGTCCAGATGCCCTCAATCTGTTATACACCATTGTAACGATACTCTTCATACTCAGTATGATCTCAGAACGTATTTCCAATCTGATCAAACTAAAAACTAATCATCTAAAATTGAAAAGGGTTTCTCCCTCTGGGGAGAAAGATAGAGAAAGAGGCATTATGTGGCTTGCCATAATAAGTGGTTGCATTGTTGCCCTGTTCTCTGGAGCCGATTTTTTCACTTTGATCGAAAAGGGAAAATTGGTTACCTATGCTGATTTAATTAAAGAAAAGGACCTGTCTTTTCTTATCCCTAAAACGCTTATCGGCATATTTCTTTCTGGAGTATTCATTAGCCTGGGTTCCAAGTTTTGGCATGATATGCTGGATATCGTGCTACAAGTTGCTAATTTAAAGAAATCATTAGCGGAGCAACAAGCTCAAGCCGTTGCCCCAGATAAGTCTATAGATGTTTTAAAGAACAAACTGGTCCAAAAAACGGAAACCGTATTGCCAAAATTGAAGCAACTCAAAGATTTTGCCGGATACGACGTGTTTATCATCGACGGCATCCTAACACTGCATCTGAAATTTTTCAACCAGCTTCCAGGAGCCGAAGAACAGAAGTGGTATAAGGACTATTTTTCTGGCGACAACGTAGAGTTCAATCTGACCAATTTACACCGTTAATATGCTGATCGCTCCTGGACAACGCCTGATCAACAGCCATAAGCCCGCCACTGATTTCGGTACTGTGGGAGGACCTGTTCGTAATGCTGCGGGTAAGCTGGTTATGCTCACTTGCTACCACTGTGTTTTCATGGACAAAATGAAATGGGACGAATTTACACCCAATCCAATTTATGCCGGTGTAAGCATTGCTCAAAATGGTGTTTTCAACGAAGCTGCAGCAGTAGAACGCTGTTTTAGAGATGATGATGTCGATGCAGCCATGATCCATGCGCAACCAGGAAATACCATTGATCCATCCATACCCATATTTGGGAAAACAAATGGGTTAATAGCCTTATCCGATGATGACCGGGGCACATGGCTAAGAAAGTATGGGGCCACCACCCAAGATACCTACGGACAGTTTCTGGGTTTTACGCCCATGCTTGGTTTTAGGTATGAAACTGAAACTTCCATTCATTATTTACATAACCTGATCCGAATTGGTACACCAACCGGAAAGCCTTTTTCGGAGAAAGGAGATTCAGGATCCTTTGTGTTAAATGGTGCTAATCAGGTAGCCGGCATTATTGTAATGGGAGATGGAACCTATTCTTATGCCATTCAAGCTACTCTACTCGAATCCAGACTCACCCTTCAATTTCAAATATAAATCTAATGTTAACCCTCAATCCCCAATCAAATGAACAAATTTTTGTTATTCCTGCTCTCTTTGTGTCTCGCTGCCAGTCAGAGTAAAGCACAAAACAATGCCATTGTTTTAGATTATTCTGCCCCTCTAAAACTCAATACTACAAAAGTAGATGTAAACAAGCCACTCTTAATCAGTTTAAAGCATTGTGATATCCCCTTTTCAAAAACATTCCAGGTTGAGCTGCTTTATAAATCAGCTGCGCTTAAGCCTGTAAAATTGGATTGTTCGAAGGAAACTTCTGTACCAATCAAATCCATCTTTAAAGACAAGACAAATGAAATCACCTTCACCATTCTGGCAGACCAGAAGAAAGAAGGGGACAAAGGCTATAGTTTTTCTTTTTATGTACAGCCAGATGGAGTTATTGCAGCCTCGAAAATTCAGCCAGGGGCTGTTCAGCCAAATGGTGCCCAACCCATAACACCAGGCGAAAGAGTGAAAGAGTTTTCGGTTGATTTTTTGAGTGGTACTTTGCCGGCAGAACGAACAGCTGTTAAGCAATTGGAATGCAGGTATCCTATGGTTACTTATGATCTATGCTGCAATTGTTATAAGATCAGAGATATGGATTCAACCGACACCACCAAGAAAAAGGAGGTTATAAAAGGTTCTTTGAGGTACTACAGCCGCGCTGAAAAGAATAAAGGTGTTGTATTTCTGGTTAAGAATATAAACACCTTTATATATGATGTGACTGTAGGGAGCGAATATGAGAATCTTGCTACTGAAGAACCTGAACTTTTCAAGACAGTGTATACACTGATCTCTGGTGGTACGGCAGAAGGCCAATCTGCTGCAGATGATGAGCTGAAAGCGGAAATGGCCAGACAAGTTAAACTGAATGCAGATTTGAAAAGATATTTAGCGGAGAAGATCATGCAAGATGCTTGCCCGTCCTCAGATCAGTTTGAAAAGGAAAAAATAGCGATAGGAGCCAACATTATCAAAGTGTTTGGTCCAGGTCCAGTTGAGAGCAGCTTTGCTCAGAATTACGAACGCTTAAAAGCCGAATTCATCAAACAAAATGAAAGTGCAGAAAAACCTTATGATTTTAATAAAGAGGTTCAAGACCTATATAGCTTGCCAATAACACCAGATTCCCTGGTGCGTGAAACCAGAAAGGTACTTTTGATGATCATGAATACCAAATTCGAATATCAGTATAATATTCCTCAATTGGACAATGCAGATTTTCTGAATTTCAGCTTGAATATTGAGCCGAAAAAGGATAAGAAAGGAAACATACGGGTATTGAACCAGCCAATTAGTATTCCTATCCGTGGCGGTGTCAAGGTGGATTTTAGCACAGGCTTATATTATTCATCCATCAGCAATTCTAAGTACGCTTTGCGAGATTATATCCTAACAGACACCTTAAGAGGTAAAGATATCCGGGGTGAAAATGGCGATCAAAACGGAAAAGGTACGGTAGGAGTGATGGCCCTAATGCATGTTTATCCTCGTTTGGGTGATCTGCAGCCTGCATTTAGCTTCGGCTTTGGTAAAGCTTTAGACCTGAATTACTCTGTTCTCGCAGGTGGGAGCATTATGTTTGGCAAACGGAACCGATTTGCGCTATCCGGGGGGATTAATTTTAGCAGTGTGAAGGTGTTGTCGGCTAAATATTTCGACGATCAAGGAGTTTTGATCCGTCAGCCAAAAGAGGCAGGGACTTTGGATACCTTTAATAAGATCAAAACGGGTGGGTTTATCGGGTTCTCTTATTCTTTGAGTGGAAAGAAGACACAGCAGGCCGCCGCCGCAGACAGCCCTCCTAAGAAAGACGCCGGTCAATAATGATTTGATTTTATCCAATTTACATGCGACTGCTATCATTCAGCGAAAGGCAGGAGCACCGCTATTTATGTCTCCAAGAAGGGAGAATTTTATTTATACAACTAAACAAAAAAATGAAATTAACTAATGCTTTTCGGTTCCTTAGGGTGCTTGTCATATTTTTTTTTCTTGGTTTTAATTTAAATGCTCAGGTTCCAGAAGGTAAGAAGCCATTAAAATCAATAACTATTGGTCCATCAAACAAAAATTTCAATATAGAAATTTACCCTGCCTCTTTTCAAAAAACGGTTCAAAAAAGTAACGAAACAAAGTTTAAGGATTCTGTTATACAACTGTTTAAGGATTCGATTCGTTTATATATTAAAACAGATAGGAATGTTTCATTGTATATACATGGTGATGCAGTGCATATTCCCGTCAGAATAGGTCTAGAACAGGTAAATATTTTAAGAATTAAAGGGGGATTGAAAGAGAAGGTCTTTATTTATAATATGAGCCACCGTTTAAAAGATGGGTTTAAGATTAATTCCATTTTCGTAGATAATGCGATTATTCGGGAGGCAAATCTGGAAAATATTGCAATCAAGGATTTGTATTTTAGAAAAAGCCAACTGGATTATCTTAATGTAAAAAATGCCGAGATATCTAAGAGTTTCACTTTGAAACAGGTCAGACTTGACAGCGGCAATTTTGAGTATACTTTTTTACCTCGTTTAATTACATTGGATACTTTAGATTTATGCAACGTATCCAAACTGATAGACTTCACACGTTTGCGCCATCTAAATACATCAACGCCAGGTTCTTTTGATTTAGATCGTACCATTAGGATTAGTGATACCGATCTTGATAAATTTAAACTGCCTTATGACAGAATAAATTTTCATATTGATACCTTACAAGATTTTAGGCACCGCAAATGGATTTACGAGAAGTTGTTGAAAAATCTTTCAGATGCCGGGGTGTATTCAAGTTATAACTACTATAATGAACAATATACAGATATTTTGGATGAAGGTAATCATAGGGCCATTAGAAATTGGGTGAATAGAATATGGTGGAATAAAGGACACAATAGAGGCCGCGTTTTGATGTTTTCTCTATTGATTTTTTCTTTCTATATAGTTGGTAATTATTTAGTCTTTAATCGTCTAAAAAACACCTATATGCCCGATGTTTTTAAAGATTATAATGTGAGAATTGAATACAAATATTTAGGTCCAGTTGAACAACAGAGAAAAACTCAATATTTCTTTTACTACTTGTTTGGCATTTTTCTTTATACTTCTTATCTATTTTGGGCACTGAGGTTGGACTTGAGTTCGTTGAGAATTAGGAACTTTTTCGTATTGGGATTTATTATACTTCAATATTTGTCAGGAGCATTATTTGTTGCTTATTTAATCAGTTTTATTATTGTAAGGCTGTAAAAGAAAGCAATTTAAAAAGAGAAGGGGTTCCCATCCAGGAACCCCACTCTTATCTTATTATTTATTCACCTATCTGTAAGCTGTATGAAAGCCCACAAATCTCATTAATTCAGGTAAATAGTGTAATGATTCTTTTTGACATCCATTAGAACGGATTATTATCTGTAAATATATGTCTCAATCACTTATAAATATAGTGTTCTAGATCAAAAAAGTTGTGTTTTAATAAAAATAGCTGTTAATAATGAAATTTTACTGGAATTAAAGGAAATTATTTTTTAAAACACCATGAATTTAACTTAATGTCCCATTTTAACAGCGGTCGTAAATCTATTTTTGAAAGCAAAAGGATAGACCAACCACCAGGCAAGCTATATAAGAAATGAGGGAACTCAAAATTACCCAAGCCATTACCGTATCTTCTGCAGATTCTGTTTTTCGGTACCTCAATGAGTTAAGTAAAATAAACCTACTGAGTAACGAAGAAGAGGTCAGTTTAGCTAAAAGAATCAGAGAAGGTGACCACCAGGCCCTTGAAAAATTGGTATCTACTAATTTACGTTTCGTCGTTTCCGTTGCCAAAAAGTACATAGGAAGAGGACTTCCGCTTGCTGACCTGATTTCAGAAGGTAACTTAGGCCTAATTCAAGCAGCTAAACGATTTGATGAGACCAGGGGTTTTAAATTTATTAGCTTCGCGGTTTGGAGTATCAGACAATCTATTATTATGGCCATTGGACATCATGAGCGATCTGTTCGATTGCCCATGAATGTCGCTACTTATTTGACCACGCTTTACAGATGTAGATCAGTACTTGAGCAGCAACTAGAACGGCCCCCGACATTGGAAGAGCTCACTGAAGAAGCAAAAATGGATATCGACAAAGTTAGATATTGGTTAGCCGTTGGCCAAAAAGAGCAGCATTTAATGTTTATGCTTAATGAAGACAGTGGACTTCGCTTAATAGATACCATAGAAGATGCCTCCATGTTGACCATTTCTGAAACCATTCACGAAGACTCTCTAAAAATTGAGATTGAAAATGTACTACATCATTTACCCCATAGAGAGCAAATGGTTTTAAAGCGTCTGTTTGGAATAAGCTTTGAATCTTCCACAGATATAGAATCTTTAGCAGATGAAATGGGCATCAGCAAAGAACGACTTCGACAGCTTCGAGAGCGGGCTTTTGAGAAAATTAGAAGTTTGCTTCATGTAGATCGCTTGAAGAGCTATCTATAATCCACTAGTTCAATAAAAAGAAAACATTTTTTTATTTCTGATACACAGCGTGTTATGGAAGGTACGAAAAAGGTACAGCTGCGCCTGTGCTTTATGCGCATTCGATTACACAGTTACTTTGTATTGTAATCAACGGACTGGATACTGAAGGAAACAGTTCAAATGTTTAACCGAAAATTTGAAAGAAGATGTTATCAAAAATTAGTTGGAGCCAATACCTAACCACAGTCTTAGCCATTCTTGTTTTGTATTATCTGTATGTGTTCATAAGATACTACGCTTCAGATTTACAAAAAGGACCAGGACAACGGAAACAACCAGTCCCTGATGCGGTTACTCCTTATACAAATACAACCGAAGCAGAAGAACCATCTTATCAAAGTACGCAGACAACATCTGAAATTGCTGACGATTCATTTGAAAAAATTGAGTTATTGATCGAAGAGCTTAAACAGTACATGGAAGTCGAATCTAAGTCCTTACTTGTTAACGATAATGTAGCTCAAGACCTCAAGCAAATTGTAGGAAAGTACCATTCCTTAAAATATACACCATATAAGTCAGCAATTAATGAACTCATATTAGCTGAATGTTCAAAATATGGTCTAGCCACCCTAGACGAAAGTGATATGGAAGGTCTTTGGGAATAAATAGAGTACAATAAAAATATACCGCCGTGATTCTTAAACATAGGGAAATGTAGATGAAGAGCAGATAAATAAAAGAATACGGCGGTTCTTAAAAAACTATGACCATACTTCTTCGTGCTGGACAGCAATGTGAGGGAGATATGAAGAGAGCGATGGTCATATATTTCTGAATCCCCGCCTTTGACCCGGCGGGGATCCTCAGAAACTCAAACAGCAAATTTTACTAAATGATTATAGATATGAGAAAGTGTGTTTTAATTAAAGAAAATTACAAGAAAGCATCAACATTAGTTGCCTTACTAGCCATTAATTGCATGACAACTTATGCCCAAAGCGGTACAGATGGTATTAATAAAGCAACAACTACAGTTAACGGATATTTTGGTGCTGGTGAAAAGTTAATGTATGCCGTGGGCGCTATATTAGGTCTCATCGGAGCAGTGAAAGTATATACCAAGTGGAATGCTGGAGAACCCGATACCAGCAAAGTTGCAGCCAGTTGGTTTGGAAGCTGCATTTTCTTGGTTGTAGTTGCTACAGTTATTAAATCCTTTTTCGGCGTATAGCAGTATTCTCATTCAGATGGCAAATAGCGTATACACAATCAATAAAGGGATTAATAAGAGTATCGAGTTTAAAGGACTCAAAGCTCAATACATCTGGTATCTAGGTGGGGGAATTGTGATGGTCATGGCTTTGTTTGGGATCCTGTATGCCATTGGTATAAGTCAATATATCTGTTTAATCGTTGCATTTGCTGTTGGTGGCGTGATGGTGATGAAAATATTCCAACTCAGCAATAAATATGGTGAACACGGAATGATGAAAATGATGGCAAAACGCAGTGTGCCAAAACTTGTTCGGTCAAGTAGTAGAAGCGGATTTATTAAACTTAAAAGCAGTAATCATGCAAAATGAAATTAACGAAATCAAAATTAAAGGAACCAAATTCACAATCGATAGAGAACGTCAGCTGCTTTACCAGACTAGTGATCATAACAACATTATTTTCTTTGAAGAAATGATTAATTCAGGTGCTTTCATGCTTTTATACTATGATTCCGAAAAGAAAAACACCAATGAGCATTTGCAAGGATCCTTTGAACATGAAGTTTCTATTCCAATTAAAGCGCTGTTACATCCTTTTAGTAAAGACCTAAACTATGTAGAAGCCTATAATGGAACACAGTTTCAAAATGGAGTAGAACTCATTTTTGATCCTGTAAGAAATAGACCTGAACAAGAATTACTTAGATATCAAATTGGAGAAGATTGGTTTATTGTCGATGTAGAAAGGGCCCACCTTCGACATGAGACATATCCGGAAAAGGTCATTCCATTTGATGTAATGACAGATATGGGGACCTATTATACATTTGATTACGATCTAAGTACTAGCATGGCATATTGTCCATTTGATGAGGATCTAGGTCAAATCATAAACGTTACGTTGCCATCTATGGTCAATTTGGATAGAAAAGGTATGGCTGCAAAATATGACTTGCCAATTGAATCCATAAAAAACAGAACAGATTTTGATTTAACCGTCAACTTAGATGTTTTAGCGGAAAGAAAATGTGGCATCCATCCTACAATAGGGATATACCATTACCAATATGAAGTCAGCATTAAAGAAAATAGCCTAATCAATACGGAGAATCCTAAAGTTAAGATTAGTCTCGCAGATTTCAACCTTTCAAATGACTATAAGAACCTGGTTGGCTATATTGATCTGAATACAGGCTGCTCTTTTAATCCTAAAAAGCTAGAAAGCATAGATGACTTTCCGACTGGAATCGCCTATGTAAGGATACCTAACCATCTCAATTTAGATCCCTTTGCATATGGTACCAAAAGGAATTGGCTAAGAACATACCCTCCTGTAAAACACCATAAAGCTGAAGCACTTCCATTTTCGAATAGTGATTACCGGGATCTGAAGATGAAATCGATAGATATTTTGAATAAAAAGGGTCTTAAAACGTCCAGAAGAAAATTCAGTCAACATTTTTAATAAAGGAAATTTTGCAATGGGTAAAGAATTAGCTGAAATCGCGCTTGTTACAGGTGTATTCAAACATGATGAGAAAAATAGGTGCTTTATTGGGCATTTTCCCGACACAGAATACTTAGCAAACCATCCCTATAAGGCACGCCATGTAGCGGAAAGGATACCATGTCCGAAACAAGTCATGGATAAAATTCAAGGGAATCGTAAACGCGAGGGGCTTCCACCTTTAACAAATAAAAAACCTATTAAATTAAGAGTATAACCTAATTCGAATGCTATGCCAGTAATAGATGACCAAGTTATTTTATATAACACATTATTTGAAGTAGATAGAGAGCGCAAACGCTTTGTAGAAACTGGAAACCGTTTTAATTCCATTCCTTTTTCTGCATTTAAAGATGAAGGAGATTACATGGTTATTGACTTTGACCCAGATAGTAGGAGTGCTTATAAGCCTAAAGTTGATAATCCTCTCCTGCATGCTTTCATGAAAAAAATAAAAATACCTAAATCTATTTTTGAAAAGGAGATCAGAGACAACGTGAAATTAATACAAGAAATCAATCAAAAGAGTTTCGAAGAAAAATCAAATTTTCAAATTTTAAATAACACAAGTAGATTCAGAATTGCTGGTAGAAGGCCATTGGTATTTATTGAAGGAGATGCTTTTAGATTTATTCATGAAAGACAGATGCTGATCAATGTCGCCGATGAAAGTATCACTATCAGTACAAAATATATGAGAGAGGTAGATGACCTGAAGTCCTTACAGTTCATATACAATAAGAAAACGAAACAATCAGAGGAATTTTTAAGCAAAAATGAACCTATTCCAAATCACCTGGTCTTGGTAAGGATTCCCAATCCATTAAGGTTAGATCCGGTGGGAGAAGCCTTGAAATGGGGTAAACCAGCACATGATATGCTTGCGCAGTTTCCTTATAAAGATAATATAGCGGCTAGAGTAGTTCCATGGGAAAATCTTTGGGTAAGGGAAAAAATTATGATCGGTGAGCAAAAGAAACCATCCCCCGAAAAATTAACCCGATCGAAAAAAAAAGAAATGGCCTCCGGTAGTTAATATATAAAATTAATAGACGTAAAAATTTTGGATATGGAAAAGTGGCTAGGAGATATTTTGCCTATTATGAGTATAGAGCATGATTGTATACTCTCCAAACAGGGTGACATTACAGTAGTTTATAAGGCAGATCTGCCAGAAATTTTCACACTCAGTGACCAAGATTACGAAGCCTTTCACCAAGCTTGGGGCAAAGCGATCAAAGTTATGCCGAAACATAGCATTTTACATAAGCAAGATTGGTTCATTGATTCAAAATACGAAGCTGACTTTACAAAAGATGATCATAGTTTTTTATCTCGCAGCAGTGACCGTTTTTTTAATGAAAGACCTTACTTAGATCATTCTTGCTATATCTTTTTGACTAAAAAACCTGCTGGCAGAAAACCAAGTAGCAGTATGTTTTCTAGTTTGATCCGGTCTTCTATTGTACCTGAACAAACCATTAATCCGGTTTTATTTCAAGATTTTCTGGATTGCTGTGGGCAGTTTAAACAAATTCTTCAAGATAGCGGCTTTGTAAACCTCACCCGATTAAAGAATGAAGACTTAGAAAGCCATCAAACAAAATCGGGGCTGATTGAACGCTATTGCTTTTTGTCTGAAAGGGAAAGTGATTTTATAATGAAAGATATAGTCTTTGAAGACGGGATTAAAATAGGAGATCAGCATGTACAAATTTATACCCTAGGTGACGCAGAAGATTTACCTGCTTTATGCGGCTCGAGGATCAATTATGATAAGTACAGTACAGATCGTACGAAATTCTCTATCGGTTTTGCCAGTACTTTAGGTCAACTTTTACCTTATAGCCATATCTATAACCAATACATCATTATTGATGACGCGCAGAAAACCATTCAAAAGATGGAAAGTAAGCGTTTGCGCCTGCAATCCTTATCTGCCTATAGTAGGGAAAATGCAATAGCTAGAGACGCTACAAACGATTTTCTGAATGAAGCCATTTCAGAACAGCGGCTTCCCGTGAAGGCGAATTTTAACATTATGGTCTGGACGGATGATAAAGACCAATTAAAAGATCTAAAAAACGCGGTAAGTTCCGCCTTGGCACAAATGGATGCCGTTGCAAAAATGGAATCTGCAGGAGCGGCACAGATCTTTTGGGCTGGTATTCCCGGTAATGCTGCTGACTTTCCAGAAAATGATACATTCGATACGTTTGCGGCCCAGGCTACATGTTTTTTAAACCTGGAGACCAATTATCGCACCTCTACAAGTCCGGTAGGGATTCGGATGGGAGATCGACTGACAGGAAGACCTCTACACGTGGATATTTCTGATGAACCCATCTTAAAAGGCTACTGTACGAACCGCAATAAATTTGTGTTGGGACCCAGCGGATCAGGAAAGAGTTTCTGGACCAATCATTTTGTCAGGAGCTATTATGAACAAGGGACGCATGTGGTTATTGTCGATGTGGGTCACAGTTACAAAGGCCTTTGCGATATGGTTAACGGCTATTATTTCACTTACGAGGAGAGTAATCCGATTCGCTTTAATCCCTTTTTCATCGGCGAGGGCGACAACCTGGATACAGAGAAGAAAGAGAGTATCAAGACACTTTTGACTGCCTTGTGGAAAAAGGACGATGAAAGTTTTAAGCGGAGTGAATATGTTGCCCTTTCGAATGCTATACAGCTTTATTATGAGAAGTTAGATAAGGATCCTTCCATATTTCCAAGCTTCAATACCTTTTTTGAATTTCTGAGAGACGATTTCGTAGAAGTTTTACAGAATGACAATGTAAAGGAGAAAGATTTTGATATTAACAATTTTCTCTATGTGTTAAGGCCCTATTACAAAAAAGGAGAGTTTGATTACCTGCTCAACGCCACAGAAAACTTGAACCTTTTGCAAGAACGTTTCATCGTTTTCGAGCTGGATAATATCAAGGATCACCCCATTCTTTTTCCAATAGTGACCATTATTATCATGGAAGTATTCATCAATAAGATGAGGAAACTGAAAGGTTTAAGGAAGATGATTCTTATTGAGGAGGCTTGGAAAGCTTTGATGAAGGAGGGTTTTGCCGAATATATTAAATATCTATTCAAAACCGTTCGTAAGTTTTTTGGAGAAGCCATTGTAGTTACCCAAGAGGTTGAAGACATCATTTCCTCTCCAATTGTAAAGCAAGCCATTATCAATAATAGTGATTGTAAAATACTATTGGACCAAAGCAAATACCAAAACAAATTTGATCAGATACAGGAATTGTTGGGCTTAACAGATAAAGAAAAAGCCATGGTGCTTTCTGTAAATAAAGCCAATGACCCAAAACTTAAATATAAAGAGGTATTCATCAGTCTTGGCGGTGTCAGTTCTAAGGTATATCGTACAGAGGTATCATTAGAAGAGTACCTGGCCTATACTACAGAACAAAGCGAAAAAGTGAAAATGATGGAATATGCGGCAAAATTTGGTGGAGATATCCGAAAAGGTATTGCTGCCATGGCGGCAGATATTAGAAGCCCTAAATCCTAATCTTATGAAAAAGATAGTAACCACAATGATGCTTAGCTTATTTATGATTATAGCATCAACTCAAAAAAGCCATGCTATATGGTTTATTATAAATGCCGCCGTAAAAAAAGTTATAAAGGCTGCTGACTTAGCGATTCAACGACAACAAAATAAAGTGATATGGCTCCAAAATGCTCAGAAGGTGTTAGAGAACGCGTTGAGCGAGACCAGGCTCGGAGAAATAACCGAGTGGACTAAAAAACAGAAGGAGCAGTATAAAAAATATTATGATGAACTCCAGCAAGTAAGGGCCATTATTAGCTACTACCAGCGCATCAAGTCTATTGGTCAAAAGCAGGCAGGACTTTTAAGGGCTTATCAAAAAGCTTGGGGATTGATACGTAAAGATGGTCATTTTTCATCAGATGAGATACAATATATGGGTAGAGTATATAATGGTATCCTAGATGAGAGTGTGGAGAATTTAGACCAAATCATGTTGGTGATCAATTCTTTTAAAACAGAAATGAGCGATGCCAAAAGGATGGAAATCATTAATGCAGCTGCAGATAAGATTGATCAGAACTATGCAGATCTATTGCAGTTCAATTCAAAATGCAATTCTGAGCTTACAAAGAAGCAAAGACGCTGCAGATGTCAATATGGTGAAACAATTATATGGGCTTAAATAAAAAGTTATGAAAATGTTAATCATTCTCCTTGTACTACTTGGGCTTGGGTTACAAGGTAAATCTCAGTTTCTAAGTAACGTGTTTAGGCAAAATGCCCAACAAAAGAAAAACCTTATCGCCTCCATTGCGGCTATAAATGCTTATAAAAAGGTATTAAAGGGTGGATATAAGATCGTTAAAGGTGGGCTCACTGCCATTGGAGATTTTAAAAAAGGTGAATTTGATTTGCATAATGACTACTTCAATTCCTTAAAATCTATTAATCCAAGCATTAGGAACTACAGTAAAGTGGCTAAGATTATAAATCTGCAGGTCAATATTGTTAAAAGCTGTAAGAAGACCTATAAGCAGGTTGGTTCCAGTGGATTGTATTCCAGCTCTGAAATGAATTATGTCAATGAAGTTTTCGAAAGATTGTTTGCTGATTGTGACGCGGTGTTAGATCAGTTGATTGACTTAACCACAGCTTCGAAATTGGAATTAAGAGACGATGAACGTATGCAACGTATTGATTTGATTTATGATGATATGGTCGATATGCATGAGTTTGCAGGAAGCTTTTCCAATGAGACACTGGTTTTGGGCGCTTCAAGGCAAAAAGAAGCAAAAGAAATTAACAGCCTACGTGGACTGCATAACCTTAATTAAATACATACTACGATGAAGAAAATACTGATTATATTATTCCCTCTGTTATTCGTTCAGGGAATGTGGACAAAAGCCAAAGCAGACTCGATAGCCGATCTAATCATACAATTAGGTTTGAACATAGATAAATTAGTCCAGCTAAAGGGAGTGCTTTCCGATTTGAAGGCTGGCTACAAAATCGTAAGTAAGGGGTATGGTACGGTAAAGGACCTATCTGAAGGTAATTTTAATATTCATAAAGTGTTCCTTGATGCCCTGATGCAGGTAAGCCCAACAGTGGCTAAATATCCAAAGATCCCTAAAATTGTCGAATATCAAATCCACTTAGTCAAGGAGTATAAAGCCGCCTATAAGCGGTTTAAGCAACAAGGCAATTTTAGTCCACAAGAGCTTAACTATCTATCTGGGGTTTATGAAAATCTTTTTAATCAGAGCTTAGAAAATCTAGATGAACTGATTTCAGTAACAACCTCAGGAAAGATGCGCATGAGTGATGATGAAAGATTGAGAGCCATTGATAGGATTTATGTGGATATGGAAGATAAGGTCTCCTTTATGCACAGTTTCAACAATGATACAGCTTTACTTTCCTTACAGCGGGAAAAGAAAAAATTTGAGATCAATAGTTCAAGAAGACTTCAAGGCATTAAAACAAGTAATTAAATAAGATGAGACAATGGAAAGGAGTGGCCTTATTGGTCGTAGTGATGGTGGGCGTATCCTCTGTTGCGAATGCGCAAGTTGCAACAGAATTACACGGCTTACAGTCAGTATTGGATGGCGTACGAAAGGAGATGGTGCCTATGTGTGACAAACTAACCAAAGTAGGTAGGGGTATCGCGGGATTTGCAGCACTTTGGGTCATAGCATCACGTGTGTATAAAGCTATTTTAAATGCAGAAGCAATTGATTTTTATCCTTTATTCAGACCTTTTGTTTTAGGCTTTTGTATTATCTGGTTTCCCATGGTGATCGCCTTAATTGATGGTTTGTTGGACCCTACTGTGGAGGCTACAAATGGGATGGTGCAAGATTCGAATTCGGCAGTTGAACGCTTATTGAAAGAAAAAGAAGATGCTATGAAGACTACTGATTTATGGAAAATGTATGTCGGAAACGATGAAAAAGGAGATAAAGAAAAATGGTTGAAATATACCAAGGGTATAAAAGGCGGTGATACCACTAATGTAAGCGAGGGATTTATGGAAAGCATTGGTACGGATATTACTTTTGCTATGTCTAAGGCACAATATCGCTTCCAAAACTCAATCAAAGAATGGCTAAGCGATGTATTGCAAATTCTATATGAAGCTGCAGCCTTGTGTATAAACACCATTCGTACTTTTCAACTGATTGTACTGGCCATTCTTGGGCCATTGGTATTTGGCTTGGCCGTTTTTGATGGTTTTCAACATACGCTTGCTGCATGGTTAGCGAAATATATCAATATTTTCCTTTGGCTCCCCGTATGTAATATTTTTAGCTCCATTCTTGGGAAAATACAAGAGGGGATGATCAAGTTAGATATTGGTCAAATCGTTGATGCAGGTAGAACTTCTTGGTCCCCTCATGATGTCGCCTATATCATATTTCTAGTCATCGGCATTATGGGCTACAGTACGGTGCCAACCGTTGCAGGATATATTATGAACGCGGGCGGAAATAGTCCATTAGTTCAAAAAGTAACCAGTATGTTGAGCACGATGTCGCCAGGGTCGGTCGTATCGGGATTGGGTAAAGCCGCAGATACGGCAAAAAGTTACAGTGATGGTAAGGAGCATGGCTGGGGTTCTGGGGTGGCAGGTGCCCTTGGAAGAATGGCCGGAGAGGGCAAATCGGAATCCCCTTATATGAAAGATAGACTTTCAGGTAAATCCTAAAATTATGATTGGGCCTTAACGGCCTTTATTAAAAACGTGAATTAGAACTGTAATTATGGTGTTTAAAAAAATGAAAAATATAGATGAGGCATTTCGGTACATTAAAATGTTTACGATGGTCAGCATCAGTGGAAGTTTTGTCGTATGCTGCTTTGCTATCTATAAAAGTTATTCTGTAGTTAATGAAGCACAACAAAAAGTATATGTACTGGCTAATGGGAAAGCTTTAGAAGCTTATGGAGCAGACCGGAAAGAGAATATTCCAGCTGAAGCCAAAGATCATATAAAGACCTTTCATCAATTGTTTTTTACGCTTTCTCCAGATGAAAAGGCCATCAATTCAAACATTGCTAAAAGCTTATACTTAGCAGATGGTTCTGCGAAAATGGCTTATGACAACTTAAAAGAAAGTAACTATTATAATAACATTATTAGTGGAAATGTAAACCAAACCGTTCAGATTGATAGTGTCTATATAAATATCAATCAATATCCCTATTTATTTCGCTGTTATGGCACACAGCAAATTACCAGGCCTACCACTGTAGTTACCCGGAACTTGGTGACTACGGGTTACTTGAGGAATGTCAACCGGTCAGAAAATAACTCTCATGGCTTTTTGATTGAGAAATGGGAAACCATAGAGAATAAAGATTTATCCATAAAACGGAGGTAATGATGTTTAAGCTATTTAAGAGACAAGTACGGGAATCTGTAGACCAGTCGGATGGGAAAGACCGGATTGCAAGTGCAATAGCCGCAAGATTTCTTCGTCTACAGGTAGGATGGGCCAAATGGATGCAAAGACATTTTGAAGGGTTTTCGCTTCTTGGGAAAAAACTTTGGTTGTTTGGTTTGGTGGCTTTAATGGGTGGATATAGTGGGTTTTTGATTGTTCAGGGATTCTTCGTAAAGGACATCCGCTCAAAAAATACCACGGGTTCTGGCTCGATTACCTTTCAACAACCCATTAGAGAAAAGCACGATCTCGATGAGGATACAGCAGTTTTTCAAAGACTGAAAAGCTTCAGTAGATATATGGACAGTTTGGAACTGACCCATGAAGGTCGAGAGGTAAAAGCAAGGATCCTTCAGGCACATCCGGGACTAATGGATAGTCTTAATTTCTTAGTAAAAACCTATCCGAAAAAAGAGTAATCGCGCAGATCGATACCTATTTAATATGATAAACTAAATTTTAAAACGATGAAGATTATAGAAAAACAGCCCCACTCGAAAGCTTATTTGAACCACAGAAAGTTCTTGTTGGTCCTTCCCTTACTCGGCTTACCCTTTATCACCCTTGGTTTTTATGCTTTGGATGGAGGAAAAGGAACAGGTGAACCTGTAAATAAAAAGCAAAATGGCATGAATATGGATTTGCCTAAAGCAGAGAATGTAGCCGATAGTACTTTGGATAAAATGGCTTTTTATGATTTAGCCAGAAAAGATTCTATCCAAAAATCAAAGGAGGACCAAAATGATCCTTATTTTAAGTTGCAAGATAACTTAAATGGTTCCTTTGATTCAACTGTTGCCCATGAAGAAGCAAGTTCAGCCCCTGCGCCAAGTTCAGCATTTGCCCAATCTTTGGTCGGATCGAGTTCTAATGCTTATTCTGGTCGTTCCTATAATGATCCAAATGAAAGGCGCGTTCAGGAGAAATTAGCGGCTTTGAATGCGTCTTTAAATCAAGCGACACAACCCAAGGCTCCAAGCGTTGAAGATACTTACAGACCAAGGGCGAGCTCTGGGGCAAGTACTGCAGACATCGACCGATTGGAAAGCATGATTGGTAGCGTACAAGGAAGCAATGGTGGTGGTGACCCTGAAATGCAACAAATCAACTCTGTTCTTAACCAAATCCTGGATATTCAACATCCTGAACGCGTTCAAGAAAGATTGAAAGAAACTTCGAATAAGAATAAAGGGCAAGTATATGCCGTAAGTTCCAATGCGAAACCTAATCTGATTTCCACCTTAGACAAGCCTATCAAAGGAAAATCAAGCAGAGGAAATGGCTTTTTTTCCATTGATGAGGCGGTTGCAGACGACAAGGAGCAAAATGCTATTGAAGCCGTAGTACATGAACAACAAACCATCACTACAGGATCAATTGTTAAGTTACGTTTAACCAATGACATCTATATCAATGGGCAGTTGGTACCTAAAAATACTTTTGTTTTTGGAACGGCTAGTGTAAGTGGTGAAAGGCTTACCATAGAAGTGAATAATCTAAGGTATGGCAAATCTTTATTTCCTGTGAAACTTTCTGTTTTTGATCTGGATGGCTTAGATGGGATCTATATTCCTGGTGCCATTAGCAGAGACGTGAGCAAGGCTTCTGCAGACCAAGCTCTGCAAAGTGTAACGATGGGAAACACCTTAGATCCTTCTCTGGGAATGCAAGCTATGGGCGCAGGACTAGAAGCTGCAAAAAGTCTAATGTCTAAGAAAGTGAAACTGGTTAAGGTAACCGTAAAAGCTGGCTATATGGTTTTGCTGAAAGATGCTAACCAGAAGTAATCGTAACATATACAATCAATCTATTAAAAATTATAATCAAACAGCATGAAAAAAATAAGTGTACTGGTAGGGATGTGGTTAATGTTGTTAACCGGGCATCTTTTCGCGCAAGGCGCAAATATTGAAATGAAAGATCCACAGGTTCCATTGGTTTTCTGGTTGTCTTTTACAAAAACAAGCAATTTTATATTTCCTTATGCCATTAAGAGCGTGGACAAAGGCAGTAAAGATGTATTGGTCCAAAAGGCCAATGGCGTTGAAAATGTACTTCAAGTCAAAGCTGCCAAACTTGGCTTTACAGATACCAATCTTACCGTAATTACGGCAGATGGTCAATTGTATTCTTTTATTCTAAAGTATTCGGATCAACCGCCCATGTTAAATATCAGGTTTGAATCCAAAAGCATGGATAAACCCATTGTTCAATTTTCTGCAGAGAAGGATAATGATGCCCTAATGAACCAAACCGCTGAAAAAGTCGCCGTAAAGTTCAGAAGCATCAATAATATCAAGGACAGTAAATTCTCCATCGCTATGCGTTTAACTGGGATTTACATCGAAAATGATCTCTATTATTTTCAGCTACAGCTAGAAAATAATTCCAATGTGAATTACGCTATTGATCAATTGCGCTTTTTTATCCACGATCAGAAAAAATCAAAGCGTACGGCCAGTCAGGAAGTAGAACTTACACCTGTTCAGGTTTTGGGAAATAATAAAGTCATTAACAGTAAATCTAAACAAACCCTTGTTATTGCCATCCATAAATTCACCATCCCAGATAAAAAGGAGCTGCTTGTTCAGCTACAGGAAACAAATGGGGGAAGGCACCTCGTGATGAAAGTAGAAAACCGAAATCTCATCAAAGCCAGCTTTTTATAAAGCTAGAGCGAGGGTTTATTCAATGTTAAACTTAAAAGCAAATGTCATGATAGAAGAAAATTTAGATTTCTTAGAAAGACAAGTAGAGCATACGGGATTTGGAAGGAATGTGATCGGCTTTACGAACGAATTTATAGATCTGAGAGACGCCTTGAAGGAAAACATGTCCAAAGAACCTAAAGCATTTACTTTAAAATATGCTTATATGGTCGGAAATGATGAGCTACAGGCGGTATTGTGGTTTGATCGATCGGATAAGAATGGTTTCTATTATTTTAATTCCTACCATTTAGGGGTTTTGGGCTGGAACAATGAGCACGTTTTAGCAAGTAATTTCGAAGTGAAGGTTTTTAATAATTCACAGATTAGAAGAAAACCTACTGTTGAAGGTGCTCAAGAGCTACCAGAAAAGCATATTAAAAATAGGAACATTACAGTTAGAGAGGCTTATAACCTTTTGTGCGGTGGATCTGTTTGCAAAGAAACCCCAGATCAAGACAACTTTATTAAAGAAGTTTGGTTGTTGCTCGATTTTACGCGATTTAAACCTAATGGCGAAGATTTCGAAATCATAACATTTGATCCCGAGCAAGGCTACGATTTTGATCTGCTCAAAGAATTGGAAAAATTTCCTATTGAAGTTTTACCAGGTAAGGATAACGATGGTGGTGTAATCGAGTCTTTAAAGAAAGGGAATTTGTCCAAGGCCTTTCTCAATATTGATGGCGTTGCGATAGAGCATTACCTAGAGGTAGATGCAATGAACAAATGCATTAAAGTAAGCAATAGCGAATTTAAAGTACTAAGCCCAGAGGAAACAGCTGCTTTGCACAAGCAAGGTCACCTGTTATAATTTATCCGATCAGGTAAAATTGGTCGACAACAATTCATAGGAGTATTCATTTCATTTAACTGTCATGGAAAAGGAAGAGAAAAAGGAATTAGAGAATAGAATCAAGAAGGATATACTGGAGAGAAATGCCGAGGATAACTCAATTGGCTCTAACTTGAAGTCAAAAGGGAATACTAAGAAACTTGATTTGGAAAGAATTAATTTTTTAAATCATTTAGTTGCATCTTATAAAAAGGATATTACTAACCCGGATGAAGAACGTTGGTATGAACACGCCAAAATTAACCAGGCTGAACAGATTAATAAGGTTTATAATACGCCTTTCAAGAAGTTAGGTAGAGCATTTGCTAAGAGGTTTCCGAAAAGCGTTTCTGCTGCGTTATGGTCTAAGGCAACTAAGCCTTTTGTTGACTTTAAAGATAAGGTTAAGGAGAAGGTAAAGAATGGCTTTAATGATTTGACTTCAAAAGCCAGTGATCTTCTTGGAAAGAGTACTAAGCCCCTAAAGAGTTTTGAGGATGGTGTCATTCAGCGAGCAGAGAACGATAATACTCCTATAATTGGCGATCTTTCAAAAGTATTGGCTTTTCTAGCCAAGCAGATGGATAAAGGTATGGAGTTACGTCCTGGGGTTATCGAAACTCTGAAAGGTGATCAAGTTCTGAAAGGTGATCAAGTTTTTGGATCTGAAATTACAGTTTCTGGGAAGGTTATGGAAACTTTTGATCCTGCCCAAATACTTCGGGATAAGACTTTCCAACCGGAGCAACTCAGAGATTTTTTGAAAGAAAAGCAATTTTCTAGTGCTATTCCTGCGTTAAATGCGGCTATTGATAAAGGTGATAATGACTTTCAAGTAAAATCCCATAAGATTATCGGTGATAAAGTTGTGGATTATCACCTTAATTTTTCAAAAAATAATGATGGAACTGTCCAATTCAATTCTTTTGAAATAGGAATGAAAGATCCAGACAATCCTGGTAGTTATAAAAGTGCGAAAATCGGAGTCGATGGAATGAAGACACCTTCTAGTTTAGAGGCTTATAAGCTCCTTTCTGGAGAAAAAATCTATAGGAAAATGGAGAACGCGAATGGTGAGTTTCAGGAAAGATTATATAGTTTGGATCAAAATGATATGGAAAGTAAGCCTCATATGAGGTTAAATGAATATAATGTAGATCGCAAGCATATTAACAATGTAGTTAATGCACTGCCTCATCCACCAGGAACTACAGAAGACTATAAAAAACAGTTGGTTGACGATTTATGCGAAGGAAAAAAGAGACTGATTCCTTTGGAAGGAAAGGGAAAAACTAGTGTTCATATACAAATTGGAGACAAACCTGGATTAATGAAATATTCTGACGTGAATAATAAGTCAGTTCCATATTCTGCTGTTAGAGAGAAATTAAATAATCCAGAAAAGCCCACTGCAACAAAGGGCCGGAAGATTGAAAATAAACGACCAATAAAAAGAATGCCTATTCGTCATAAATCCAAAGCTGCTTAATCTTATGGAACCTTTAAAGCCGTTGGCGGAGTTTTTTCTAGCCATTAGATCCGATTTTAGGATTAGTAAGACGCATATTGCGATTTATAGTTCAATTCTTTATTACTGGCAGACGCGCGATTACCCGAGTCCGATCAAAGTGTTTAGCCATGAGATTATGTCTATTGCTAAGATCGAGGCCTGTAGTACGTATCATAAGTGTTTGAAGGAACTGGATAGTTTTGGGTATATAAGGTATGTGCCTTCTTTTAAGAAGAATGATGCGAGTTGTGTTTATTTGGTGTTGAATGAGGGGGATGGATAGGGGGGAGTGATAATGGTTTCAACTTTTTTAGATATGGTTTCTACTGTCGTAGAGACGATCTCACGAGAATATTAAAAATACGTGCTGCGGAGAACGGATTTGGAAGGGCCTATGAAAATCATGGTTTGAAGCCTAAATGGTATATAACTAGGTCGGAATCTATTTCTTCCAGCTGTCTTTTCGCCTACATTTTGGACAATAGCAGTACCTTAATTCCTAAAAATTGTTTTAGGCAATGGGGGCAAAATTTAGCGTTATCCAAATAGCATGAATAATTTTAAGTTCTTCTTGAAAAGAGCAATAATCATAGGTCCATAGTTATATCACTAAATCATAAATAGCCTGACCAACATTTTTAATGAACGTGACCGAGGTTATCGTATCAGCGTGTGAAATGTTCTGAATGGCGCCGGTTGCCAAATCCAAATCCATTTCATGTGCAATTTGATTACGTCTAATCACTATATTACTAAGGGTTTGCTTGACAACAGTTTCGCTGCTTCCCATCCGAATGGCGATTCTTTGCCATTTATATGGTTCATCCCAAATATAATTTAGTGCCTCCTTAATTTTAATAGGATCCTGATAACTTAGATAGCTGTGTTTTTGTTCTATAATGCCCCTGAATATCATTTCCCCAGGAGGCAAACCTGTAGCGGCCGGAGCATTTACCTCTTGGTGCTGACCTAAAGTGAGTTGAAAACCGGTGTAGCCCATTGTAACTGGCCGCGCACCTAGAAAGATATTGACCATACCTATTTTTACCAGCTCATGAATCATTCTATCAAGTGCGGATACAGCATAAACGATCTCACTTCTAAGTAAGTCCTCTAGTTCAGCAGGAGGTAATCCTATTGCATGACGCGCATGTAGATAGAGCGAGTCTATTCTGTGAATCCTTAAAAAGCTGTCATCAAATTGAGCTTTGGCTCTAACCATTTGCTTTAATGTATTCTATCTTTTCAGCCAGATTTTCAAAAAGGTCAAAGAATTGGCCTCTCTTCAGTATTAGTTGGTCAAGAACAACACCAACAGCGCCTAACTCAGAATTCTTAAGCGCATAAACTGGCACTCCATGTATTTGGGATTGTTGCTGAAGGCTTTGAAAATCGGGGATTTCTGCCAAGTTATAGTCAGCGCCAATATTTGCACCATCATAAAGGGCTTGTGGATAGGTCATATTCGACAAAGATAATGCTGGTGCTAAAATCGTCGATACCGCAATGCCAATCTCGTTCATGCTATTCTTAAAGGGATTGGCCGGTCTGCCATTTCTGATATTATATCTTTGTATGATCACTCCACCCAATTTAGGATTTGTTTCAGGGAACGGATATGTTGATCCCTGAAAAGCAATTTTCCATTCAATGGCAGCCTTATACCACCTCGGTAAAATTTTAGAAAGAGTATTTATAGCCATTAATGAAAATGGATCGGGGTTAGTGGGTATTACGAAAAGATCTGAAATACTAAACAAATTTTGATTTATAGCACTTAATCCTGGGTTAAGATCAATTAGAACATAATCAATGTTGTGATGCACAATGCTCTTTTCTATCATAGCGTTGAAGGCACCAGGCAGGTTTTGCAGTGTTGAAAAGGCCCCTGGTGCAGACTGTGCAAAACTTAGGGTTGGCTCCAGTTCCGTTAAGTTGGGGTGACCCGGTAGGAGGAATAAATTCGCGTTGCGTGGGACGTTATAACATTCAATGTATTCAATAGGTGTCGGTTTACCTTCAAAGGCAGAGCTTACGCCATCCATTATATTATTTAACCTGGTGGCATCTTCAGTATAATAATCAACAAAAGCATCCTGCATAATTAAACTTGTTAAGTTGCACTGTGGATCTGCATCCACTAACAACACTTTGCTTCCTCGCTCTGCAAGTTGCCATCCTAAGTGAAACGTAGTGGTCGTTTTACTGACACCACCTTTATGGTTAAAAAAAACTATTTTCATAATCTAAAGGTAATAACAATTACCTCGAAATTTCATTTTCGACTATTTTAACTCAAATAGATCAGTTGTCTTGACACTTATTGTTTCCAGCAAAGGGAGGGACTATCTAGGAATGGCAGTAAGTAACGAAGTGTCTTGTCCTAAAATAGCTTTACATTAAAGCTTTAAAAATGACAAAAGAAAATGGACTTTCAACGCCAAAACAAACTAAGACTAGCAGATCTTATAGTGAAAAAATTAAGCTCAAAGTTGTACAGGAAATAACAACAGGACTTTTAACTCATATAGCAGCTGCAAGAAGTACGTAATTAATCATCGATTTCTTGATAGACAGGATAAATATGATTTTTTTCCGACCTATATCGGATTGTAGGCAATTTGGGTTCAATAGCTTTTAAGACAGCTCTGAAATCTTTATCTTTAGTTGTACCGATTAATTTACTAACTTCTTCATATTTATATTTGAGCATAAATCCCAGGTTATTTGTGATTTTTCTAATCTGTTCTGGCTGTATGCCAAGCTTGCATATTTCTTTATATGCTGTTTCTAAATCTTGTAACGGTCTTCGAAACAAAAAATAAGCAACCAAATTCTGCTTGGTGGAACCAAAAAAGACTTTTTGATTATATCTTGAAGTAAAATATTTATCGGGGTTTTTTAGGTATTCGTATTTTCTAATAAGTGTACGGATCAACCTGAGCGCCGATTTGTCTGTCGCCATTTCGGGCTGTGATCTTAGAACTAAAATATTGTCCGTTTCAAGATTTATTTTGTTTTGGTCGATAAGATCCGTGAGCGAGCTATCTTCCGTTGAGTATAAAAATTCTAATGCAAAAATTATAAGGTTTTCTTGATTTACAATCATCTGCTTAATAAGTATTTCGAAGGCTTTAATGATTTGTCCAGTAAATCTAGGAAGTTTCTGAATTGTTAATAAATGATTAAAGATGATCTCACGCTCTTCAGTTTGTAGTTTATCTTCAGCTCCCGCTGCTGCAAGTTGAGCAATAGCTGTGGTAATTAACTTCAGCGATAAGCTTGGGCTGACATTTTTTAGATAACGAATGACTCCGAGAAAAAAGCTCGTAGCCTGAATCGGGTTTTTTTCTAGTTGGTGATTAATTATAGAATCAATTATCTCAAAGTCAATCTGCCCTGAATCAATTTTGCAAATAAGTAGCTCTAAAACTACAGCCCAACTCGAGAGAGCAATATTCTTGGAAATAACCTCTAATAACGTATTTTGATTTTGCGGTTTTGAATAATATTGACTAAACAAATAGTATGCTGTGAAATATTCAAGAAATGTTTTGTGTGTAAACTTATTCTCAAAATATATGGATCTGACTTTAGCAAACTCCAAAAATTCCTCGGCTGATTGAGCCGCTTGTCGATCATCTGTAAATTCACCTTTTGAGATCAAATGATTTTTAATGAACTTGTACACATCATCGGAATGTACAACTTGTTGTTTCATATCATTCTCAAATTGCCAATGGCCCATTGCAGAAAATATCCCAACTGGATTCGATATTTTAAGATTAATCATCAGCTTTTTCTCCTTCGAATCGCGATGGTCTACAATTGTGTTTGTGCAATTTTCATAAATTTCTAATTTACTTGTTGGAATTTCCAATTCGTTTCTATAAAGTATTAAAATCAATGACAGCAATAGGGGATTACATTTCAACTCGTCATCCACATTTTGTAACTGTTTAATACAATCAGCTGTTTCTTGCTGCCTTATACTCACACTGGTTTCTTCTAAATCATACCATTTCCTTACATATTCTTTAATTTCAGCATCTGAGAAGTCTTTTACCTCGAGAGTGTTAAATAACTTTTTATCTAATCTAACCTCACTATAGGACTCATACCTACTTGTCACTATACTACGCATGTGAGGATATAGCTTTACGATGTTTTCTATGTCATTTCTAACATTTATACGTTGTTGAATATCAAATATCTCATCCATGCCGTCGAAAAATAACATCACCTGCTCGTGTATCAATAACTGTCGAAAATCTGATTGGCTAATCGTCGTTTGGTATTCCTCTGCTAATAGTTGTTCAATGTAGCCTAAAATCCCCAATTGCTTTTCGTTCCTTGCTTGATTGTATTTGTGAAGTTCTATTCTGAGAGGAAAGTAGTCATAGACTTTTTTATTTGAGAATATAGATTGATCGTTTTCTAAAATTTTGGATATTGCAAATTTCACAATAGAGGATTTTCCAGCTCCAGGATTACCAAGTATTGCTAGATGTTTTTGATGAGTCAGAATTTCTGAAAAGCTTATATCTAATTCATTTCCCCTTATTTGCAAACCAGCAGACATTTTGTAGGTTTTATTGATAAAATCTGTAGCAATATCTCTATTATTCCTCCGTGATAATGGTTGTATTGTTACACTCTTCTTTATCTCGAAGATCTCAAAATCATAATTTGAAGATTTAGCGAACTTCGGTTGTACGAACAGATGATATAGGTCAACCTCTCGGGGCTTCTTTTGCACTGATAGGCCAAAAAAATTGAGTCTAGAAAAATTAGTTAAACAGGTCTTTGCATATGTTGCTTTTATCTTTTCGAACCCAGACCTTGTCAAGGTTTCTGACAAATAGAGTTCTGAAAACTGTTTTCTCAGCAGTTCTTTCACGTCTTTAATGGCGTCTATATCTGTAAAGGATTGTACTTTCTTATACAAATCCCTTGCATCCCATATGTTTTTCTTGATATCAAATGTCAATCGTTTATCTATTATTTTGGCAATTGCCGTTGCGTTATATGATGGTTGACGTTCGGTTAAAATATAAATGTATAGTTGTTTTACATGCTTTTTATGATCAGAATCAAACAATTTTTCCAATGTACTTTTTATCTTTGCAAGTTGCCTCGAGGCAGTAACTTGAATTGCTACGCCACTTTTATAATCCAATAAATCAATGGCCTCTGCATTTTTCTCTAAATAATTTAGATTCTCGAAATCGCCGCCAAAGATCTTGTTAAATATTGGGATCAATACATTCTCAGAATGAATGTTTATGTCATATTGATTATTAGAGGTTGAAATCTTGACTTGTTGTTGAAATATACCAAGATACCTTACTATGTCATTCAGAAGTTCCATTTGATTCATACGGCAAGATTTTAAATGCAAATAAATGTACATAAAGTTTGAAAGAGATGGGTGTTTTTATAAACTTTCTGAAGTTCTATTACAAGAAAACTGATGTGAAATTTCAAAAACTTATCCCAATTCAAGGGAGGGAATTTGAGGTTATTGAAATGTTCAGTCAGGTTTTTTTGGGGGCTTTTTTTGCAGGTATTTGTACGGCTCTGACTGGACATTTTAACCGGGTAAAAGATGCTAAAAGCGAGGACTGGATATAGATGATTACAAATTGACTTTTCATAGTAAGCCAATTCTTTTATTTTAATTGAACTTATATCATAACTTCAATTAAAATAAAAGAATTATCTCTAGGATTGATATTTTATCCACCAACAAAATCCTTAGTTAAGTAGCCAACCTCAAAATGTATCCTTGCGGTTCTTTTGAATATTGTACATGGGTGTAGTCTTTCAAAATAAGATTATATAATGTGGGCCTTCTGGTTTAGATAGTATATTAAGGGGAGCGGAGATGTCAGTGAAACCAGCAAGTTGTAATTTCCCGTTGTGATGATATGTACTTTATATCCGAAAAAGTTTTTAAATAGGACAGTTTTAGCATATCTACATTAATATCATCTAAGAAAAAGGGAACTAATGATTGCATTACCTTGAAATAATTACATTAGGCCAGTTAGTGGTATTGATGTATTTTGCATTCATAAAAAAGAATAATGTATGATCTTACTCGCTTAGGCCAATCTTTAGAAGAAAGCTTAGCAAATGACAAACTAACAGAAATGATAACAGATCTAGGAGACATAACTTTAGACCAACTTGCCGAAACTGGGGAGTCTCTGCCGATATTTTCTATTATTTCTAAATCGATAAAAGCATATAATAGCGTTCGCGATCATTTTTTTATGGAAAAAGTGATCTGTTATTTGACAGAGATTGCTACTATATCCCCAGAACTTAGGCTTAAAGCCATACAGCGAATAGCAGAGGACCCTAAATATGGAGTTAAATTTGGGAAAAAGATACTTAATATTATAGACCGTTTAGATGATGATATAAAAGCATTTTACTTGGCGAAGGCTTATAGATATCTAGCAGATGGGCAAATTACCCTCGAATTTTATCTTCGTTTAGGCACTATGCTAGATAGTATGTATCTCGCTAATATAGAAACCCTTCAAACCAATTGGATTTCATTGTGTGCACATCCAACCAATTGCGTATTTGAAACTCTGGGGTTAGCTAGGCAATCTTTTCGCATATTCGATGTGAAAAATCCTGGTAAGTCGATCAATGCTGAAAAATACAAAGTTGTATATCAACCCGGCTATCGGTTTACTGACACCGGTCGTGTAGTCAATAATATATTTACTGGGAAGCCAATTCATTATATGTCGGGTTACAAAACCATTGAGGAATTTAATATGCGTGTAAAATATTGATTTAGTAGACAACTGTGAAATGATATTTATCAACGGTCTATAGCTATTTTATCCTAAACCTCTTTAAGCCCTTTATTAGTTTTTTCCTCGTATATATAGTCCTTGGGCATTAAGACATTTACCAATGATTCAATTGCTTTTTTCTGTTAATTATAGGTAGTTTTTATAGGTTCCTTCAGTACTTTAAGCGTAGTTATGGTTGGTGAAATTTGGTCTTTTTAATTTATAGTTTTGATTTGATATATTGGCAGAAAAAAGACTTGAAGATATTTTTACATTATAGCTGGGACAATGAATCGCATAAAGATTGGGTTTTGCGCCTGGCAAACCGCTTGGTTGCGGATGGTGTCGATCTGTATTTTGACAGGTATGATCTTAAACCAGGAGCAAATAACCTGTACTTTATGGAGCAGATCGAACATGCTGATAAAGTTATCCTGGTGATGTCAGAGGGATATAAAAGTAAAGCTGAAGATCGTCGGGGGGGAATAGGTTACGAGTACCAAATTTTGGCTTCTATGTTGTCAAGGTCGTTAACAAATACGAAGTTTATTCCGCTTTTACGTGGAGATGGGCACGAGAATTGTACTCCGATGCTG
>Ga0105237_10001538_pt1 | contig 30120 bp, 17 predicted proteins | sample KBSC24metaG_FD_81520 | JGI IMG/M metagenome (GOLD analysis project Ga0105237, IMG submission 81520) | Corn rhizosphere microbial communities from Kellogg Biological Station, Michigan, USA - KBS C2-4 metaG | ecosystem: Host-associated > Plants > Roots > Rhizosphere > Soil | place: Michigan, USA... | reverse complement strand
TTGATGGATAGGTCGGCGGTATAGGCTTCCCGCTGGTCTTTAATATACAAAGAATAATTCTCTCCATAGGCAAGTTCCAGCCTTTTACGGGTGTTTTCCAGCCCGATGCCGGTGGAGAGCTCTTTTGGTCCTGTCTTTTTCTTGTTGACACAGTGAAATCGGAGCTTCTTGCCGGCGCCCTGGCCGGAGACGGCGGTGTCCTCGATGCAAAGGTCCAGCGTCACCGGATGTTCCGGGTCCTTCAGCTCGCCATGCTTGAAGGCGTTCTCCACGATGGTGATCAGCACAAAAGGCAGTATGCGAAGCCCTTCCGGACGACCCTGTATGGTAAATACCACCTGCAGGGCATTGCCAAATCGCAGCTGCTGTATCTTGATGATATTGTTCATATGCTCGATCTCCTTTGTCAGGAGCACTTTGCCATCCGCATCCTCCTCCTTATCCAGGGAGTAACGCATGATCTCCGACAGGGTGAGGATCCCTTCCGACAACTCGGTGGAATAGGGCAGGCTCCGGGCATAAAGGAAATTCAGGGTATTGTGCAGGAAGTGTGGGTTGATCTGGGCCTTTAAAAAAAGGTAGTCGGCCTGCATCTTTTCTTTTTCCAGCCGGGATGTCCGTTGCTCCAGCAGCTTTTGGTTCTCACCCTGCCATTTCTTCTCATCCAGTTGCCGGGTAACGGCTGCGATAGCCAGCGGTATACCAATCTGGAATATAGAGCTGAGGAAGTAGCCGAAAAGCAGCATACTGATGCTGGTGTTGAATGGCCTTTCCTGACGGGTGATCGTGATGTCATTGATGAAATAGTAGATAAAAACGATCCCTAAAAGAACAAGGGTTGCCAGCAAATAGGAAGGCCATTTGCTCTTATTGGCCATCAGCCGGTAATAGTAGTTCAGCGCGTAATAATCGAATATACACTGGAAGACCAGAGATACCCCGCACCGCAGGAGAAACCGGCCAAGAGGAAAGGCGCCCGGGTCCCAGCTCTGCTGGGGGACCTTGACAAAATAGACTATGGTCAGCAACAGGCCCATGACCACCACATTGATCAGCGTCACCCAGAAGCAGATCTTCGAAAAAGAGTATCTATACTTTTTATCCATATGCTGATTGAGCGCTATACTTCGAAATACATTTCCAGTTCCTGCAGCGTGTCGGCCGTCGTGTCGATGTCCTTGATGATACGTCCTTTTTCCATCAGCAGTATGCGATGACATACATCCGTGACATGGTTGAGGTCATGGCTGCTGATAAAGACCGTCATCCTGCTCTGTGCGGGCAGCTCTTTTAGCATACGGATAAGACGCATCTGCGAAGACGGGTCGAGATTGGCAAAGGGCTCGTCGAGGATAAGAAGCTCCGGCTTTTGCAGGAGACAGGCTGCGATGCCGACCTTGAACTGATTGCCTTTCGAGAGGTCCCGGATATACTTGCCGCTGTTGAGAATGCTGCCGTCAAAGAACGCTTCGAAACGTTGGAGGAACTCATCCACATCCACCCTGGACAGCTTGTGTAATTTACCTACAAAGTAGAAGTATTCTTCCGGGGTAAGGTAATTGATCAGAAAGCCTTCATCCAGATAGGCCGCCGTATAGTTTTTCCAATCTTCGGAGGTGGCCACGTTCTTTTCCTTTGAGAGCGCCTCACCCTTGTCCGCGCGTATCAGATCCAGGATCAGCCGGACAAGGGTCGTCTTGCCGGCGCCGTTGTTGCCTACCAGCCCGACAATTTCGCCCGTGGCGACCTCTAATTGCGGGACGTTGACGACTGTGTTGCCGTTATATGATTTGATAATATTGGTAATGGTGATCATAAATGATGTATTGTAGGGGTGATGAATTATTTTTCTCTGAATCCTGCCAGCATGAGATATTTACGTTTCCTGAATTCGCGGGTCAGCACTTCGACCCAATAGCTTTGCATCAACAGACTGATAAGCCCCAGTCCGCTGATCGCCGCGCAGGCAGCCCAGGGACTGACGAATTTAGCCAGGGGAAAGTAGATCGCATAAGGGATGATTAGGATGACGAGGGCATATACCCATTGCACCGTGCCGATGCCCTGATAGTTGAAGGTGGCGTTGCGGGTGAGGTCGATGGCCTTGTAGCTATAGGTGGCCAGGTAAATGGAGATGACACTGTTGATGCCGATGTTATAGAGAAAGCCTGCCGTCTGTATGATGAGTATCTTCCAGGTGATGAGGCCATAGAAGCTGGTGATGATAAAGATGGTGGTGCTGATAGCATTGTACAGCATGAACTTGCTGCGGATAAAGGCTGGAATACTGACATTGGATGCCATCAGTCCGTCAAAGTAGCTGCTGTGCCAGGCAAAGAGGAACTGGCCATAGTTTATGATAAAGATCCCTGTCAAAAATAGGGCCGGGAAGAAGAAGACCAGGTACATGCTCGGGTCCGACAAGTACTTTTTGTTATAGAATATAAAACCATAGAACATGAATAGGAGAGAAAACCGGAGAAGGTACTTAGGCCGTTTGTTACGGAGCATAAGCTTTATCTCCAGGGCAATGAGCTCGCCGGTGAGACCTAGCTGCTGAAGCCAGGAGTAGTCCCGTGAGGATTTTTCCTTTTCCGACTGGGCGCCCTCATCGAGGTAGAGATTTGTCAGGAGGAACTTATAGTTATTGAACCAGGCCGCCAGCCCAAGGACCACCGGGATAATTACCAGTATTGGTTTGGCCAATATCGCCATGAAGAGGTTTGAGGACCAGCTGCGCAAGGAGATGATGTGGAAGAAATCCAGGAGTATAAACCCTATCACCGCTACCGCAAAGCCTACCAGCCACCAGGCGTTGATGAGGGTCCTCCGCTTGATATAGAGAATGAGGAAGTTGTTAAAGAGGATGATAAAGATGAGGGCTGTAATAAAGGCTGCTGCCGCAAGCTTCCCGCTGTGCTCCACCATATCCGTACAGGCAAAGGGTACGAAGAAGAGCAGGGGCATCAGGTTGAGGAAATGGAACAGCGAGCGGATGTTGAGAAAGCCCACCATCTGCCTTCTGCGGATATTTTGACCCAGGTAAGGTACTATTGTCAGTACCGGCAATTCCTGCATGGCAAATCTCAGAATGATGTCGATAAAGAAATAATAGAGAACAAGGCCGCAGAAGATACGAACAGTGTCCTGGCCAGGGAAGATCTTTTGCAGGATATGTCCTGTGGCGAGCCCCAAGAAGAGCATGGATGCCAGCAGATAGGCGATGACGAGGCCCATGAAGATCTGGGTGACCAGGCTCCTGGCGGCGTTGCGGCCGCGCCAGAAGGATTTCCATTGATGAGACAGTAATGTTAGGATCATAGAAAGGGTGTTGGTGCACGAAAATAACGTCCTACCGCCTGAATCTGGAAAAATGATACACGAAAAAGGCGATTGTCCCGACGAATCCCACCACCACCCACCCTATTGCGATGATCTGGGCCTGACTAAGGGACAGACCGAGAAAGGAATAGCGGGGATTGATCCGGATAAATTCTATCAATAGCCGCTCCGTCCCATTGAGCAGGGCAAAAAGACAAAAGAGCACACCGGGTGTTGTCAGCCGGCGCCGCAGTCCCCAGAGAAGAAGGAACAGCAGGATGCAAACCAGGGCCTCATAGAGAGAGGTGGGGTAGACAGGGGCAGGCAGCTGAGTGCAGTAATCATATGCATCCGTACAGCCCGGGATGGCGACGCCCTGGTGAAGAACATTCTGCGGGTAAGTTGAAGACCAGAGGAGAGAAGGCAGCCATGAAGGTTTTGCATGCGCGACGACGATGCCCCAGTCCCCATCCCCCGAGAGATGACAGCCCAGCCGTCCGATGCCATAAGCCAGCATCATACCCGGACTGCCGATGTCCGCCGCAGTGGCGAACCCAATACCATGACGGGCGGCAATGATAAAGTAGGTGGCCGAGCCAACGATCAGAGCGCCATAATAATTAAGACCGTTGTATGCGAGCAGTTGCGGCTGTTCGAGGCTGCCAAAGAAGGCCGCACCTATAAGCCCCGTGATACCACACCCTATCAGCATCTTATCCATCAGCCGTCGTGGATGGGCGACGACCTGCAGCCTTTTGAGCTCAAGAAGAAAAGTATAGTAGGCCGCGCCGAAAGCCAATGCCATAAACACTCCGAAGGTCGGTATGGGAAGATGAAAATGTAAGAAGTGACCTATCGTTGGAAACATGCGGCGGAAAATATTTTTTTCAAAATGCTTGCTAAAACGTTTTTTCTTTCTACTTTTATATCGAGTTCCGTCCTCACAGGCCCTACCGTGAGCGGGACCAGGCCACCAGGCCATATTTGTTTGCGTATGAGAGATATCCCATAAAGGCGCAATACTTTCCGGCGAATTTATTCAGACATTCTCACACACCGCAAGTTCACCTTGAATTTTTCGATTTATTCTTTCTGATGGACCTATCCTATCGGGTATCCTGCATTTTAACGCTAACCGAAATGCACAGGGCCTAATTATGTCCAATTTAATTTATTACAAATGACAACCAAACTATTGCTTCCATTGATACTGCTGGGTACTGCCGTGGCGATACTCCCTGCCTGCAGCAAGACTGGTTTCCTCGACCAGACGGTGACTACCAGCCTCAATGAGACGACCACCTTCACGGACAGCGCCAATGCCATGGCCTTCCTGAACAATATTTATTCGGCTGCCGGGTTTGCGTCGGACCCCCGACGATTCAACGGCGGGTCTTATGCCGCGGGTCTCGAGGCCGCCTGTGACGAGGCGGAAGGTCCCAATGCCTCCAGCTCCAACGGCTTTATTCAATTTGCCACCGGCACCGTCAATCCATCCGTCGTGCCGGACGACGCCTGGAGCATTCCCTATTCCAACATACGGGCGGTGAATCAGCTGCTGCGCAATATGTACCGCGTGCCTTTCGCAGCCAGCGTCAAACAGCAGGCGATTGCAGAAGCCCGCTTCCTCCGGGCCTGGTATTATACCATGCTGCTGGAACATTATGGCGGCGTGCCGCTGATAGGGGACACCGTATACAACGCCAATGACAAGATCGATGCCACACGCCGGTCGTTTGGGTCTTGTGTGAACTATATACTTTCCGAGTGTGATGCAGCTGCGGATATACTTCCAATGGTGCAGACGGGAGCGCAATGGGGCAGGGCCTGCAAAGGCGCCTGTCTGGCCTTGAAGGCAAGGGTGCTGCTTTTTGCCGCCAGCCCTCTTTTCAACAATGGCGGTATGGCGCATGGCACGGCTGGACTGGATTCCATCGTGGCTTATCCGGACAGCGATCCCAACCGCTGGCAGCTGGCTGCCGATGCAGCAAGAGCCGTTATTGCCACCCATGCTTTTAGTTTATATGTAGACAGCACATCCGTCTCCGGCGAGCCGGGCTACGGGTTCCAGCACGTGTTCATCGAGCGGGCCAACAATCCGGAATACATATTCGCCCACATGATGGGGGAGAACAAGTATTTAGAATCCCTATGGGATGTGCCGTCGCGTGGTGGCAGCGGCGGCGCCTATGCTTACCAGGAGATGGTGGATGCCTTCCCGATGAGCAACGGTCTTGCCATCACGGACCCCGCCAGCGGATATGACCCCAACAATCCTTATCAGGATCGCGACCCCCGGCTGGGATATACTATCATCCATGACTCTACGCTGCGACCTGTATTTGGCGCCAACCAGCCTTCTCCCGTGCTGATATATCTCAACACCAACGTCAACCCGCCCGTGGCCGCCAGCGGCGATGCCGTCTACAAAGGCACGACTACAGGTCTATATATCTACAAGATGATGGATCCCTCCCTCATCAACAACAGCCTTGGTACCACTACGCGCTGTCTGCCGCTGATGCGCTATGCCGAGATCCTCCTCAATTTCGCCGAGGCTACCAATGAGGCCAGCGGTCCTACGACCGAGGTCTATCAATCCATTGAAGCCATCCGCCAGCGGGCAGGTCTGCGACCTTACCAGCTGCCCACGGGTATGACACAGGACCAGATGCGGGACGTGATCCATACGGAGCGGAGGCTGGAACTGGCGTATGAGGGTTTCCGGTTCTTCGACGTACGTCGCTGGCTCATCGCGGAACAGACGGACAATCTGCAAATGCATGGGATGGAAGTGGACAGGGGCGTTACCGTCGTATACAAACCCTTCAATGTCCGGAAGCATCAATTTACAAAAGCCATGTATCTCTGGCCAATCCCGCTGAAGGAGATCGCCAAGTCGCCGGAGCTGCAACAAAATCCCCTCTACTGATATGAAAAAGATATTTTATTTACTGATCATACTGGCCGTGTTCGCCGCCTGCAAGCCCGAACACATGGCCATACCCTCCGAGCCATTGAAGGACATCAACGGCAGCTGGCAGATCATCAAGGCCACCCGGAATGGGACAGACCTCACTACACGATTCCAGTTCTCCCAGTTCAGGATCCATTTTACGGACAGCACCTATACCATCGACAGTCTCGTGCCCTTCATTGTCAGCAAGAGCGGCCGATGGGCTTTTGACGACCCGCACTATCCCTTCAGCCTGAGCTTTACGGCTACGGACAGCGCCACGAAGTCGTCACCGCTGCTGTATCCCGTTGTAGAAGGTCAACGTAACATCATCATCACTTTCAGCCCCGGATGTACTACTAACGCCTATCAGTACACATTACAGAAAGTGAATTAAAAACAAGATCAAACATGAAAACAACCTATTTATCCAAGATACGCCGGTGGTTAAAAGCGCATCCCAGCTATTACTGGAAGGCGCCCGGGATTATCCTGCTGCTGATCATCGCCAGCTGTAGCATCAAGATCGACAGCGTCGTACAGCCCGGCAGCGTCAATGGGGGCGATATACTGCCCGTGACCCTGAACGTCACTATTCAAACCAATGCCGCCCAGACATCGAAGTTCATGGTGGCCGTCCTCGTACCCAAGGTCTGGAAGGCCAGTCAGAATACGACGATCACCTTCACCAGCGATATCACCTCCGGCGATCAGCCCATGACACTTATACCCGCCGGTACACCCGCTCCCAATGGCAATGGGCTGGACTGGCCCACCTACCTGGTCAATAAGATCGGTAATGGAGGCAATCTATTGAACGACTATGAGTGGGTCGCCTTTTATTCCAATGCCGCCTATGCCGTGGGAGGTAATGTCACTGTGCATGCTACCGTGAGCATCAAGATAAAGACCAGCATGGACAATCTCATGTTCAAGCTCGGCTATTGCGTGGCGGAAAGCACCGACGGTCTCAGCGATCCTCAATATTATAATTCCAACTTCCCCGGTTGCTTTACGGTCAATGGCACGGGCGACCTTATCGATTTCTGTAACCCGCAGCTGGCTGTTGTCGATCCGAGAACCTCATTGGACAACGATATCATCACCATCACCTTCGATGGAGGCGTAACACTGACAGCGCTGAACAACGCTTCGCAGGTCTATCTCTGCGCCAAGGGATACCTCACCAATGGCGACAGCGTCACCGTTTGTACGCAGACAACAGATACGCAATTGAGAAGCCTGGGTCTGAACAGATGGCAGAAAGATGTCTGGCCAAGAGGGTATTTCCATCTCAGCGATAATCAGCGGCTCGCCCGGCTGGCTTATTTTTTTACCGATGCATCCGGGTCGGTGATGGTGGGATATGGCGGAGGTGCCGATCCCTTTACATACACTTTTAAATGCCAATAACTGCTAAATTAATTTTATGAATTATTTCTTCATCATACGACGGCTGACCACGGTCCTGCTGCTGCTGGTCACCGTGGCCGGGTACGGGCAGACGCCTTCTGTCAGCGGTGCCGTGCTGGACGATTACGGACATCCCCTTAGTGGCGTCATCATTCATGTCAAGGGACGGAACACCTCCGCCTTCTCCGGAGCGGACGGTAATTTTCATATCGATGCCGCGGCCGGCAGCACGCTGGTATTCGAGCATCCCCGCTACGACGTAAGGGAATGGAGGGTCAAGGGTGGGCAGCCTACAATAACGATGGCGGAACGTCCCTTGCATCAGCCGGTAAACATGGCCCCCGATGGGGATACGATCTATCTGCAGCTGATGAAGCCTGAGCGGATAGATGTATTGTATGGCCAGGCAAACCCCAATACCTTTTTAGGCTCCATCTCCACCACCGGTGGCAGTCTCTTATGGAATACGCCGGCGCCTTCCTACCTGTATGCATTACAGGGAAGACTGGCGGGGCTGAATGTACAGCAGACCAGCGGTTTTCATTCGGCGTTGAATTCTTCGCTCACCAGCCTGGACATTTTTGTGGGTAATATCCCCAACAATACGAGCGGCAGCGGTCTCACGGACAATACGGAATTCAACGTGCAGCTGCGGGGACATAACGCCAGTCTCGGGCAGTCGCCCATTGCCGTCATTGACGGCGTACAGCGTGAGTTCTATGAATTGGACCCCGAGAATATTGCCTCCGTCAGTGTAGCAAAAGACGCGCTCTCGACCATTCTGTTAGGACAGAACAGCGCTCGTGGAGCTCTTATAGTGACCACACAGCAGACACAGGCCGGCGCACCCCGGGTATCTTTCACTGCTGAGACGGGTGTGCAAAAGCCGCTGGGGTTGCCTGCTCCCTTGCCCGCCTATCAATATGCCTATCTTTTGAATGAGGCGCTGCTCAATGACGGCAAGACGCCTGCCTATACGGCCGCTGACTTTTCCGCCTGGCGCAATCACACCGACCCTATCGGCCATCCCGATGTCAACTGGTACAATACTATCCTTCGCAGCAACCCGTTGCTGACACGCTACAATCTCAATGTCACGGGCGGCAGCGGCATAGCCCGCTACCTGGTATCGGTGAACTATATGGACCAGCAGGGTATGTTCGTCACTTCGAAGATCAACTCCTACAATACCAATGCGGATATCAAACGATACACGCTCAATTCCAAGATAGACATCGACGTCAACAAGTACTTCACCATGGGATTGCAGGTATTCGGCCGTCTGCAGGACGGCAATCAGCCGGGCGCAGGTATGGGCACCATTCTCAACGGGCTGCTCACCACGCCTAATAACGCCTATCCTGTATACAATTCCAACGGATCGTTCGGTGGCAATTCCAACTATACGCAAAACCTGCTGGCGCAGGTCATCAGCTCGGGCTATCTCGTGGATCATACGCGGGATGTAATGGCCAACCTGGACCTGTCCTATAAGCTCGACCGTTGGGTGAAAGGCTGGTGGGTCAAGGCGAAGGGAAATATCTCTGTCAGCGAGTCCGGGCTTATCAGCCGGAACAAGCAGGCGCCCGTATTCTCTCAGGTCATCGGCACCGGCGGCGATACCTCCTACAACCGATATGGAAACACTGTCAACCAATCGGATGGCTATACCAGCACATCCTGGGGACGGTATCGATTCGTACAGTTGTCTACCGGCTGGGACAAGACCTTTGGAGCTCACCATATCGGAACCATGTTGCTATTCGACCAGAAAAAGGTAATCATCAACTACGACATTCCCTCCGCCCTGACAAACTATGCTGCAAAGGCAGACTACTCCTTCCAGGAGAAATACATGGCCGAGATCGCCGCTACATACAGCGGCTATGACCGGTATGCGCCCGGACATCAATATGGCTGGTTCTATGCCGGCGGGCTGGGATGGAATCTTGCGAAGGAGCGCTGGCTGGCTCAGCAATACCAATGGCTGGACAAGCTCAAGCTGCGGGCCACCTATGGTCGCACCGGCAATGCGAATGTAGACAACTATGGTTATTTCATCTGGCGTCAGCATTTTACGAATGTGGCGGGCACGTATGGCATCGGCAGCAATTACCCCAATGGGGGAGGTCTTGCCGAGCAGGGCAACCCCGGCAGCCAGGTGCTGGCCAATGTCAATGCCACCTGGGAGAAGGCCGACAAGCTGGATGTGGGACTGGATATCGCGGTGCTGAGGAACAGGCTGCAGGTCACCGCCGACTATTATCACGAGCGTTATTCCGATGTGATGCAGCAGCGGGGCAATAGCCTGGCCCTGATGGGTATTGGCTATCCGGCGGAGAACATTGGCAAGGACCTGTACACGGGTGGTGAGCTTACCGTGACCTGGCAGGATCATATTGGCGGCCTGAATTATTTTTTCACTGGCAATGCCTCCATACAACAATCCAAAGTCATCTTCATGGACGAGCAGTATCAGAAATATTCATGGAACAAACATACAGGGCATCCCGTCGGAGAGCGTTTTGGCTTACAGGCCGACGGCCTCTTCCAGACAGGCGCCGATGCAGCGGCGGCTCCTACCATCACGGGCTATGCGCCGCATGCCGGTGACATCAAATACAAGGACTTGAATCATGACGGCGTCATCGATCAGTTTGATGCCGCACCCATCGGAAAGGAGCGTCCCATTATCTATTATGGTCTCACCGTGGGCGCCAGCTATAAGGGTATCGAGGCCAGCGTGCTGATGCAGGGTGTCACACAGCGGGATGAATATACAGGATACAATCTGCTGGAGGCGGGTTTCCAGGGACAGAACAATGGATATTCCCAGGCTTACCAGGCGGCATTGGCGAGATGGATCCCCGAGGCGTCCACTACTGCCACCCTTCCCCGGCTGACCGCCGGTGGCAATGGGTACAATTATAGCCCTGCCTTCCTGTCCAGCTCTTTTTTCCTGCGCAATGGGGATTACTGGCGGATCAAGAATGTTTCACTTGCCTATAACCTTCCGTACGAGTGGGTGAAGAAGATAAAGCTGCGGGGTGTAAAGATCTTTGCCAATGCACAGAATCTCTGGACCCATGCCGGATACAAGGCCTTCGACCCCGAAGTGACGTTACCCGCCTATCCCATTCAAAAGGTTATCAATACAGGCATTACCGTCAAACTATAAAATCGTCAATATGAACTTTCGTATATATCTACTCTTTTTTTGGGCTGCCCTGCTCTTCGCCTCCTGCCAAAAGGTGTATGAGAGCGTTCCGCTGGGTCAGCAGGTGACGCCCGACCTGGCTTTCGACCCCAGGGATTCCCTTGGCAAGAATGCCATGACCTATCTGCTCACTACTTATCAGCAGGTGCTGATCAACGAGCACAACCGTATCAACGGCGATTACCTGGATGCGGCCAGCGATGACGCTGTATCCTCCGCCAGCGGCATACCTTCCGTACAGGCCATGGCCACCGGCGCCTACACCGCCACCAATACCAATGCGGATGATGAATGGTCGCACCATTACGCCGGCATACGGAATGCCACCGTCTTTATCAATAATATCAACGTCGTGCCTATGATAGAAAAGCTCCCGAATGGTCAGCCCGCGCGGAGCGCCTACAGAAGCGAGGCCCGGTTCCTCCGGGCATGGCTTTATTTCGAGCTGCTGAAGCGGTATGGCGGCGTACCGTTGCTGGGAGACAGCGTTCGTCAGCTGACGGACAATATACAACTGCCTCGTAACAGCTTCGAAGAATGCGTGAATTACATTGTCAGCGAATGCGATAATATAAAGGACAGCCTGCGGACCGCTGCCATGGTCAACGGCACTACGTATGGACGTATCACACGGGGCGCTGCCATGGCGCTGAAGACGGAAGTGCTGCTCTTTGCCGCCAGCCCCCTGTACAATGGAGGCAATATCGACAATGGCAATCCGCTGACAGGCTATGCCTCTTATGATGTCAACCGATGGAAGCTGGCTGCCGACGCGGCAAAGGACCTGATCAACACTGGCGACTATAGCCTGATGCGTTCTTTTGGAGATATCTTTGTTAAGCAGGCCGCGCCCGTAGGACCCAATACAGAAACGATTTTCTGGATGCAGGTGGGGATAAACAACGATGTGGAGAAGAACAATGCGCCTGTAGGCTTTACATCGGCCGGCGGCAAAGGCGCTACGAGTCCTACACAAGAGCTGGTGGATGCATTTCCCACAGACAGCGGAAGGTCCATTACCGACCCTGCCTCGGGCTATGATCCGGATCATCCTTATGATCATCGTGATCCCCGTATGAGTCTCACCGTATTCTACAATGGCAGCTTGTGGCTGAACAGGGCCGTGCAGATATATGACGGCGGACTCGACAAGCCCGGGGGAGCCGTACAGCAGACCAAGACGGGCTATTATATGCGCAAGTTCATGGGACCCTTTGAAAGCGTCAGCGCCAACCCGCCCGGCTATTCCTCCATGGTCCATGATTTCATCTATTTCAGGTATGCAGGTGTCTTGCTGGCATATGCCGAGGCTACCAATGAGTATTCGGGCCCTTCCGCCGATGTCTACAATGTGCTGTATGCGCTGAGACAACGGGCCGGTATATTTCCCGGGTCCGACAACAGCTATGGGCTGAAGCAGGGGATGACCCAGGAAGAGATGCGCGCGGTCATCCGTAATGAACGCAGGGTTGAGCTGGCATTCGAGACGCACCGTTACTGGGATCTGCGCCGCTGGAAGATCGCGGGACAGCAATATAATACGGCGCCCCTCTCGGGTATGGACATTCAGCTGTCCAGCAGCGGGCAGCTATTCTATAATCCCATATCCGTGCTGAAGACCGTCTTCCGCGACCCGCAGATGTATTTCTATCCCATCCCTTATAATGAGGTGGTGCGGGATCCGCAGATGAAACAAAACCCCCAGTGGTAATTCACCAAAAACTAACACTTAATTTTTTCAGCCATGAAAAAGATATTATTTCTCTTCTTTCTCGCCGGTGTGCTGCCTGCCCTCTTATGGGCGCAGCAGGGACAGGGACGGGTCGTGACAGGTATCGTAAAGGATGCCAATGGTCCATTGTCCGGCGCCACCGTCATGGAGAAGGGACGTCCTGCCAACACGGTAGCTGCCGATGAGAACGGGAAATTCAGGATCGTACTGCACGATGGGACCAATACGCTGGTGATCAGCTATCTCAACTATCAGAAGCAGGAGGTGCCCATAAAAAAGAATGCACGGGATGTGGAAGTGGTCCTTCAGCAGTCCACTGCCGGCATGGATGAGGCCATCGTCGTGGGTTTTGGAAAGAAGAAAAGGATCACCAATACCGGCGCTGTCAGCAGCATCAATGCGGATGAGATAAGGGATATACCTACTTCCAGCGTGCAGAATGCCCTGACAGGCAAGATGCCGGGATTTATTACGGTGCAGCGCAGCGGTCAGCCCGGAAAAGATGCATCCGACTACTTTATCCGCGGGGTCAGCTCTCTTAACCCCGATGGCAACAAGCCTCTGATCGTGGTGGATGACATCGAGTATACATACGATCAGCTGTCGCAGATCAACGTGAATGAAATAGAAAGCATCTCCATCCTGAAGGACGCCTCCACGACCGCTATATATGGTATCAAGGGCGCCAATGGCGTGCTCGTAGTGACCACCCGGCGCGGAACGGCAGGTAAGCCTCATTTCAACGTACGCGGAGAAGTGGGTGGACAGGCTCCTGTGCGAACACCCCAATTCCTGGATTCCTATCATACCGCCGTGCTTGTCAATGAGGCCTATACCAATGACGGCATCACTCCTCTGTTCTCCCAGAACGATCTGGATCTCTTCAAGAGCGGCGCCGATCCTTATGGTCATCCCAATGTCAACTGGTATAAGGAGATCATGAAACCTTATTCCCTTCAGGCCAATGCCAACCTGGACATCTCCGGGGGATCACAGGCCGTGAAATATTTTGTCTCCGGCGGCGCCTTTACACAAAATGGGAGCATCCGTAATTTCTCCACCAACTCCGACGGGGTCAACAGCAACTATTTTTATAAAAGGTATAATGTCCGTACCAACCTGGATGTACAAGCCACCAAAAACCTCAGCCTGAGGTTGGATGCCACAGCCCGGTTCATGGACATCAACCAGCCCTATAGCGTCAATGTCATTGGCGAGATCTATGATTTCTCCAGGATACATCCCTATTCCGCCCCCTTTATCAATCCCAACGGCAGCTGGGCTTATGCCTTCGACACACAGTCTCAGGAACCTACTATCAATTCAAGACTGGCTACCCAGGGGTATACTCGCAACAGGCGCACCGACTTCAATGTGCTGATGGGTTTTACGGAGAAGCTGGATGATATCACCCGCGGGCTTTCGTTGATAGGCCGTGTAGCTTTTGCCAGCGTGCAGCAGAATTCGCTGACCCTGTTCCGTCCCGTCCCGCCTTCTTATCATTTCGATCCCAAGGACAGCACTTATCATCTGAACACCGGTGTCAACGGAGGCGGCTATACGTACAATACTTACCGGACGCTGGGCAATACCGATCTGGATAACCAGCGTACCAATATTCAAATTTATCTGAACTATGAGCGCGTGTTCAATGCCGACCATCATGTCACCGGCCTGCTGCTGTGGAACCAGGAGAGCTACCGGGTCGATATGGATGGAGCTGCCGGCGTCACTGGCGCCGCACCGTCAAAGTTCAGAGGATATTCCCTCAAGGCGGGTTATGATTATAAGCAGAAGTATCTGATAGATTTCAACGCGGCCATCAATGGATCCGACAGATTCCAGGCGAAGAAAAGGAATGGCATCTTCCCCGCGATAGGTATTGGTTGGAACCTGGCAAAAGAAAGGTTTTTTGCGAAACTATTTCCTGCTGCCAATCTATTTAAGCTGAGAGGCACGTATGGTGTAGTAGGTAGTGATGTCGCGTTCGGGAACCAGTATTTATACAATCAGGTGTATAACCAGGGCGGCGGCTATAGCTTTGGTCAGAATCAGCAGCCTGTCGGCACCATTTATGAAGGGGCACTGGGTAATGACAATGTCACCTGGGAGAAGGCAAAGAAATGGGATGCGGGTCTGGACATGAACCTTTTTGGCGACAGGATCAGCTTCTCGGGAGATTATTTCCATGAATACCGTTATGATCAGCTGGTGACCCGCCAGGACATACCCGAGATATTGGGCGTGGGTCTCTCTCCCGGCAATGTCGGTATCACCATCAACCGCGGGGTGGAAGGCGCCATCACGTACCAGGACAAGGTGGGTGAGATACGCTACAGCGCCGGGCTGGTATTCACGTATGCGCAGAATAAGATATTGTATATGGCCGAAGCGTCGCCCCGTTATCCCTGGCTGGCCGTGACCGGGCATCCTATCAACCAGCCTTTCGGCTATACCTGGCTGGGATTTTACAGCCCTTCGGATGTCACCGATACGAAAGTGGCCAAGCCCGTGGGATATACAGTCCAGGCGGGCGATCTGAAATATAAGGATGTCAATGGCGACGGAGTCATCGATCAGAATGATATCACCGCCATCGGCAAGCCCAACCTGCCCAGTCTTACGATGGGCATGCCGTTGAAGATAGGGTATAAGGGACTGGATATAAGCGTGCTTTTCCAGGGCGCCTTTGGGTATAGCCTGGGATTGAAGGGCAATGCCATCGAGCCATTCCAGAGCCAGTTCCAGCCGATAGACGAACGCCGGTGGACGCCTGCGACAGCAGCCAGCGCCGAATTTCCCCGACTGACCAGCAATCCTACGACCATCAACAGCCCTTCGTCCTATTATTCTAATTTCTGGCTGATCAATGCGCATTACATCCGGATGAAGACAGTGGAGATCAGCTATATTTTGCCGAGGGGGTGGCTGCCGTTGCGGTTTAATAACGGTCGGTTGTATTGCAGCGCCTACAATCTACTGACCTGGAGCAATGTTTCCAAAAAATATCAGCAGGACCCCGAGGTGGCGTCCAATACGGCGGGAGATGCTTACCTGGCGCAAAGAGTAGTGACGATAGGGTTGCAGGTGGGATTGTAACGAGTTTCATATTTTTAACGCATGAAAAGAATTAACCTTCTAATTGTCCTTGCAGGTCTGTCCCTTGTGGCAGTTTGTCAACCGTCACAGGGGCGGCGTCTCTCGTCATATGTAAATCCTTTTATCGGCGCCAGCACCAGCGTTGCGAAGGGCGAGAACCTGGCCGGACTGGGCAAGACCTTTCCCGGTGCGGCTACTCCATTCGGTGTGGTACAGGCGAGTCCCAATACCATTACCGGTGGGGACAATGGTTCGGGGTATAGCTATGAGCATACCACCATTGAAGGGTTTGCCTGTACACAGATGAGCGGCGTGGGCTGGTATGGCGATCTGGGGAATTTTCTCGTGATGCCTGCAACAGGCAAGCTGCAGATCGTGTCCGGCAGCGAGGGACAGGACGAGCAAGGCTATCGGAGTAAATATGACAAGTCATCCGAAAAAGCGTCGGCGGGATATTATAGCGCCCGGTTGACGAAGTACGATGTGCAGGCTGAGCTGACCGCTGCTCCACACAGCGCGATGATGCGTTTTACTTTTCCTGCCAATGCGCAAAGCAGGGTACAGATAGATCTGGCCCGCCGGGTGGGTGGTACTTCTACGGCGCAGTATGTAGAGGTTGTCAACGACCATACTATCCGCGGCTGGATGAAGTGTACACCCCAAGGGGGTGGTTGGGGGCATGGCGATGGTCATGCGGATTATACCGTGTATTTCTATGCACAGTTCAATAAGCCATTGAAAAAATACGGTGTATGGAGCAAGGATGATGTGCTGCCTATGGTCCGGAAGAAAGAGGGCAGTCATCTTGGCTTTTATACAGAGTTTGCTACAATGGCGGGTGAGCAGGTGGTACTGAAGACAGGCATTTCTTTTGTCAGCATGGAAGGGGCCGGGAAGAATCTGAAGGCCGAGATCGCCGACTGGGATTTCGATCGTGTGCACGAGGCTGCGCAACAGTTGTGGGACCAGGCCCTGGGCAAGATACAGATCACCGGCGGGACCGATGATGAGAAGACCATCTTTTATACTTCGTTGTATCATACCCTTATAGACCCCAGGGTCCTGTCGGATGTCGACGGGACTTATCCCGGCGGGGATGGCGAGCCGCATAAGACCGACCTTTTCACCAAGCACAGTATTTTCAGCGGTTGGGATGTCTTTCGCAGCCAGATGCCCTTGCAGACCATTATCAATCCCCGGATGGTGAATGATCTTATCGCCAGCCTGGTGGAATTGGCTGATCACAGCGGCAAGGGGTATCTCGAGCGCTGGGAGCTATTGAATGCCTATAGCGGTTGTATGGTGGGCAATCCCGCCGTCGTCGTGCTGGCCGACGCCTATGCCAAAGGTATACGGGATTATGATGTGAAAAAGGCTTATCAGTATGCCCTGAATACCTGTGAGAAGTTCGGCAATAAGAATGGCTGGGAGCCTGGCAATATTTCCGTGACCCTGGAGAATGGCTTTTCCGAATGGTGTCTCTCCCGGCTGGCCGCGGCGCTGGGTAAAAAGGATGACAGTGCGAAATATGCTGCCCGGGGAATGAGCTATAAGAATATCTGGGATGACAGCGTGCATTGGTTCCGGCCCCGGAGAAAGGACGGCAGCTGGGAGCCCTGGCCTGCGGAAGGCAGGATGAAACAGGATTACGGCACCGTGGAGAGCAATCCTTATCAACAGGGATGGTTTGTTCCGCAGGATATACCTGGGATGGTGCAGCTGATGGGTGGACGGGGGCCTGTGTTGGCGGATCTGCAGCAATTTTTTCAAAGGACGCCCGAGAACATGTTGTGGAATGATTATTACAACCATGCCAATGAGCCCGTGCATCATGTTCCTTTCCTGTTCAACAGACTCGATGCTCCTTTTCTGACGCAACAATGGACAAGGACCATCTGTACGCGCGCCTATCATAATTCTGTGGAAGGGCTTGTCGGCAATGAGGATGTGGGGCAGATGTCCGCCTGGTATGTGCTGGCCGCCAGCGGGCTGCATCCTGTATGTCCGGGTGACACCCGGTGGGAAATTACCAGTCCCGTATTCGACAAGGTGGTAATGCAGCTGGACCCGCACTACGCGAAGGGGAAGACCTTTACCATTATTGCACGTAATAATTCTCCAGAGAATATCTATATACAATCTGCCAGTCTGAACGGAAGGCCCTATAATAAATGCTGGTTGGATCATGCGGACATCATGGCTGGAGGTGTGCTGGAGCTGGATATGGGCAAGTTTCCGAACTCGGGCTGGGGATTGGAAGGATCGCTCCCGAATGTGGGCACTAATTATTTTACGAAAAACATTCATCTGATATATGACTAGGCTGATCTCGACCCTTGCGGCCGCAGGGCTCACTTTGAGCTGTATGGCCCAACCCGACCTCGTGAAATACGCGAATACCCTGCAAGGCACTAATTCCGACTTTGGACACAGCAGAGGAAATACGTACCCTACTACAGCCCTTCCTTTTGCCATGCATGCATGGAGCGCGCAGACAGGTAAGAATGGAGATGGTTGGAAATATCAATACACTGCCAAAACCATCCGTGGATTTGAACAGGTGCATCAATGCAGTCCCTGGACGGGGGATTATGCCGTCTTTTCGCTGATGCCTGTCACGGGGACCCTCAAAGTTGGCGAGAACGACCGGGCCAGCGCCTTTAGCCACGATCATGAGACGGCCCGTCCCGACTATTATAGTGTGGAGTTCGACAATCACATCCGGGCCGAGATAGCACCCGTGGAGAGAGGGGCTCATATGCGCTTCAGCTTTCCCAAAGGCGACGACGGCTGGCTCGTGCTTGACGGGTATGACAAGATGAGCTCCGTGCAGATACTGCCTGATAAACACACCATCATCGGATGGGTCAACAATGGCAGGTTTATACCAAAGGGCTTTCGCAATTATTTTGTTATAGAGTTCGATCAGCCCTTTGTCGCTTATGGCACCTGGGAGAATGTGGGCAACACCCTGTCGGCTAATAAGGATGCAGACGAAGGCAAGGGCGTGGGTGCATATATACAATTCAAAAAAGGAGCGAAGGTACAGGTGAAGATCGCCAGCTCCTATATCAGCCCTGAGCAGGCGGTATTGACATTGGACCAGGAGCTGAGCAGCTTTAAGTCCTTTGACGACACACGGCGGGCTGCGTGGAAGATATGGAATGACCTCTTTAGCCGCGTACTGGTAGAAGGTGGCACCGAAGCGCAGCGTGCGACCTTTTATTCCTGTCTCTTCCGCGCCAACCTTTTCTCACATCAATTCTTTGAATACAATAAGGAAGGCAAGCCTTATTACTATAGCCCCTATGATGGACAGGTGCATGACGGGTATATGTACACCGACAATGGTTTCTGGGATACGTTTCGCAGTCAGTTCCCTTTGAACACCATTCTGCATCCTACGATGGAGGGCCGGTACATGCAGGCCCTGTTGAACGCGCAAAAGCAGTGCGGCTGGCTGCCTGCCTGGTCATTTCCTTCCGAGACGGGAGGGATGTTGGGGAACCATGCTATCTCCCTGCTGACCGACGCGTGGGTAAAGGGCATACGGACCTTCGACCCCGACAGTGCGCTGGCGGCTTATTATCATGAGGCGGCCAATAAGGGACCCTGGGGTGGCGCCAATGGAAGGGCAGGCTGGAAAGAATATTTCGAGATGGGCTTTGTTTCCTTCCCCGAGTCGCAGGGCTCTACTGCCCAGACTTTAGAGTACGCGTATGACGACTTCTGTGGCTATCATTTGGCAAAGATGGTACACAATGACTTTTACGCCGGTGTATTTGCCCGGCAGATGTACAATTACCGGAATGTATGGGACCCTGCCACCCGGCTAATGCGGGGACGGATGAAGAACGGAGAGTGGGTGCCCAACTTCGATCCTATATCCTGGGGCGGGCCTTATACGGAAGGGAATGCCTGGCACTGGACATGGTCCGTCTTCCACAACGTACAGGGGCTTATCGACCTGATGGGTGGACCTGCGAATTTTACGGCGAAGATCGATTCCGTCTTTACCATGCCCAATACCGTACATGTGGGCAGCTATGGGACGATGATCCACGAGATGACCGAAATGGTAGATGCCAATATGGGGCAGTATGCGCATGGCAATCAGCCTATCCAGCACATGATCTATCTCTACAGCTATGCAGGGCAGCCCTGGAAGACGCAGCAGCATATACGGGAGGTAATGGACAAACTGTACAACGCTACGGAGAGCGGATTCCCCGGCGACGAGGATCAGGGTGGTATGTCGTCATGGTATGTGCTCAGCGCGCTGGGCATTTATAGTGTCTGTCCCGGCACCGATCAGTATGTCATTGGCAGTCCTGTCTTTCCGAAAGTGACCATCACGCTGGAGAATGGGAAGAAATTTATCATCCAGGCGGAAGGTAATAATGACAAAAATGTATTTATACAGTCGGCTACGTTGAATGGATCGGATTATTCGCACAATTGGATAAGGCATGAAGATATAACCAGCGGCGGTTTGCTGCATTTTGTAATGGGTCCGCAACCGGCTTTTCAGCGGGGGATTGCGGCGGAGGATAAACCATTTTCACTATCTAAGTAATTAACCTGACGATATATGTTACAGCGATTAAGACCCCTTTGGAGGGGTGCGGGGATGCTTTTGCTTTGTGCGTGCACGCTGCGTGCGCACGCACAAAGGCTATCAATGTTGATGCTGGCCGGAGTTCTGAAAAGCAATATGGTCGTACAGCAGAATAAACCATTCACTATCTGGGGACGTGCGACGCCGGGGAGTACGATTGTCATTCGGGCCGACTGGATGGAAGGGGAAGTGGATGTAAGGGCAGGGGAGGACGGCAGCTTTTCAGGGATCATCGCCGTACCCGCCGTAAAGGCTGGGGATTATCGCCCTCATCGCATAGTGGTCAGCAGTGGAGAGGAGCAGCGGGTGTTGGACAATGTGCTCATAGGAGAATTATGGTTTTGCAGCGGTCAGTCGAACATGCAATTTGCCATGAAGGCAGTCCTGGACTCCACTTCCGAGATTGCCGCCGCCAACCATCCGCAGATACGCCTTTTCAATGCGGCGTTGAATTTTAGCGCCGAGCCCCTGGATAGTATCAAGGGAGTATGGGAGGAATGTACTCCTAAGACCGTGCCCCCTTTTAGCGCAGTGGCGTATTATTTCGGCAGGATGTTGCAGCAGCGATTGGATGTGCCTGTGGGGCTGATCTTTTCCGGTATCGGCGCCAGCGCTGCCCAGGCTTATGTGCCACAGTCCGTGTTGGCGGCGGATACACAGCTCAACCGGGTCTACCTCCAGCCTTATCTAAACAGTCCGCGATCAAAGGAGAAGATCAATGGAGGGTTTAGTTTTGAAAAAGTCACGCGCCCCTTCCTTTTGTACAACGCTATGATCTATCCTTTTCGGCATTTGTCCATCCGCGGAATCTGCTGGTACCAGGGTGAGTCCAATCGAAATGAGCGGGGATCGTATACCCGGCTGATGGAGGTGATGATCGACAGCTGGCGACAGGAGTTTGCACAGGGTGAGCTGCCTTTCTATTATGTACAGATAGCACCTTTCTTTTATGATAAGGAAGACCCCATGCTGGCCGATGAGGCGTTCTTCCGCGAGGCCCAGGAAAATATTTCCATGTTGGATAATACCGCCATGGTGGTGACCATGGATGTGGGTGAAGCCAGGGATCTTCATCCTAAGAATAAAAAGCCCATTGGCGAAAGATTGGCAAGGACTGCGCTCAACAGAGTATATGGGCAATTGGCGGTGGTCTATGAAGGGCCGCGATATGGTCATATGGAGATAGAGGGGCATACCGCGTCGATCTATTTTCTCGGCAGCACTGGTCTGGGCCTGCAGACCCGCGATGGACAGGCGCCCGCATTTTTTACGATGGCCGGCAGCGATCATGTGTTTCATCCTGCCGTAGCGACCATCGAGGGAGATCATATTGTCGTGCGGTGCAAGGAGGTGCGGCATCCCGTGGCAGTGCGGTATGCTTTTACGAACTTCCCTGTGACTAATTTACAAAATGGGGAAGGTCTGCCCGCCGTGCCTTTCCGGACAGATAATTGGAAAGAATGAAACGAGTTATTTTTATAGTATTCCTGCTGACCGCCGCTGTTCACATGATGGGGCAGACCGCCTGGTTCATCGATGGCTATCATGGTGGTATCTACGGACATATCCCGCCGTGGCAGACACGTTTTATGGTGGACAAGCTGCGGCAATACCCCGACTGGCGGATCAATCTCGAGCTCGAGCCCGAGTCCTGGGACACGATAAAAATGCATGACCCCGCCGCTTATGAAGATCTTCGGAAGCTGATGGCTGCTCCGGATGGGAGGATCGAGTATATCAACCCTTGTTATGGACAGAGCTATCTGTATACTGTCTCAGGGGAGAGCGTCATCCGGCAATTTTATTACGGGATAAAGAAATTGAGGGAGCATTTCCCTTCTATTGAATTTTCCACTTATTCTTCGGAGGAGCCTTGTTTTACCAGCGCATTGCCGCAGCTGTTGCGTTCATATGGATTCAAATATGCATCGTTGAAGAACCCCAATACTTGTTGGGGCGGGTATACAAGGGCTTTTGGCGGCGAGCTGGTGGATTGGATCGGCCCCGATGGGAGCAGTATCCTCACCGTGCCGCGGTATGGTATGGAGGCATTGCAGCCTGCCAGCACCTGGCAGACGATAGCGTTTGAGAATTCACCTGCGTATGTGAGGGGAGCGCTGGCGGCGGGTATATCACATCCTGTCGGGATGACCTTGCAGGATGCCGGGTGGGCGTATGGGCCGTGGTTGAGGGGGCGGGCTGGTAAATACGTTACATGGAGAGAATATTTTGAAAAAGTGGCCGATCCCAGCCTGCGCCGTCCGTGGAAACTTTCACAAGAAGATGTGCTCGTCAGTCTTATGTGGGGCTCGCAGGTGTTGCAGCGTATAGCCCGTGAGGTAAGGAGCTCCGAGAACAAGATCATACAGGCCGAGAAAGTGGCTGCCATGCGATGTGTCATGCAGCAAAGCGGCTGGCCCGGGAATGCGCTGGATGCGGCGTGGAGGACCTTGTTGCTATCACAGCATCATGATTGCTGGATCGTGCCGTATAATGGCCGGAATGGGGATACATGGGCCGATAAGGTCGTTCGATGGACCGGCTTCACGGATAGCTTGGCTGACAAGGTGATGGCGGCTGCTCCGGGAACAGTCGTCTACAATACTACGGCTGTGGATAGAAAAGAATGGATCGAGTCCGGCGGAAAACTTTTATACGCGGATGTACCCGCCATGGGGTATGCCACTGCAAGGACCCGGACCACCAGGAGTGCGACCGCTGTACGGCTCCCGGACGGAACATATAAGCTCGAAACAGACCTGTACAGCGTGGTGATCGATCCTGCCAGGGGCGGCGTCATAAAGAGTCTCCGTTTGGGTAATAAAGAATTCGCGGGTAAAGGGTTCAACGGGCTGCGTGGCAATTTTTATAACGACGGCGGTTTCCATGGTTCGATGGACTCGGCGGCAAAGGTCGAGATCGTAGGGAACGGCCCACGGGAAAAGGTTATCGTCAAAGGCACTATTGCCGGAGCTCCTTTTACACAGGAGCTGACCCTCACGATGGGCGAGCCATTGATCGATGTCCGTCTGCGTATCGACTGGAAGGGTAATCCAGGCATCGGCGAGTCGGCCGGCCCCTCCTCCGACAAGGATGTACGTAAATCCTATTACGATGACAGATACAAGCTGCTGGCCTTATTCCCGCCTGCCTGGCCTGTGGGAAAGGTATATAAGAATGCGCCTTTTGATGTGACGGAAAGCAGATTGGACAATACATTCTTTAACAGATGGGATAGTATCAAGAATAATGTGCTGCTGAACTGGGTGGATGTGGAGGATCGCAGCGGGAAATATGGACTGGCGTTATTCTGTGATCATACCACCAGCTATGTGCATGGGGATAATTATCCGCTGGGCCTCACCATCCAGTATTCCGGCAATGGGATCTTTTATCGTAACTATCGTATCGATGGGCCGACGGAGATCCATTATGCCCTGCTGCCGCATGCGGATAGATGGGATCGGGCGGGTGTAGAGGCGGCATCTACCAGATGGAATGAACCATTGGTAGTAACTCAGGGTGATAGTGCGACGGCACATTCTTTTCTCCGCCCTGAGGCAATAGGGTGGGAAATAACATCCATGCGGATGGATGGTAAAGACCTGTTGGTCCGCCTGTTTAATGCCGCGGGGGATAGCCGGCCGGGCAGACTGCAGATGGGGTTCAAGGCCGACGAAATATGGGTGGAAGAACTGGATGGCCGGAAGATTAAAACATTGAATGGCTCTTTGAGCATTCCACGCTATGGCGTACGAACGATACGATTTATCAATGCGCGTATTTAAATCTCAACATATGAAGAAATTATTCTTATTACTTGGCGTCCTGGTGTGCTGGGACTGCCAGGCCCAGGTAAAACCATTCGAGAAAGGGGATAGGGTCGCCTTTGTAGGCAACAGCATCACCGAGGCCGGTTACTATGAATCCTATATCTGGCTGTATTATATGCTGCATTTCCCAAACATGCCCATTACCGTCTATAATGTTGGCATTGGTGGCGATCGCGCGGGCAATATACTGAGCCGCCTCGATGACGATGTGCTGCGTCGCAAGCCGACCGTGATATCTCTGACATTTGGGATGAATGATTCGGGCTATTTCGAATTTCTTGGCAACAAAGCCGACTCCCTCGCGGATGTACATGTAAAGGAGTCGTATGATCAGTTTGTGCTGATCCAGCAAAAACTGAAAGCCTATACCGCCGCCCGGAAGGTGTTGGTTTCCTCCTCGCCTTATGATGAGACTGTCAAGAATCCCAAGAATCTTTTTCCCAAAAAGAGCCTTGCCATGGAGAGGATAGTCAAATTCCAGATGGAGGCCGCCAAAGCAAATAGCTGGGGATGGGTGGACTTCTTTCATCCCATGACCGGGATCGAGCAGCGGGAGCAAAAGACCATGCCTGAATTTACACTCACCGGTCCCGACCGTATCCATCCCGGGAACATGGGACATTTTGTGATGGCGTGGCTATTCCTCAAAGCGCAGGGGCTGACCGGGAAAAAGGTGGCTGCTGTTGAGGTCGATGCTGCTGCCGGCAAAGTGGTGACCGCGGACAATTGTATGGTTACGAAGATCACCAGAGAGAATGGAGGCATCCAGTTCGACTATCTGGCCAATTCACTGCCATATCCTGCCGATACCGTGTCCCGTATATGGGAGAATCCCCAGCGGCAGGCCGATGCCTTTAAGGTGATACCTTTTGAAGAGGAGTTCAACCAGGAGCTGTTGCAGGTAAAGGGGCTGGGCAGCGGTAGCTATGCCCTGAGCATCGATGGCAAATGCATCGGGGAATACAACGGTGATGTATTGGAGAAAGGGATCAATATGGCTACGTTAAAAAACACTCCGCAGTACCAGCAGGCTGTGAGCGTCCTTTTATTGAATGAGGAAAGGATGTCATTGGAGTCGCATCTTCGCGCTTACTACTGGCTGCAGTATGATTTTTTTGCCAATAAGGGAATGATGTACCAGGATGATCAGGCTGCGCTGGATTCTGTGGAAGTACATGCCGGTAAGGATTGGGCGGTGGCGTCGAAGAAGGATAACTATCGGAGCGCCCGTTATGCGGTAGTTCGTGAAAGCTGGCAGCGTCGGATGGATGTGCTCATAGACGAGATATATAGTACTGCCAGACCTGTGAAACGTGTTATAAGACTTGAACCCGCCAAAAAATAAAGACCGGGCAAAAAAAAAGGGCCAGGATAGAAATCCAGCCCCGTCTTTAAATCCAATATCCTATGAAAAACCGAATATGTAAATACAATCCTTGTGCCGGTGCGGAATGGACCAGGCAGGTTTTAAAAAAGAAATTTATAATAAATTGAATGTCAACAAATTAAAGTATTCAATTTGTTTCCGGGTCCATGCCAGTCCGGCTTGACTCAAGTCAATTTTTCTCCCACAGACGGAAAGATTTTCCCAGGGCAGGAACAGGGGTTATATTCACGTACCAATGAGAAATAAACTGGGCTTATGGACTGCCACTTCCCTGGTTGTCGGTAATATGATCGGAGCGGGTATTTTTTTACTGCCGGCGACAACCGCATCTTTCGGGGGTGTAAGCCTGTTAGGCTGGCTGCTTTCTGCCATAGGCGCTCTTTTTATTGCGCATATGTTCAGTGAGACCAGCAAGCTCCTGCCCAATGTGGATGGCGGTCCTTATTCCTATACCCGCCATGCATTCGGCGACTTCCCCGGCTTCCTGATGGCATGGGGCTACTGGATCTCTATATGGTGTACCAATGCCGCCCTGACCATAGCATTTATCAGCGCCCTCAGCACTTTTTTTCCTTCCTTATCTACCAATCCTGTGCTGGCCGTCCTCACGGGACTCTCCGCCATCTGGCTCCTCACCTGGGTGAACAACCGTGGTATTAAATCCACCGGCGGGGTACAGCTCGTCACCACTATCTTAAAGCTCACACCGCTGGTATTCGTGGCAGTGGTGGGCCTATTTTTCATCCGCTGGGAGAACTTCATTCCCTTCAATCGCAGTGGAGGCTCTACGTTCCAAGCCATCACCAGCGCATCTTCCCTGACCCTTTTTGCGTTCCTGGGCGTGGAGTGCGCCACCATCCCCGCATGCAGTATAGACAATCCAGAGAAGAATATTCCCAGAGCTACCATGCTGGGTACCCTCGTCACGACCCTGGTATATATATTCGGGGCTATGAGCATAATGGGCATCCTCTCCGCCAGCCAGCTGCAACACACCGTTACGCCTTATTCCGATGCTGCAGCCATCATGGTTGGGCCACGGGCACGTTATTGGGTCTCGGCGGGGGTGGCCGTAGCCGCCTTTGGCGCCTTGAATGGATGGACCCTCATGCAGGGGCAGATCGTTCGCAGTATCAGCAGGGACAAGCTGTTCCCACCTTTCTTCGAGAAGGAAAATAAGAGAGGGATGCCCACCCGCGGGCTCATCCTCTCCAGTGTGCTGGTATCCGTGATCATGGTCATGAACTATACTAAGGGACTGGTTGAGCAATTCCAGTTCATGACGCTGATGGCCACTATGACCTCCGTCCTTCCTTTCCTATTTGTCAGCGCAGGTTATGTTGTCACCGTGATGGAAAAAAGACCTCCTGCCAATGTCCGGGGCTGGCTTCGTATACTGGTGCCCGCGAGTATCGCATTTACATTCTCTCTCTTTGCCATCCTTGGCGCGGGAAAAGATATCGTCTTCTGGGGATTTGCATTACTGCTCATCGGTACACCCTTTTATATCTGGAATTACTGGAGGAGAAGAAAACCAGGGACACTACGTGAATTATGAGTGCTCCGGCCTGATCTCTTAATATATGGAATTTTATCCATATAAAAAAGCCAAATTTAAATTGCCAAAATCGTAAATTTAGTTCAAGCAGGATTCCATATTTACATCAACGACCTAAAACGATTCACATGAGGTTATGGGTATACCTAACTTCGGCACTATTGCCGTTTACGGGCATCCCCTACCTGTCAGCGCAACGAGTAATGTATTGTGAACCAGTCAACGACCGGTGGACGATTCGTACCGAGCTGGTGGGGAAAGTAGGGGATTATTACTGGATGCAAACCACGCACCGTCGAAGGACTACGGCCCGTACGATGGACCCCCGGGAGACGGAGGGTCAGACCTTTGACATTTATGACGTCCGGATGAAGCCGGTGAACACTTTCCCTTCCATTACCATTACGGATGCGACGCAGAAAGAGTACCTGATACCAGGTGACAATGCATTCGACCAGCTGATAGTAATGGGCGGGCAGCGGAAGACCAGCTTCTTTGTGCGACGATTTCAGCCTGACGGCACGCCCGTAGGCCGGGGACGCATGCTGGACTCCCTCCCTTTCAACGAGTCCGGCAACAGCTGGCTCCTGGTCCGCAGTGAGGACAGACAGCTGATCCTGTTGTTAGGGTTCCAGTCCATCACCTCCTATCCCCCCAAGCTTCATGCACTGCTTTTCGACCAGGACTGGCATTTACTGTCCCGGCGGGTGTATGCAAGCCCCAATATTACGCAGCCTTTTATACAAGATGATTTTACCAACTACCCCCTGGAGAATTTTACCAATAGCCCCGTGAAGCTGGCCAATAACGGGCAATGGCTGATGATGTCGCCCTCCCGCACCGATGCCAATTTCTTCCTCCTGTCCCATTTCAATAGCATGGATACTGTGATGACGATGAAACAGATAGGGCTGCCGTTGAACTCCGGCATGGAAGACGTCAATCTCGCCATCGACAATCAGCAGGAGGAAGCCACCGCCGCTATATTATCTACCTTCCACTATGACGTGCTAAAGAATGTACATGTCGTGCATTATTCCATGAAGCAAAAAGCTTTTGACTTTGACAGCTCCTACCGGTTTAGCACGCTGGTGCCCGGGAAGATACGGGACGAGAACCTGACAAAGGAGAGTTTTATTGCCGTCAACGGGAATGGGTTTATGCTGCTGAAAGAATATGGCCGGCCCTTTACGGAGTGGTACGACGACGAGGGCATCCTGGATCAGCAATGGGACCCTTCCGCCCTCATGATACCCACTAGTACGAACATACCCGAGAAGACCGTCCGCTCACCCGCCCTGCACGATGGATATGCACGTTATCCCTCTCTTTGCGGGCTGGGTCTGGAACATCTGCGGGGTGATCTTGGTATATTCTATTTCCCCTGCCGGCGGACCGACAGCTGCTGGAGCGCTATGCTCAGCAAAGAGCAGATCACGGAGCTGAATTCTCCTAACCTTTCGTATTTTGCTGTTCCCAGGGGTGACAGGCTGTTCCTGCTGTACAATAGCTTTTTCCGGAATGAGAATCCCTACGGCAGCACCACCGTGCTGGACCCCAAGGGAGATGTGCTCAATGACGCCATCAGTCCTATGTTCTGGAAGTTCAAGACTATTTTGCAGTTCCAGCAGGCGCGCCAGATCTCCGATGACGAAGTGGTCATACCGTATTACAATTATTTTGGAAGGAGCGGTTTTGCTGTAGTAAAATTTGGGGTGGCCGGTGGGGTAGGAGAACCTTAATGTGAAGAGGTATCCAGCAATTCTTTAAGATAGTTCCCCCATATCGCGGGATTGGAATGCGTTCCATGTCCTGATGTCTGATCCGTAATGGGCAGCAGGAAATATCTTCCCTTTGGCACCTCCTTTATCTTTTCATCCAATATATGCAGCTCGGGCGGGTTCACTTCGTCGTCCGCTGAATTTACGGCAAAAAGAGGCGCTTTGATAGACTTGAGATGGGGCGAAGGATCATAGTTCCTCGAAGCGTCAAGCTGATAGATAAGATCGTTGGCATCCAGGCTGGCCAGGTAATTCTTTTCCAGCGTTGCCAGCTCTGTCTCCGCCTGCTGCCGGGTGGGAGCGCGTTTCTGTGATTGCAGGGGACTGCTGCCCATAAAGATCAGCGACGAAATAGCTCCCGTGAGTCCCACCTTTGGTTCTTCTTTATATTCACCGTCCTTCCATGCCGGGTCCATTTCCACCAGGTCGATAGCCATCTTGCGAAGCATACGATTCCTACCGGCGATGGCTACGGGCAGACTGGCCAGCGGCATCAGCGCATCCATAAAGTCCGGATAAGTATAGCCCCAGACCCATGTATGCATGGCGCCCATGGAGGTCCCCATCACCAGCCGGAGATGGTTGACGCCCAGGTGTTCCGTCACCAGCCTGTATTGCGCCAGCACCATATCATCATAGGTGTACTTCGGGAATTTCATGTGCAGCCCATCGCTGGGCTTGGAGGACTTGCCATGACCGATGGCATCGGGCAGGATAATGTAATACTTTGTCGCATCCAGGAGCTGTCCCGGGCCAAAAAGTCCCCCGGCAAATCGGGCGCTGAGGAACTGATGTCCATTGCCCGTCGTGCCATGCATGATGATCACCGCATTGACAACCCTGCCCTGTGCATCCTTGCGGGGCTGTCCGATGGTAGTATAATGCAGACGAAGATCCGGCAGCGTGGTCTCGCCGCCCTGGAAAGAAAAATTGTGGATGACATAGTCACCTTCCACTGGGGCTGGATAGTCAGGAGTTTGTGCTATGCCCCGAGAATAAAAAAAGCATAGGCCAGCCAGAAGTAGAAGAATTCTCATGTGTAATAGTAGTACTGGAAACCATTTCCAGTGGTTCCGGTACGCATAAAGGTAATATATATGCCAGGACTACGTAAAAAATTAGCCTATCTTCAGCGACCAAAACGGGCCACAGACCTGTTGGCCGAAGGCCAGAGATTAGCGTTTTGCGGGAGATGCGCTAATTTT
>Ga0105237_10001536_pt1 | contig 30198 bp, 27 predicted proteins | sample KBSC24metaG_FD_81520 | JGI IMG/M metagenome (GOLD analysis project Ga0105237, IMG submission 81520) | Corn rhizosphere microbial communities from Kellogg Biological Station, Michigan, USA - KBS C2-4 metaG | ecosystem: Host-associated > Plants > Roots > Rhizosphere > Soil | place: Michigan, USA... | reverse complement strand
GACATCCCAATCATTTTGGCGAAATGTATAATACCAAATTGCCCAATACGCAGATCGATCTGCGCTTTGGTGTTAAGGAATGGATAAGGCCAAGCGGTGAAAAAACAGATAATATACTGAGGCCGGATATTACTATTGATCCATCAATTACAAGGGAAAAGCTTGTTAAGGAAGTGATCGTAAAAGTTAAATAGCATTAACTTATCGCTCTATCCAAATGCGTATATCCCCCATCCACATGGATCAATTGCCCGGTGGTATGGCTTGATCGTTCGGATAATAAAAACGCGACCATATTGGCTATCTCCTCCGCTGTTGTCATACGCTGTTCCAACGGTATTTTGGAAATGATTGATTTGAGCTTTTCTTGTGGGTCAGGCAACGTTTTTATCCAGTTCTCATATAATGGCGTCCAGCATTCAGCAACAATGAGGGCATTAACGCGGATACCATAAGGCAGCAATTCAACCGCCCATTCGCGGGTTAAAGCGTTACGGCCGCCATTGGCTGCTGCATAGGCCGACGTATTCCCCTGTCCCGTTTCCGCAGTTTTTGAGCCAATATTAACAATAGCACCCTTGCTTTTTTTTAACTCTGGCAGGGCATAATGTGCTAACAGGTAATAATGTACCAGATTTTTATGTAATGAGGCAATAAACTGCTCGTAATTCCCTTTTTCGAGTCCCACTCCATCGTTCACTCCCGCGTTATTCACCAGGCCATCTATTCGCCCAAATTCTTTTATAATAGATTTAATAGCATCCTCACATTCATCGGGTTTGGTTAACTCAGCTACACAATGATGTGCCACCCCCCCGGTTGAAACGATCTCATTCACAACTTGTAAATTATCTTCTTCGCTCCGCCCGATAATCACAGGGATTGCACCCTCCGTTGCCAATACTTTTACAATGCCCTGGCCAATACCCTTGGCGCCACCGCTTACAATGATTATTTTATCTTTTAGTTGAAGATCCATGAGTTTCTATTAATTAAAAATTTCTCGCCTTTTGACTCACCCCGACATCGCTGCGCTTGTCGACCCTCTCTACTTCGTAAAGAGGGTTGTTAAATATCCAATTTATAAAAATTGATCGCGTTCCCGCCAAAGAACAAGTCCTGTTCATGTTGGGATAACCGCGATGCATACAATTGTAATATCTCCAATGCGCGGTTATATCCCCCGGCAATCACGCAAACTGGCCAGTCGGAACCATACAGTAACCGGTTTATACCGAATGCCGAGAAAACCACATCCAGGTACGGCGTAAAATCATCCGTGCGCCAGGAGTACCAGTCGGCTTCGGTGAGCATACCGGACACCTTGCAGTGTACGTTCTGATAATCTGACAAAGCCCGGACGTCCTTTTCCCATTCGTCTATATCCTTGTTTTTGATATAGGGCTTAGCTAAATGATCAACTACAAATTTTTGATCCGGAAATTCCGCAACCAACTCTTTGGCGTGTTTTAAATGGACCGGGTAGATCAATATATCATAAGTAAACCCGTATTCATTTAAAAAGCTGATGCCGCGTTTGAACTTTTTGGTCAGCATAAACTGCTCGTTGGGTTCGGACTGCAGCACGTGGCGGAAGCCTTTCATTTTAGGGTGATTGTTTTTATAGTGCGCTAATCTTTCTTCAATGTTATCTGCCCTTAAATCAACCCAGCCAACAACGCCTTTTATAAAATCATTTTCCTCAGCCAGTCTCAGCATGAAATGGTTGTCATCCTCTGACTGGCAGGTTTGAACCAAAACCGAACCGTCGATCTCGTTCCGCTGTAATATCGGCAGCAGGTCGAGAGGCATAAAATCGCGCTTAATGACCGACATTTCTTCGGTCATCCAGCTATCCCTCACCGGGTCGAACTGCCAGAAATGCTGGTGCGCGTCAATTTTTTGCATAACCGATCACGTTTTGTTTAGCGGTTCCTAATCCGTCAACGCCCAATTCTATCACATCTCCGGGTTTTAAATAGAGGTTTGGTTTCATACCAAGCCCCACACCAGCCGGTGTTCCTGTTGATATAATATCGCCAGGCAATAAGGTCATAAACTGGCTGGTATAAGATATCACAAAGGGGATATTAAATATGAAATTGGCCGTAGTACCATCCTGCATGGTTTTGCCATTCAATTTGAGCCAAAGCCTGAGATTATGCGGATCGTTGATCTCGTCGGCAGTAGCCATAAACGGGCCCATTGGTGCGAAGGTATCACAACCCTTTCCCTTATCCCAGGTTCCGCTCCGCTCAATCTGGAATTCACGTTCGGATACATCATTGTGCAATACATAGCCGGCTACATAATCCAGCGCATCTGCCTCATCCACGTAGCTTGCTTTTTTACCGATCACAATGGCCAGTTCTACTTCCCAGTCGGTTTTCACCGAGTTTTTGGGGATCATGATATCATCATTCGGACCAACAAGCGCCGTAGTTGATTTCATAAAGATCACCGGCTCTGGTGGCGGTGTAGCATTTGTTTCCCTCGCATGGTCAACATAATTAAGCCCGATGCATACAATTTTTGACGGCCGCGCAAAAGGACTGCCCAGGCGGATATGTTCGCTTACTTCAGGCAGATCGGTGTTGCTTTCGATAAATTTTTCCAGGCGGTTGATGCCATCGGTTTCAAAAAAATGTTCATTGTAATCTTCGCCAAAGGCGGAGGTATCATAGCGTTTATCATCAATGATGACACCTGTTTTTTCCTTACCGGCTTCGCCAAATCGGATGAGTTTCATAGGGTGGGTGGTGGTTGGTAGTTTATATAACTTTTGTCATTTCGAACGACAGTGAGAAATCTTGTAAAACTTGCATAGTTCGCATAGCATAATATATAAGATTTCTCCGCATTCCTCGTCGAAATGACATTAGCGTTTATTTCTAATTAGTGGTCATTTTTATAATCGTATCATAAGCGTCAGGGGTAACGCCTGCTAAATATACAAAAACACCTTCAGGTTGCTGTTTGAATTTGAGATTACCGCCGTTTAATATTGCTGCCTTGGTAATCTTTTGTTTAAGCATCGGGATGAAGATGTAATCCTGGCCCGGCGACGATATGATATGTGCATATAGTGTATTCTCTTTAGAAGTTAGCACTCCCCAGGGCTGAGGCATCACTACATCGCCGCGGGTACCGTAAATGCTTTCGCCATTCTTTTGCATCCATTGCCCTACTTTTTTCAAGGTATCCACAAATTCCGGCTGTATCTTGCCGTTTGGCATCGGGCCGATATTGAGCAGGAAGTTGGCATTCCGTCCGGCATCGTTCACCAGGTAATGAATGATCTGCTTAACTGATTTATAACTCTGATCGGTGATATTGAAACCCCAGCTGTCGTTGATGGTTTCGCAACTTTCCAGTGGCAGCGAGCTTATTTTTGATTCGGCACTGAAACCAGTGGTGTTACCGCCCGGCAAATCCTTCTCAAACATCTGGAAATCCTCGCCAACCAACGGCGCAAGGTGATGATTGTTGCCGATCAGGACAGCCGGATTTAATTGATGGATCAAAGGATATATCTCGTCAAAATGCCAGTTCACCGTGCGCCGTTCCCATTCACCGTCAAACCATATGCCTTTTACACCGGGATAGTTGGTGATCAGTTCGGTTAACTGGGTCTTCATGAATTTGATGTAGCTATCCCAATCCGCATTTTGAGGAGCGCCATTTACTATCGGGTTGCCGAAAGCATAATCCTTCCTGCCCCAATCCAACAGGGAATAATAAAAATGAAGTTCGATACCCTCTTTTTTACATTCTTCCGCCAGTTCCATCAGCGGGTCTTTATGGTAAGGGGTCGCATCCACAATATTGTAAGGAGACGCCTTTGTTTTGAACATGCTGAAGCCATCGTGATGGCGGGAGGTAATGGTGATATATTTCATCCCGGCGGCTTTGGCTAAGGCAACCCAGGCTTTGGCATCAAAATCTTCGGGGCGGAAAAAGCTGGCGAGGCGCTTATAACTGTCGTAAGGGATCTTGCGTTCATGCATTACCCATTCGCCTGCACCCAGCTCGCTGTAAATGCCCCAGTGGATAAACATCCCAAATTTCATATCCTGGAACTCTTTACGCGATGCCATGTTTTCGGCACCCGGCGTATAGGATTTCAGCTGACCCAAAGCCTCATTCTGAGCCTTTGCAACACCAACCCCTGCACACAATAAAATAACAAGTAACAGTTTCCTTTTCATAAGCATCAAGTGTTAATTTTTATAAATCCACCATCAATGGGGTAATCGCAGCCGGTGATAAAACCCGCCTCGTCTGAGCATAAATATAAGGCTAACGCAGCTATTTCCTCTGGTTTGCCCATGCGGCCTATGGGTTGACTTTTGGATAATTTATCAAATATCTCTTCCTGGTTATCCGGGTAGTTTTTGGCGATGAAGCCATCCACGAAAGGCGTGTGCACCCTTGCCGGCGAGATGCTATTGCAGCGGATATTATCATGCAAATAATCGCGGGCTACCGATAGAGTCATGGCGAAAATAGCGCCCTTGCTGGTTGAATACGCGAACCGATCGGTGATCCCTACGCTGGCTGCTATGGATGCGGTATTTAATATCACGCCCGCTCCTTTGGCTTTCATTAATGGTATCGCGGCAAACAGGCAATTATAAGCTCCCTTGACGTTCACATTCATCACCCGGTCGAAGTCAGCTTCGGGAGTATTATCGGCTTTACCGATGTGGGCGATACCGGCATTATTCACCAGGATATCTACTTCGCCGATGGCCTTAAAAGTATCGATTACCTGCTGCTGGTTACTCACATCACATTGATAATAGGTGGCCGTGCCCCCGCTTTGTTTTATCCCCTCAACTGTGGCAGATGCCGCATTTACATCCCATTCGATGATATGAACCTGTGCGCCCTGCTGCGCGAAAAGTATAGCGATGGCCTGGCCAATGCCACTGCCTCCGCCGGTGATTACTACTGATTTATTTTTTAGTGAAAACATTCTTTTAATGTCGGATTTCGAATTTTCGATTTCGAAATTGTTTATTTTTCTATTTGGCGTTAGGTTCTTGCATTTTCAAATCCGAAATCGAAATTCCGAAATTCGAAATCATAATGACACCCCTCTTTTCCACGGTATAAAATCGTCTTGTTCCAATAGCACGGCTTTTGGTTGGATCTCGCCATTGGCGACTTGGATCACATATTCCAATATCCGTTCTCCAACCTGTGGTATGGTTTCAGTGCCCTCTATCACGGTACCGCAATTGATGTCGATAATATCGGGCATCCGGTTATAAATAACCGAATTGGTTGACAATTTAACTACCGGGGCCACCGGGTTGCCTGTAGGTGTTCCCAGCCCGGTAGTGAACAATACGATATTTGCTCCTGAACCCACCTCGGCTGTCGTGCTTTCTACATCGCTGCCGGGAGTGCATAATAAATTGAGGCCGGGTTTAGTTACTTTTTCCGGGTAATCCAGAACGGCTGCTACCGGCGATGTCCCGCCTTTTTTTGCCGCGCCTGCGGATTTGATGGCATCGGTTATCAGGCCGTCCTTAATATTACCGAAAGACGGATTGGCATAAAAACCGGACCCACCTTCCTCAGCCCGTTTATTGTAAGTGATCATCAGGTCCATAAAGCGCTTGGCGGTATCTTCGTCTATGCAGCGGTCGCTTAGCTCCTGTTCTACTCCACAAAGCTCCGGGAATTCAGAAAGAATAACAGATCCTCCTAAAGAAACCAAAACATCCGATACATAGCCCAAAGCCGGGTTGGCCGATATGCCCGAAAAACCGTCTGAGCCACCGCATTCCAGGCCGATGCACAATTTGGTTATCGGCGCAGGCTTGCGTTCATTTTGATTGGCTTCCATTAAGCCGGCGAAGGTTTGCTTTAAGGCGGCTTGTAATAGATTCCTTTCAGTACCCATTTTTTGCTGTTCCAGTATCACCATCGGTTTGCTGAATGATGGATCGCGTTTGGCGATCTCCGCCTGCAGAATACTCCCTTGCGCATGCTGGCAACCCAAACTTAATACCGTTGCACCAGCCACATTGGGATGAGTAATATATCCGGCCAGCAATCCGCATAAAGCTTGCGAATCTTGCTGCGTGCCACCACAACCCAGGTCGTGCGTCAGGAATTTGATCCCGTCAATATTTTTAAATACACGCTTAGTAGCAGTTTTATCTGCTGACGGCTGCATATCGGCACCCAGGATTTCCTGCGTTGATCTCCCTGCCTGGTAAAGGCTCATCAATTGCTCTACTTCGCTTTCGTAACTCTTGGCTTTTTTATAACCGAGCTTATCCACCAAAGCTTCCTTCATCACCTGGATATTGCGGTTCTCGCAAAATACCAGCGGGATCACCAGCCAGTAATTAGCGGTACCTACCGAACCATCGGCACGGTGATAGCCGTTAAACGTACGCCCTTCAAATTTTGAGGTATCAGGTTTATGCCAGTCCAGTTTGCGTTTCCCGAGGTGGAACTCGCTGGATGCATGGTGTATATTTTCTGTCGATATCAAACCGCCTTTAGGGACTTCTTTGGTCGCCTTGCCAACCAGTACGCCATACATAAAAATGGAGTCATCAGGCTGAAATGGCGTAAGTGCAAACTTATGCTTGGCTGCTACCCGTTCCGTCAAATTAAAACTTTGACCCTCAAATTCTATCGATGTACCCTGGTCCAGGTCGCGCAGGGCGACAAGGACGTTATCATGCGGATGTATTCTTAAAAAACTATGTTCTTGTGTCATTATTATTATACGATTTAAGGATTTTTGTTGATTTCACCGATTCTACTCGAACCAGAATTTAACCCAATCAACTTAATCCAACTCAATCAACCTAATCAACTACTACTCTACAACTCAAATATCTTCTCCATCAAAACCCATTTCTCACCCGGCCTGGCACTTTTCAGCGGCTGCTGGAATTTCCACATCAGGGTTTCCCATTCCTGCACTTTTTTGTTGGTCGCGTCCATGGCCGCTTTTTGTTCAAATTTAAAAGTATCGGTGGTTTCCATTATCATAAATAAACGGTTATCGTAGCGATAAATTTCCATATTGATGATGCCCGAACTTAAAATGCTCTCTTTGATCTCCGGCCAAACTTCGCGGTGATATTCTTCATACTCCGCGATGAGTTGCGGGTCGTCTTTCAGGTCGAGTGTTAAACAATATCTTTTCATGCAAATGGTGCCTTGTTACTATTTAATTGATTGGATAAATTATAAAATCATCATGAATTTCCCGGGTCGGTTTGTCTCCCAACTTAATTAAAGCCTGGTTTAGCGATAAAAGATCTTTAACCGTCAAAGGTAAAATATGCTCATCGGGTTGAAATGTTGTTCCGATGGGATAATCCTTACCGGGTGTCTTCGTCATTTCAATATGATTCCCAAGGATGTAAGCTATTTTATGCGTCGAGGTAAAATCAACCAACCGCTGTGTACTGGCTTTAAAAGCCTGCCAGTCATTTACGTATAATCTCCCGGGATAAAAGCTATCGCCGGATAATAATATTTTTGTTTCGTTATCATAAACGGCGATGCAGGTTTTATGATGCCCGGGTATTGGGATGATCTCCATAATCCTGTCTCCTAAATCTATTTTACTGCTTTGCTGCGGCCAGTTCTCTATTTTAAAATACGACTGCACATCCTCAACTTTTAAACCAACAACTGTTGTATTGGGATTGTTCTTAAATTGTCCATCCCCGGCGGTATGATCCCCATGGCTGTGGGTATGCGCCACCACAAGCTCCACTTTGGTATGAATTGTTTTCTCCCATTTAGAAACCAGGCTGTCAACCGTGGCCCGCAGGGGGAACTTTGCTTCACTGAAGGTAGCGCCTGCGTCCATTAGCAAAGCTTTTTTATTCCCTAAAAACAAGAACATAAATGGGCCTTCGTAATTGACGCACTTATTCTCTCTCAATATCCAGGTATTGTGATTATACCGAACAACCTGTATTGGCGGATCTGTGTTCTCCTTGCAATCAGCTGATCCACTGATCCATTTTGTTTTATTAAGGTTAACCGACTTCTGGAAGACATTGCATGACAAGCAAAACAAAAGGATAAAGAGTATACCTATTTTGCTTGTGGCTGATGTCATGTTATTCATATAATAATCTATGCCTTTTCCTTATTGAAGTGTTAACTCCACAACCGGTATCTCATAACGTGGCTTTACTTTCGGCAGTGTTAATTCCAGGTCGGTACCGTTCGCTGCCGTTGTATATTTCAATTCCGAGTAATCATTTAAAAACTGGGCGTATTTAACCTTGCCATTATAAGCAGGCAATATCAATTTACCATCGGGCGGGTAAGTGTAGATATGTATGTACAGTCGTTTGGTCTGCGGATCATAGGTCAGTTTGGTACTATCCGGCGCCTTAAAACTTGCCGGCGCGTAAGTACAATTATAGATAGCTTTGCTATTAGCATGCATCCAGCGAGACAGGCTATCCAGGGCATTAGTGGCACGATAATCAAACTCACCACGCGCGGTTGGCCCGACATTCAGGATGAGGTTGCCTCCGTTGGCAACTGAAGTGATCAGCAGATCGAGCAATTGGCGGTGTGTTTTCCAGCTATTTTCATCACGATAATATCCCCAGGAGCCTGAAAAGGTTTGACAGGTTTCCCATACTTTGCCTTTGTACGGCTCCAGCTCCTTAGTGCTTACCTGTTCTGGCGTCACAAAGTCGGCGCCATCGCTATAATCTTCCAAACCCAAACGGTTGTTAACGATAATTCCCGGCTGCAACTCGCGCACCATTTTCAAAAGGCCTACGGCATCCCAATCTTTATCGCGTTTGCCATGTTTTGCACCTTTATTCCACGACCAATCCAACCACAATACATCGATCTTTCCATACTTGGTCATCAGTTCCCTCACCTGGTCTTTCAGGTATTGGCGATATTTATTCATATCACGGCCCTTGTTCAGCTTATCGTAATTGGCCTGGGTGGTATCTACCTGCGTAAGGGGATGTACGTCGTCCATGGTATAATCGGGATGGTGCCAATCCAAAAGGGAGTAGTAAAATCCAACCTTCAAACCTTCGGCACGGAATGCATCTACATATTCCTTCACCAGGTCGCGTTTGGCGTGGGTGTTAGTGGCTTTATAGTCGGTAAATTTTGAGTCGAACAAACAAAAACCTTCATGATGCTTGGTAGTCAGCACCGCATATTTCATCCCTGCAGCTTTGGCTTCCCTCGCCCATTTTTTTGGGTCGAAATGATCCGGGTTAAACTGGTCGAAATATTTCTGGTATTCCGCGTTGGTCAGGTGTTCATTGTGTTTCACCCACTCGTGCCTTGCAGCCTGGGAGTACAAACCCCAGTGAATGAACATGCCAAAGCGGGCATCCGTCCACCACCCCATGCGTTTTTTCTTTTGCGCCGGGGTTTCATTGCCGATCCGTTTTTGCTGGGCGGAAGTTGATATTGCGATAAAAGCAATTAACACGATGAAAAGTAGTTTCCTTAGCATTGTTTTATGTTTAGTGACTTATTGTCGGTTGAACGGTTTTAGCTTTTATATTTTTAAGGGCGAAATAGAAAATGTAAACGAAGCAAATCAGTGGCATCAGGTAAGCTACCCGGATATTGCTCATATCCGAAACACGGCCCAATAACAGCGGTATAACTGCACCACCAACGATACCCATTATCAGTAGGGAAGAACCCTTCTTCGTCTTTTCGCCTAAACCCTGGATGCTTAACGAAAATATGGTCGGGAACATGATCGACATAAAAAATGGCACGGCCATAATTGCATAAACCGACAGCTTTCCGTCGACCGTAAATGCGAGGATCAAGAGCGCACAATTAATGACGCTGTAGGCGATAAGCAGTTTGACCGGACGCATGAAACGCATAGCGACACTGCCAATAAAACGGCCTATCATGAAGCCAAGCATTGCGAGGGCCAAAAGATTCGCCGCGTCTTTTTCCTGTATAGCCCCTGCGAATTTTGAATATCTGATAAAGAAACTGGTAATAGCCGCCTGTGCACCCACATAGAAGAAGATGCCACCAACACCCAGCATTAAATTTTTTTCTGTGAAGATAGAGGCCCAGTCGGAACGTGCACCATCGTTGTCGCTGTGTTCTTTTATGTCCGGCAAGGCCGTCCTCCAAATCAATATGGCGATTGATAATACAACCAGGCCAATTATAATATAAGGTATTTTTACCGCGTCAGACTCACCCTGTAAATAGGTATTCATTTGCTGCGGAGACATAGCCGCTTTTTGGGCCTCGGTAAGCGTTATGCCCGAAAGAATAAATAATCCTCCAATTTTTGGTGCAATGGCGGCAGCAAGGCCATTAAATGATTGCGCAAAATTGATGCGCCAGGCAGCTCCCTCGGGATCGCCCAAGTTATTGATATATGGATTAGCCGCCGTTTCGAGCATCCCGCAGCCGCTGGCTATAATAAACAAGGCGAACAGGAAAAACCCATACACACGCATTTGCGCGGCGGGGTAAAACAGGAACGCGCCGATAGCGAAGAGCAATAAACCCAGTACTATCCCCTTTTTATATCCATACTTATGCATAAATAAACCCGCTGGTATGGCAACCAGGAAATAAGCAATGTAGTAAGCTGAATCGACCAGGGCGGATTGCAAGTCGGTTAATTGACAAGCCTTCTTCAAATGCGGAACTAAAATAGAGTTAAGATTGAGCGATATTCCCCACAAAAAGAATAAAGAGGTAATGAGCGCAACTGCGAAAAGGCCGTTCTTCTTTGACATAATCAGGTTAAATAGAATGTTCAGCCATTCGTTACCGTGTTAACTGACATACAGGTTTTACAGTGAATAATTGGTTATTACAAAGGAATAAATATACCGTATATAAACTTTTCTTTTATTATCTAAATATTAAGCTATTTTGGCATAATTATTCAAATCAATGTCTATTTTATGTATTTAGATAACAATTATAGTTTGAGAACGCGGAATGCTTGCGGCAGCGGCTGTGGTTTTTACCTGTTTCAGGTGAAACACCTTGCAACAGGGTAAATTACCCGTTAACATGCTGATTTACAGTCAATAAATTATAAAAAACATAACTGTTTCACTGTTTCACCAAAAAAGTGAACACTTTGAAACACCTGAAACACTTAGTCGTCCTGGAATAGGTTTACACTTTTAACGATCATGAAGCCTCAATTACTTAAAGTACCACAGAACCCTTTATCCTCCTTCAGTGTGCGGCAGGACAAGGTGCCTTATATCAACAATAAATGGCATTATCATATCGAGGCCGAACTGATCCATTTCAAGCACGGTAAAGGAACCCAGTTTATCGGTGACCATATCCAGAATTTTAAAGACGGAGATATCGTTTTGGTCGGCTCTAACCTGCCGCATTACTGGCGCTTTGATACTACATATTTTAATGATAATTCTGACAATTGCATTGATACACGGGTAGCCCATTTTTGCGAGGACTTTTGGGGTGCACAATTTTTGAACCTGCCGGAGAATAAAGGCATCAAAACGCTGTTCGAAAAAGCAAAAAGAGGGATATCCGTGCAGGGGGCTGCCAAAGAGCAGGTTGCCGGATTACTGGAGAAAATGCTGCTCACTGATGGCAGCCGCAAGATCATGATGCTGGCGGAGGCTTTATTGCTGATCGCCGAGAGCGAGTTTACTTTACTGGCATCGATAGGTTTTAATAATGATTTTAAGGAGGCCGAAAATGAACGCATCAACGCGATCTATGATTTCACACTTGCCAATTTTAAACGCTCCATATCAACTGAGCAAATAGCGGGGATAGCCAACATCAGTCCGCACTCATTTTGCCGGTATTTTAAATCGCGCACCCGCAAAACGTATTCGCAGTTTGTTACCGAAATAAAGGTGGGGCATGCCTGCAAGCATTTAATAGAAGATAAGATCAGCGTAAAACAGATCTGCTTTGAAAGCGGGTTCCAGAATTTTGCCAGCTTCCATAAATATTTTAAGCAGGTGACCGGCAAAACGCCATTGCATTATCAAAAGCAGTTTTTGGCGAAGAAGGAAAAGATTAAAGTTGCTGTTGAATAGCTTGATAGCCCATCCCAGGGCGTCATGGCGAGGAACGAAGCCATCCCTAAACTATGCAGATCAAAAAGAAAAATGACCTCTCTGAACGTTCAGTATAAGAATCCCGTTTCCTGATTGTCCTATGTAGAGATGGCTTCGTTCCTCGCCATGACGATGTTTTCTTACATCTTCACCGTCATCGCTTTACCTTCATATCTTACTACTTTATCAGCTTTTTCGGTAATGCCGGTGTTGGAACCGTGTATACCTTTTACCAGCACTACATTATAAGTGTGCTGCTTCATCATACCCGGAAACTGCCCTTTTGTATCCGAAATGGTTAACTCGCGTGCTTTATCGTTCCAGGTGAAAGTGAAGGTGGCATATTGTCCTTTTTCGTAATTGTAATTATCGTTCTCGTCCTCGTAAACCTTAAACTGGCCGTTTGCACCGGGATAGATGCGCAGTTCGAAAGGCTTATCCGTTTTCTGCTCAGCATATTCCACCTCCGGGCCCATCGGGATGATAGAACCGGCGCGGACGTATAAAGGCATGGTTGCAATCGGCGCTTCTGCGTCCAAAGTTTTACCGCCTTTGATCTCTTTGCCTGTCCAGAAATCGTACCAGGTAGCTGCTCTTGGCAGGTAAACGCTTCTTGATTTTGATCCTTCAGTTGTTACCGGGTTCACCAAAAATGCCGGGCCAAACATGTACTGGTCGGGAATGCTGTAAACATTCGGATCATTCCGGAAATCAAAAGTCAGCGCCCGCATCATGGTATAGTTATCCAAAGTGGTTTTACCGGCAAGCGAATAGATGTATGGCAGCAGGCGATAGCGCAATTTGTCGTATTTCAACAAAGTGGCTTTGGTATCCTCATTCCAATTTTTAGAGAACAGGGCACGTTCGCCTTTACCGTGGATTCGGAATATCGGGCAGAAGGTACCAAACTGGAACCAACGGGTAAACAGTTCCCTAAATTGCGGTTTCGACCAATCGGGTGCCGTCCAATGGTACTGGTAACCTCCGATGTCGGATGTCCAATATGGGATACCCGATGCACAAGCATTGATGCCCTGTGGCACCTGGCTTTTGAATGCGCCAAACCCGCAGAAAATATCAGACGACCATAGCGTAGCCGCATTCCGTTGCTCCCCGGCAAATGACTGCCTGATCAAACAAAATACCCGTTTATTTGGAATATCCCTGCGCCAGCCCTGGTAAATTCCTTTAGAGTGCTCAAGGGAATAAGTATTGAAATAATCGATACCCTTACCCACTGAGAAATCGGCTTTGCGGCGTTCGTCTAATAAAGCACCATTATCGGGTTCGCATTGGTCAACCCACCAGGCATCCCAACCGAAGCGTTTAACCAAACTATCACGAGCCTGGTCCCAATATAATTCACGGGCTTTAGGATTATGAGCGTCATAATAGGTATCAAAGGTATGGGTAACCACGTTATCCCAGGTGATGCTGGTCAGTCCGTCCATTTTTTGCAGTGCGTCGAAATTCTTGGTGCCTTTACCAAATACCGGCCAGATGGATATCATGCCGTGGATATTGGCCTTATGCAATTCGTCCACCATCTTTTTCGGGTCGGGATAACGCGCGGGGTTCATCTCGTGGATGCCGATGGGGAACGGGTCCCAGTAATACCAGTCCTGCACGATCACATCCACCGGGATATGATTATTGCGGTAATTGTCTTTAACCGACAGCACTTCTTCCTGGCTCATGTACCTGTCCTGCGACTGGAAAAGCCCAAACGCCCATTTGCCATACATCGGCGCTTTGCCGGTGGCGACACGGTATAGGTTGATGATCTTATCAAAATCAGGCCCGTAGAAGAGATAATAATCAACAGCCTTCCCGCTTTCAGATACATATTTGAATTTAGTGTTACCCGCTTCAGCGCCGTAAAAATTGGAGGCTGAATAGTTATCCCACATCAATCCATAACCTTTGGTTGACAGTAAAACCGGGATAGCGCCCGTCATATATTTGATCGCCATGCTTTGATCGCGGCCCTTATAATTGATTGACAAGGTATCCTCAGGGTGGCAGCCCAAACCAAACAACGCCTCATTTTTAGGCGAATTGAATTCGGTGCTTATATTATAAGTGCTGATGCCTGCGATAGTAGCCGGTGTAATCGTCTTGTTATCGGTTTGTGATTCGGAGGCGATCTCATTGCCCGCCAGATCGGTGTAAGTAACGGCATTGGTGGCTTTATTGACCAGCACTTTCATCCTGTCAGTGGTGATGATTACCGCCTCCTTGTTTTCGGTGGTGCGAAAAGTGGCGTATTTCCATTTGTTATTTACCACCAGCGAAGGTTTGGTGGGGAAACTGTCGAAAATGGTATATTTTATTTCGACGATATCATCCTTGCAGACGATCACTTCCATCAGGCCCTTGTCCAACTTAAAAACAACTTTACCGGGTTCCATTTTATGGGAAATAACCGAGGCGTTGGCATTGGTCGACATAAAAATGCCTCCTGCAAGCAAGGCGGCGGCACCAAATCTTTTGGCGAAAGAAGATAGAGTTTTCAGCATGTGGATTTAAGTTTTATGGTCTGCATTTTACCAGCTTATAATCGGGCAAAATATATTAGGAAATCGATTGCAATGTAAGAAAATCCTGATTTGTGCGTATGTTTTTTATTTAAAAATTTATTAGCGTAAAGGTTGTTTGCAAATTCAAGGAATTGGTTTTACGCTTTTTTTAAATTCCTCTCCCCGTCAGCAGAAAAGCTTCGGGCGAAATCAGGCAAAACAATGCTGGCCCGTGTGCGGGAAGGGCATAGCAATACTTGCTGAAGCGGGGGCTTTGAGCGAACGAAAGTAGGGCAAGATTTTGCAGCCCGTCGTTTTGCCTGATTTGCAGGGCAAAGGCCCTTGGCGGCAAAGAAGCCTTTCTGCTGACAAGCATTTTTGGTTACTTTTGATGCCTCAAAAGTGACAGCCCCCGCGGCAATTGAGCGGGACGACTTATTGTTTGAAACGTAATCTCTTTCAACAGCAATTACATCACTCCCACCTTATTCAAATAACTATCCACATATCCCCGCGGCGAGTTCCCCATCACTGTTTTGAAAACGCGGTTGAAATTGGTGATGCTGGTGAATCCGCATTTATAAGCCACTACCGAGATGCTTTCATATTTATTATCGGTCAGTTTTTTGCATGCCTCGTTGATGCGCATCTGGTTGAGGAACGAGATGAAGGTATGCCCCGTATGTTTTTTAAAGTACCGGCAAAAAGCCTGGGGCGTCATGCAAGCTTCGCGGGCGACATCATCTAAGGTGATGGCCTCACTATAATGATGCAGGATGTAGTTGTAGATATTACTGATCCTGATCCCCTCGCTCTCGGTAATGCCTGCAGAAACACCGGATGCCGACAACGGCTCCGGTTTGCTATGCATGCCTTGTAATATTTTCAGCAACTGCAGGAAATGGATCATCTGATCGGGCCCCGATGCGCTTTGAATATTCAGCATCATTTGGGATACTTTGCCGGTATATTCATCGGCAAGCTTAAAGCCCTGGTGGGTTTGTTGAATAAAATCCTTCAGCACCTTCATTTCGGGCAGATCAAATAAAGTGGAAAGCGTGCCGTTGGGGTCGAAAAAGATGGTGAGCGTTTTGATGCTCTTTTTACTTCCCGCCAGGAAATATTCGGGACTGCTTTTAAATAGGTGGGGCTGGTCGGCGCCAATGAGGTAAACTTCGCCGGACTTAAAAGCGTGCATATTGTTGCCGGCAATCAGCGTGCCTTCGCCTGCCTGTATCCAGGTTACCTGTGCTTCTTTGTGCCGGTGCAGGTGGGGATAAAAATGGGGCAGATCGTCCTGCTGCGCAAAAACGCTTTTGTCGTGCGCTACCGGGATAGTGAACTGTAAAACTTTCATTCGCACACAAATATTAACATTAATTACAGCATTTTACTGTTTTAAGGTTAATTTATGCACAATACGTTAGTATTCCACATTTCACACGATATTCATACTAAGGCTTTATTTTCGTCGTTAGAAATAAAAATTCGGACATAAGGCCCCCTTTTTTATATATCCGGAAGGCGTTGCAAGTTTATATTGCACGCCTTTTTTTATTAGGGCTGATAATGGGAAACTGTCAGCACAAATCCCTGATTTCTAATCAACTAATCTCCAATCTCTATTCCTCTACTTCCATTTTATAGGAAGAAATATGACTGGTCTTGATAGATAGTGTAAACGATTTCCCTACACTTATTTTCACGCTTTTATCCTGCAAAAAGGCTTTAATGATATCGTCGTTTTTCAGAGATTCGAACAGGTCGCGGGCTACGGCCGAGCCGCTGATGTTGTTTTTTACCTTGCCGTTTTCCATTTGCAGGTTAAAGGTATAGCCTGATTTTCCGCGTTCGCCGGCCGATTCAAAGTCGGTGATATTTAACTTGAACTGTTGTTCTTCATTTACACTCCTTTTCAGGTGCAAACGGATAACCGGGAGATATTTCTTCCAGGTTTGCAGATATTTTCTTTCTTCCATAATTTGTGGTTGTGCAACGGCCGATACCTGCAAACAAAAAACCCCTGTAATCATATTACAAGGGTTTATGATCTGTTTTTAATTGCAAATATCAGTTGGTAAAGGTAGCATAATATTAATGGCAGGCAAGGGGGAATTAGCAGATAGTTTTGAAAGGTAGTTTGACGCTGAATATCCTAAATTAACTAACACAAGTATTTTACCAAAACATACAATTTCTCATTCTAATTTTCTTAAATTTATTCTCACTTTCCGCAGGTAACCAGCAGAAAGTGAGTGATATATCTTTACTTAAACGTATTTCAATCTCACGACCATGATTGGAGAAGACATCGCCGCCATTATACAAACGTATGATGGCAAACAGGAAATCCCATCGAACCAGGGTTTCCAGGACCCGCAATTGGAGGCCGACCTAAGATCAGTAGGCTGGGCCGTTGGCGAACCCTGGTGCGCATTTTTGGGCATCCTGGGGTGGACAAAAGCCTATGCCGCTCACCCTGACACGCTGCGCTGGGCGCAAAGGCTTTTTTCGGGGAACTCACAGCAAATGGCGCGTAATTTTCATGCCGACCCTACCTGGCCCACCAGCACCCATACCCCGCAGGTGGGCGCGCTATGTATCTGGGGCGATGGCGACAGCACGGTTACCGGCCATACGGGTACGGTGATCGCAGTGGATGATGACGGCATACATTTTACAACAGAAGAGGGCAATACCATCCCGGATGGCAACCCGGGTAATGTGCGCGAGGGCTATATCGTGGCAACACACCGCCATACAATCGGCGCGCCGCATGTGGATAAGGGGCTCAATTTTATCCGGTTTGTATGGCCAATGGTACCCGGAGATGATTAGGCGATCTTTCCCAGCCAATCCCCTAATCTCTAATCACCAATCACTAATCTCTACCCCCTAATCCACCCAAACGCTGATCTTCTTCGTCAGGTTATCCTCGCTGAACATCATGCGGCAGGCGGGTAGACTAAATTGCCTGATGGTCTTCTGAGCGTTCCTCAGCGAATCCAGTATGTCTTTTCTTCTTTCGTCTGAGGTTGAAGGATCAGCCATTTCGCCTGCCATGCCCCAGGGACAAAGCTGCCGTGCACCAGCTACCCGCACCCTGTGATCGCTGCTTAGCGGCGGGAAGACATGCATCCAATAAGCCCCAACTACCGCAAGCGGTGTGGGTATATCATCCCGCCGGGTCGGGGCAAACAGTGCAGGATATTGTTCGTTTATCTCTATGATTTGATTTCTCATGGCCTTTAAATAGTTAGTGGTAATTATCTATAAATCAATCAACTGTGCAATTAGTTTATAAAAGTTATTAACCATTGGCAATTTATCCACCTATGAAAACATATTGACTGCCTGTGTGTTATACCTTTCCCATTCGGTTTCAAATCTGTCTATAAACTGTCCAAAATCGCCGTTTCACTATTTCAGTGAAACAGTTGAAACACCCCAAAATTCACCATTAGTTAAATGATTTAACTATCAATGTTCTGACAAAACAGTGTCAGTACTTTATTCAATCCCTTTCCGTAAATTTGTATATATCGGATACGCGCTTCGCCAGGTGAGCATCTTGCGGCAACAGACGTTATTTTTTCTTCAATTTTACATACCTTAGCCATGCTTAACCTTTCACACGTTTTATGAACAATTTTTCCATCCAACATCAGATCACTTTAAAGGAATATACACGGTTAAACTTTGCCCTGCTTTATGGCAAAATATGGTTCCTGACTTTGTCTGCGTTGGGCGCACTGTTTGTTATGTGGTCGCTGCTGCTATGCTTTGTTAATCACTACTCCATTTTCAATAATGAATACTCTACTTTTGGGGCAACTGCGGCTATTTTATCCGTCTATGTGCCGGTTATTAACTGGCTTAGATGCTTTCGGATATTTAGAAGCAACTTCAAATTAAGCGAACCCTTAACTTATGATTTTTCGGAAGAAGGTCTGGCTATTACCGGCGAATCGTTCAGCAGCAAATACGGTTGGGAAAAAATCCCAAGAATAAAAACGATTAAAGGATGGCTCCTGGTCTACCAGGGCCGCGCTATCACCAACCTGCTCAAAACGGAATCCGCAGATCATGCCAATATTGATTCTTTAAAGATTTTTTTGAAAGAACGGTATCCGCAGATTAAAGTGAAGTGAATAGCGGCACACATGGTGTTGGCAATGGGCCCCAAAAAACGTCATGCCGAACTTGTTTCGGCACCTCACATGCTAAGTATGTGCCATGCAAAGTCGGTTTTTCTTATAACTCCAGGTCTCCTTTTAAATCCCGCATTTCAGGATTAACAGATTTGACCAGGTTAACTTTCCAGTCGTGATGCCAGTTTTTCAATTGCTTTTCACGGGCTATGGCATGTCTAATGTCCTCAAAGTATTCATACAATACCAGGTCAAATAGATGATACTTTTTTACAAAGTCCGAGCCTTCTCCATTAATATGCTGCCACACTCTTGCTCTCAAATCGCTGGTCACGCCGATATAAAATGTCGTCCGGTATTTGTTGGACATGAAATATACGTGACCCTGTTTAAATATCATAATTGTACGAACTTAAATAATCACCCCTAATATATCAACTTAGCTTGGAATGCCGTCAAGAGTAGCATGACGTCAACCTGTCCTGTGAGGTGCCGAAACAAGTTCGGCATGACATAAATTTATTCTTTTTACTTCCTCGCTGTCACAAGCCACATACTTGTGGCACCGATTAGAGGTGATCACATTCAACCAAAACCGAACGTCACTGTAACGCAAGCGAACAACAAAAACCCTTCAATCTCTTTCAAGTAGCTGATTATCAACTAAAAATAAAAGCGGCACTGCTTTTGAAATACGCTTGAAAGTTAACCTCTTCATGAAACATATCTTATTGATCACAGCCTTCCTGTTTGTCTTGTCGCCTATTGCCAGGGCGCAGCAGTTGACGCCGGCCACGCGACAAGCCACCATCGACACATTGCTCCTCCGGGTGCAAAGTCATTATGTCTATCACGATGTCGCTAAAAAAATGACTGACATGATACGCAAGCGGATGCATGCCCATGCTTACGATACGGTGAGCAACGGAGCCGTGCTTGCCAAAATACTTACCGAAGATCTTCATTCCGTCAGTCATGATGGTCACCTGGGCGTCGACTATTCGGCAACGGTCATTCCGCAGGATCAACCTGGTGCCCCGCCGTCGCAGCAGGTGGTCGATGATTTCAGGAAGCAGGGCGCCGGTAATAATTTCGCATTCCGCAAACTGGAGATGCTCGACGGCAATATTGGCTACCTTAAACTGAATACCTTTTGGCCTGCCGACTGGATCAAGAAAACGGCGGCAGGGGCCATGGCCTTTCTGTCCAATTCGGATGCGATTATACTGGATCTGCGCGACAATCATGGTTTTGCCCCGGATGGTGTGCTGCTCATAGAAAGCTATTTCTTTGCAGAAGAAACACATATGACCGACCAGGTAAATAACGATGAACACACCGCCAGGCAATATTGGACCATGGCGGCCGTCCCGGGCGATAAATTAGTAACCCAGAAGCTTTACTTGCTAACCAGCCACGGCACCTTCTCAGCCGGCGAGGATTTTGCGTATAACATGCAGGCACAGAAGAGGGCGGTCGTCATCGGGGAAACCACCGGTGGCGGTGCGCACGGTACCCGCCCCTATCGCCTGAACGAACATTTCAGCGCGTCAATTCCCTTTAGTTATTCGGTAAATCCGGTCACCCACACCGATTGGGAAGGAGTTGGTGTTAAACCGGATATAAGCGCGACGCCCGAACAGGCCCTGCTCATTGCCCAAATCACAGCGATCAAAGATCTGCTTCAAAGTGCTAAAGATGAGCACCGCCGCAAATACCTGGATGATCTACTCACAAAAAGGCAGAAGGAACTGCAAATGTTAAGCACGGGCAAAGCTGATAAATAATCAATTGACACACTTTACCCAAACGTCATGCCGAACTTGTTTCGGCACCTCACATGCTAAGTATACTTCAAGCAAGCGCGGATTTTTGTTATAACTCCAGGTCGCCTTTTAAGTCCCGCATTTCAGGGTTAACAGATTTGATCAGGTTAACTTTCCAATCATGATGCCAGTTTTTTAACTGCTTTTCACGGGCTATGGCATGTGTAATATCCTCAAAATATTCATACAAAACCAGGTCAAACAAATGATACTTCTTTACAAACTCGGAACCTTCGCCATTGATATGCTGCCAAACTCTGGTTCGCAAGTCGCTGGTCACACCGATATAAAATGTCGTTCGGTATTTGTTTGACATGAAATACACGTGCCCCTGTTTGAATAGCATACTTATGCTAATTTAAATAAACACACTCAGTATATCAACTTTGCTTGGGTGTCACCAATATTGGCAAGGCGACGACTTGTCCTGTGAGGTGCCGAAACAAGTTCGGCATGACATAACTTTAATGTTCAATATTATTACCCCACAAAAAAAAGCGTTCCGGATCTCACCCCGGAACGCGATCAACTAAATCAGGATCAATCTCATGTTTAGATCCTGCCTCGCTGCCTTTCTCAGGGGCGGCAAGTTCTTTAAGGCCTTTCCTTCAATATTTCGTCCAGGTACCGCCAGTAAAGGTTACTGTTAAAGGGGTAATCATGTAAATTCAATAAAGCGAGAAGGGTAAAATCAGCATGACCGTCCAAAAGATCATCATACGGCATATTTTGCGCCGCCCGGAAAATGATCTCCGAGTTGGGCTCCGCATCGGCCGGCACAATGATCAGCTGATCGATCTCGTCCTCTTTATAAGTTTTGCCTATCAAATATTCATATTGCAGGCATTTCTCTCTGGCATCCGTTAATGTCATACGCATAGGGGCAATTGCATAACTTATTTTCATCATTATAACTGATTAATTATGAATAACGTATATCACACTTTAAAGTTTTTTTAACATTGACGCCCCTGTTGACTCACCCGACCTTTGCTTCGCCCCCTCTACTTCGCAAAGACGGTTTGTTTTTTTATTTTTTCTCTTAACTCCCCCTCTCTACTTGTAGAGAGGGGGCTGGGGGGTGAGTCCACTCGCCAAACAAGTGAGTCCTATTATTCACCCCCACCGCCCGGAGGAGGACCACCCGGACCACCGCCCGGACCGCCGCCACCCGGCCTGAAACCGCCCGGCCCGCCCGGACCCATCGCAGGGGCCTTGCCGGCAAATTTCTGTAGCCTCAGCACAAACGTCAGCATGTAATATCTGCCCAGTTTATTGGCGTTGGTTTGCACCACTTGCGTACCGTTCTGTACCGAGCTAAAGCCGGTGTTTTGATTAAACGCATCCAGCAGCGCTAAGCGAAGTGTACCCACATTCCCTTTCAAAAAGCGGCGTTCCACGTAGGTATTCAATATGTTAGGGTTGGTAGCGCCAACGTAACCTTTGTATATCTGTTTGGTATAATCATAGCTCAATGTCCAATCCTTCCACACATAGTTCTTACCGTTCACACCCAGGTTGATCGTCCTGAAGTTGCTGTTCACATCAGCCTGCTGTATGGAGTTCACCGAGTGGTTGATACTGTAGCTGCCATTCACTTCGGCGTCGATCACATCAGTAATATTCACCCGGAAACGCGCCCCTTGTGTAAGTACCAGGTTTTTGGCTATGTTCTTTTGAGTGTGCTCGTCAAACTGCACGCTATCCACGTTGGTGATCAGCGAGATGTTGTTATTATAGGTAATATTACCGTTGATCAATAAAGTGTACTTGCGTTTTTCCCACGGCTTGGCGTACAGGTAAAATGCTGATGCCGAATAATAACCTGCCGCGTTGCGATAGCGGGTCAGGATATTGCCGGCCAGTTTTGTATCGGCATAATTTGTTGGGTAATAAACCGTATTGGCTACGATCTTATCATCTGTTTTGGTAAAGTTGATGTTCGAGAAGAAAACGTTGCCCGAAGCAAAATCAAACTTATTATACCGCATGCTCACCGTATTGTTATATTCCGGTTTCAGGTCAGCATAACCCTGCACCGGGTAAGTGGCGTTGGAATAATCGGTAACCGGCTGCAACTGCACATAGGTAGGCGAATTACTGGAACCGCTATAATTAAAAGTCAGCGACTGGCTCCGCGAAAAATTATAAATGAACCTGGCCACAGGCGAAAAGTTAAAAGTATTCACATGAGTAGGATCACTGTTGGGCGATTCTCCTGTTAGTGTAGACGGCTGCCCGGCCAAGCCCAAAATGTAGTTATATTTCTTTTCGATGAAGCGGTAATTCACTCCGAAACGGTTGGTGGTAAAAGTAAACTTGTAATTGTTGCTCAACAAATCGTACCTGTTCAGCACACCGTCGTCAGACAAAGTATCGGTCAGCTTATCCGCTGTTGTCTTGGCACTATGATAGGCATACGTAAACTCCAGGAACGAAAGCTTGCTCAGCGGTTCGATGTAAGAGAATGCAGCGCCCACGCTATCCGTACGGGTATTGGTATTGATCTGCTGATATAGCGGCACCGTTCTTTTTGGGGTCAGGTAATCATATACCGGGTTTTGGTACTGGTCACTGGTAGATGATCCGCCGGTCAGCAATACGCTGAAATTACGCCCTTTACTGCTAAAGCGGTGGTTATAAAGCAAACCCATGCCATAAGCCGGGGCTGATGAATGGCTCAGCGACTTTAAATTGTAATTGGTAGAATCCTTCGTCGTTGTATATATATTGGTCGAGTTCAGTGTGGTATGCAAACCGCCATAGGAGAACGTCGGCATAAACTTTAAATAGTTTACCGTATCAGGCTTGTATTCGATGTTGAAGTTAAAGCGGTGATTGATCTTATCATCCTGCTGGTTGCTGCCGACATTGGAGTGGCTGGGATTATCAAGTGATATGTTATTGCTGATCACAGTGCTCAGCGTATTCGTAGTATTATCCGCGAAGCTGTAGCTGCCGTAAGCGGTTATTTTCTTTCCCCAGCTATCACGATAATTTAAACCAATGGAACGCGCGGTAGTGATACCGGTAGCATTGTTCCCGTTAAATCCCGGAGGGCCGCCACCACCCCTGCCGCCGGGACCACCGCCACCAAAGTTGAACAGGTTGGTGTTGGTATTATTATAGTTGCCAATTACGGATATCTGACGGTCGCCATTAAAAGTAAACACGTTACCCGATGCTACATAACGGTTTTGATCCTTAATATCATCCTTTGGGGGTATGGCATCACGCCCGTCGCCAACCGTGGCTTGCCCAAAATAACCGTAGTTCTTATCCTTCCTGATATTAATATTCAATACTTTTTGCGGGTCGCCGGTTTTAATACCGGTGATATTAGCCTGGTCGCCGTAATCATCCACTACCTGTATGCTTTGCACCAGGTCGGCTGGCAAGTTTTTGGTCAGGCTGGTTACGTCGCCTGCCATATAATCTTTACCGTTCAAACGTACCTTGGTCACACTTTTTCCCTGCGCGGTAATGTTACCGTCCTTATCCACATCCACACCGGGCAGCTTTTTGATCACATCTTCTACCGGTGCACCATCTCTTACTTTGTAGGCTGCGGCATTATACTCCACCGTATCTTCTTTCAGTTTCATGGCATTTACATCGGTAATGGTAACACCTGCTAAGGCGATAGCTGCCGGTTTTAATACGATGGGCGTTAGCTCGGCAGGTTTGGTATCATTATTTAAAACAAACCGGCGCTTTAAAGGCTTATATCCCACCGAAAACACCACCAAACTAAATTGGTTAACCGTAACCGACGGAAAGGTATACCTGCCGTTAATATCAGTACCGACAGAAAGACTATCCGTTCCCGTTAGTAATTTCACGGTGGTACCAGGCAGGGTAATGCCTGTGGAATCTTTCACCACGCCGCTTACCTGTCGCCCGGTTTGCGCATAAGTCTGTGCGCTTATGATCAGGGTTATTAGAACTAAAAAGTATCTGAACTTCATATTTTATGGATTATAATGATTCAAAACAACCCTATTATTTAAATATTAAAAAATAGAATAGACCTGTAGGGGTTTTGTATAGACGGATGTATGATTTTACCCTACAAAAGCACTGCTAAAACCTGATAAACCCATATCAGCCTTTTTAAAGACCGCAAAAGGGCATTCGTCGGCAAATACCTTATGCCGGGCGGTTTAGATTGATAACTAAAATGCTGATTTGTAATATTGCCGTTACTAATTATGTACTTTTAATCAATGCTCATCAAATAATGATCGTCGCTAAATCAAAAAGCAGGCTGGTAGCCATTATGGTACAAATACTGATATGGGGTGTATTTGCCCTCATATTGTTTTTTTACCATCCTTTCTTTTCTGATATCGATATCCCCTGCCAGTTCTGGATAAAGCAATCCGTTATCTTGGGTATGTTGATGGCGGCATTTTACATCAATTCGATCTTGCTGGTGCCGCGTGTTTTATTAAAAAATCATATTGGCTATTATTTCCTGCTGATCATCATCATCATATTTGCCGTTACGTTTTTAGCAGGCTGGGTGGATAACTTTCTTAACCTGCACCAGTTGATCGATCAGGCATTCCATAAACACTGGCAGTTCATCGGGGAAAGCAGGTCAAACCGGGGGAAAGGCGATAAACATTACAACATAGATACGGTCACCATCACCATGACGGCCCTGGTATTGGGCATCAGCACCAGCGTATCCACCATCCAGATATGGCAACGTGACCAGCAGGCCCGGCAGGAACTGGAGCAGGATAAAGTTACTTCTGAGCTATCCTTCCTGAAGGCGCAAATCAATCCCCACTTCTTTTTCAATACGCTGAACAATATTTACGCGCTTACACAGATAGACTCAGATGTAGCGGGGAAGGCCATACACCAGCTCTCCCGCATGATGCGTTATTTATTATATGATACTCAGCAGGGTAATACGATGCTGACCCAGGAGATCGATTTTGTAAAGGATTATATCAGCCTGATGCAATTGCGCCTGACGGATGTGGTGAAGGTCAATTTCGATGTACCTTCCGGTTTAAAGGACATGCCGGTAGCGCCCATGATATTGGTGCCTTTTGTAGAAAATGCTTTTAAGCATGGGGTAAGCGCCACCAAACAGAGCCACATTAATATCACCATAAGGCAGGATGGCAGCATTCTGCACCTGGATGTGGAAAATTCGATAATAAACGATAATAGTGTTAGCTTAGATACCAATAGCGGGATCGGCCTGGTCAACACCAAACGCCGTCTCGACCTGTTGTATCCCGGGAAACACAAACTGGAGATCAGTGAGATGAATGCCAATAATGAATATACCGTTCACCTAATGCTCGACCTGTCATGACCTTAAACTGTATTGCCGTTGATGATGAACCACTGGCCCTTGGGCTGGTGAGTAAATTTATTGAGCAAACGCCATTTTTGAACCTGGTGGGAAAGTTTTCCGGCGCAGTAGATGCGCTCAAAGCCATCCACTCCCAAAAGATCGACCTGATATTCCTCGATATACAGATGCCCGACCTAAACGGTATCGAGCTGGCCCGTGTATTGGATAAGGGCGCCGATAAACCCCGTATCATTTTCACCACAGCCTACAATCAGTTCGCGCTGGAAGGGTATAAGGTTGACGCATTGGATTACCTGCTGAAACCCTTCAATTACGAAGAATTCCTGCGTGCCGCCCAAAAGGCCCTTAATTATGCAGAACTGATCAACAAGCCTGCCCCGGCAGCCGCAGCCAATATATCATCAGAATCAGAACATGCAGATGATAATTATTTATTCCTCAAAGTAGAATATCAACTGGTACGTATTGCGCTGGATGATATCTTATATATAGAAGGCTTAAAAGATTATGTAAAGGTGCACTTGAAAGGCGTAGAAAAAGCAGTGTTGTCATTAACCAGCCTCAAGGCCCTCGAAGAAAAACTCCCATCCAAAAGGTTCCTGCGTGTGCATCGCTCATTCATCGTCGCCCTCGACAAGATCACCACCATGACCAAAAATTCCCTGCAAATAGGCAAAATGAACATCGCCGTCGGCGACCAGTATAAAGAAGCTTTCGGGCAATTTTTAGGCAGATGGGTGTAGTTTGGAGAGTAGAGGTTGGTGATTAGAGATTAGGTGGCTTCGGCACCAAGAAATTATATCAACATAGAGGTTTTTTAGCTTTTGGATTACCGGCTCCGGGTATTATTGAATATATTTATGATCCTGATCGGTCTCTATGAAAAAGCTACTCCTGCTCCTTTTTTTATCTCAACGCCTGTTTGCACAAACAGCAACTCCTCCAGATGGCGCCGTAAGGCATGAATACATCATCGATAATTTTAAAACGGAAAGTGGTGTCACCCTCCCAAAAGCGCATATCATTTATGGCACTTACGGCCATTTGAATGCCGCGCACGATAACGTGATTCTGGTACCCTCCCATTATATGGCCGATTACCATGGCTACGAATGGCTCATCGGCCCGGGGAAGGCTTTAGATACAAGTAAACTTTTTGTGGTGGCGACTGAACTTTTTGGTAATGGCAGGTCATCATCGCCCAGCAACACACCCGAACCCTTTCATGGCCCGCGCTTTCCTATGATGACTATTCGGGATAATGTAGAAGCAGTGCACCGCTTATTGACACAGGAATTAAAGATCACACATTTACGCGCGCTTATCGGTTTTTCCATGGGCGCGCAGCAGGCATTTCAGTGGGCGGTGAGTTATCCCACATTTTGTGACCGTATCGCGGCGACTTGCGGCACCGCCAAAACTTACGGACATGGGGTAGTCCGGCTGGAGGGACAGATAGCCGCCTTAACCGCAGATGATGCTTTCCAAAACGGCGATTATAAAACGGAACCTAAGAAAGGGATCGAAGCATTTTCGGTAGTGTGGACAGGCTGGCTGTATTCGCAGCAATGGTGGCGCGATGATTTGTGGCGCGATCCGGCAACGCCTGACCTGACCTTCGAAAAGGTATTGAATGAATACAAAACCAATTTTATCCCAGGAGCTGATGCTAATGACCTGATACTACAGGTGCGTACCTGGGAACACCATGATGTTGGTACAACACCAGGCTTTAATGGCGACGTAAAGGCAGCCCTACGTTCTATTAAGGTACCATTCCTGTACATGCCTTCGGAAACCGATCTCTATTTTCCTGTCGGCGATGCCCGTTATGAATCCCAATATATTCCCGGTGTCATATTGCTGCCCATCCCCTCTTTGTGGGGGCATACCGCCGGGGCTGCCAGCAACCCGGCCGATGCCAAATTCCTCAACGATCATATCGGGGAATTTTTGAGGAATAAGGGTAAGTAAGTTTATCCCGCTATTCTCCCCAAAATGGGTAATTCATTTAGTGCTTTGTGGAATTTTTTCTAAGCTATTTCCCTCATTCTAAGCTAAAACAGGCGTGGCGCAGATTTTGCCTTTATGTTACCAAACATATTACACCATGATCTACATTTCTTTATTCACATTATTAGTAGCTGCAATAGCATTGGTTACCAATCAATTAAATAAAAAACCATTGTGCAATCACAACTGGGAGTCGCATGATAATTCTTTCAAATGCTGCAATTGCGGTAAAAAGATCCCTGACCTGACCCCGGCTTATGATAACGCCTACGCTGAGTCATTCCAGGAAGCTGCATAAAGATTTCTTTATTTAATACGGAGTATCTTCACTGCTCCTTAAATTCCCATCTTCCTGGACTTCTCCAAAATGGAGAAGATAAGCCATCGCCGCTCAGGTCGATCAACCAAAAAATTCCTGTCATTAACGATTGCCTGAAATTTCCTTTCGGAGAATATCTTTTATATCATATATTTAAATGCAAAAAAAATAGCACCGGCCTCGCGCCGGTGCTATTTATCCACTAAATTAAACTAAACTAACTATTAACATCACCCCTGTTTACCTGAATAGGTATGCCTGGGCAGGCGCAGGTTATGATGGCACGATGAGGCTATATAAAAAGTATATCTTCCAACACCTTATAGTTTGGCTGGCTCCGCCTTCTCTTCATCGCATTTCTAACCAATACGGCCAGCCTTATAAGACATTTACCAAGATATTTGATCATTTTTTTCATTTTGATTGTTGTTGTTTACTGTTTTCACCTAATTCATGGTAGTGGGGCCGTTGCCGAAGCAACGGCCGTTACCATACAAGCAGGACATCTTAGACCCTAACTATTTAATCCTGTTGCTTTTTCATAGGTGTATATTTTCACTTCATTGTATATCTTACATCCCGGTTAGCAGGTAGAGGAATTCGGCGCATGCATAGTTGAAGCACACCACCGATTTAACACTTCTAACGACTAACACTGTAACGATTATCATATCATTTATATCTTGATAACAAATGTCCGCATAGCAAAACATATTAAAGGCAGTGCCATTACGCTTTGTGGTACGTGTTTTTACGCATTTTTATAGCGTGAAATCACGATAAGGCGCTTTTTTGGGGAATATTAAATGAAAAATGGAGCGCATCAGCCAGGAAAAACCGACGCAGGTTGTAGATTGCAGCATAAAATTCCTGTTACAGCCTATAAAGCCATAGCACAAGTAAAAGGCAGGAAAATTGAGTTATTTGTTACAGGGCGATAGCAATTGCTTCGGCAGTATGGTTTCGTCAATATTGGCCCCGAAATCGTTGGTATTCTTAGCACCCCAGCCAATTACGGGATCACAATTACCTTTATCCCAGCTGTCGTTTTCGTTACCGTCGCTTCCCCGCCAGTTCACCTGGTTGCCGCTGATCTCGTTCATTCCGCATAGCACTCCGCCCTGCGCCCAGATATAAATACCAACGTTGGTCCACAGGAAGGCTTTGGAGTATATCTTATTATCAAGTATAGCATTGTGTGTGCCGCCCGAAATAGCCATGCCATACTGGCCGGGGTTCACCAGTATATTATTTTTGGCTACCTGGTACGATCCTCCTTTATCACCCAACATGATACCACCGCCCGAGTTGCTTGGGCCGCCGCCCCGTATCTGGTTGCCTATAACTTGTATCGGGTCATAAGCTACACCATTGCTTTTATATATGCTGATGGCATCCTCGGGATGGCTCTGGCCCAATATATTTTCAAACTTATTATAGTTTACCCGGCACCTCGGCCCGCTCACATTGTCAAACTGCACAAATGCGCCACGGGGGAAAGGGCCCTTCATGTTTTTACCCTCGCAATAGGTTACGCTGATGGCATAGCTGTTCACCGCGTACACCCCGGTGGAAACATTGGTCCAGTAGCTATTATCAATAGTAATATCTGCACAGTCGGTCAGAAATATCGCCACACGGGTCGAATTCCCTAAAAAGCAATTGGTGATATGGATGTTGGCGCAGTTTTTCAGGGTAATACACGGCTCGTCGTCACCATTAATACTGTCCCCCTTTATGGTGATGTTACGGACGTTTTCCAAAACAATCGGATCAACAGACTTGTGCCGTTGGCAAAAACCTTGCGCATTGACCAAAGCTGCTGCTGTAAATAAAAGAAGTATTAGGCTAATAAGTTTCCTCATTCAGTTTAAATTAATTAAAAAAGGAAGCTGTGAACACACGATTTTCATTCCGTTTTTATATGCTATAGGGGATAG
>Ga0105237_10001534_pt1 | contig 30217 bp, 24 predicted proteins | sample KBSC24metaG_FD_81520 | JGI IMG/M metagenome (GOLD analysis project Ga0105237, IMG submission 81520) | Corn rhizosphere microbial communities from Kellogg Biological Station, Michigan, USA - KBS C2-4 metaG | ecosystem: Host-associated > Plants > Roots > Rhizosphere > Soil | place: Michigan, USA... | reverse complement strand
GAGTTAGTATGTTTGAACAATATGGAGCTTCAAATTGATCATGATAAGAAGGTTCCTCTGCACGTACAGGTGGAGGAACTGATGCGCAGGCTGATAGCCTCACCGGAATTCAGGAATGGGGCTTTTTTGCCGAAGGAGGTTGAATTGGCCAACCGGCTGGGGGTATCTAGGAATACTATCCGGCAGGCCACCAACAAGCTGGAATATGAGGGGCTGCTGCTGCGTAAGAAGGGGGTGGGGACGACCGTGGCCGAGAAGAAGCCTTTATCCACGGGACTGGACCATTGGTATTCTTTTACGCAGGAAATGAGGGAAAGGGGCATACAGGTAGAGAATATCTCGGTGAAGGCTGAGTTTGTAAAGGCGGAAGCAAAGATCGTCCGGTTTTTCAACATCAAGGAGAATAAGTCTGTATTGAAGCTGGCCAAGCTAAAAGGCAGCGGTGGTGATCCTATCGTATACTTCGAGAGCTATTTTCATCCCCGGATCGGGGTCGTGCCGGAAGATAATTTTTCCAAGCCGCTGTATACCATGCTGGAAGAGAAGTTCGGGGTGCTGGTAGTGCGCAGCAATGAAAACATCACCGCGGCGCTGGCGGGTCCGATGGGTAAGAAATTGAAGATATCAGCCAATGATCCTATACTTATAAGGGAGCGCTTTGTCTATGATCCCGGGGATAGGCCCATCGAATATAATATCGGGTATTATCGGGCGGATAAGTTCACTTATAATATAGATATTAAAAAAACCTAATCTCCAGGGTAGCGAACTCCCAGCTGGCGGCGTATCTCGTCCATGGTGCTGCTCAGCAGGAGGCTGAAACTATGGGACATGCCCGGGCTTTCGATCAGCCCTTTATCAACGCATTTCATCAATTCCCTTATTTCGTATTCAAATCCATTGACCATAGGCTCAAGCTGGAAGGTTTCGGGTTCCACGACGGTGGATGCCGGGCTGCCGGCGGGAGCGGGACGGCGCAGGGTGAACTGATCGTTCTTATACCATGCTGCGGGTATCTGTATGATGCCGCCTGTGCCGGCGATCTCTGCCGTGATAGAGGTCTGGCAGGCGAAGGTAGAGCTGATAACGGCCGTGGCGCCTGTGGAGTACTGTAAGAGCGCGTGACAGCTCATATCGGCGCCGGTAGGGGCCAGCTGACCAGTGGCCAGGATCTGCTGCGGCTGGCCCAATATGAGGAGACAAAGGAAGAGGGGGTAGATACCGATGTCCAGGAGAGAGCCACCACCGAGACTTAGGTTAAACAGCCTGTTGTCCGTGTGATAGGGGCCTGCAAAGCCAAAATCGGCCCGGACATACATGATGTCGCCCAGCTGTCCGTCGCGGATCAATTCCACTATTTTTTCCATATGTGGGAGGAAGCGGGTCCACATGGCTTCCATCAGGAAAGTATTGTTATCACGGGCTGCCTGTACCATCTTCTGTACCTGGTTATGAGAGAGGGCCATGGGTTTTTCGCAAAGCACCGGTTTGCCATGGTTGAGACAAAGTATCGCCTGATCGCAATGAAAAGCGTGCGGGGTAGCGATGTATACGGCGTCGATATTGGGGTCTTTTGCCAGCGCCTCGTAGCTGTCGTAGTATCGGGCGGCGTTGAATTCCCGGGCGAACTCCTCTGCGCGGCGGCCGTCCCGGGATGCTATGGCTTCGAGCTGTGCGTTGCCTGCGAGGGGCAGGGCCGCGGCGAATTTTTTAGCAATCTTTCCGGGGCCGATGATCCCCCATCGATAATTTTTCATGTCCGCAAAATACGGAATAGTTGGGTGTTTGTATCTTTACGGGATGAACGAGACCAGAGCATTTATATTCGACCTTAATGGAACGATGATCAATGACATGGAATACCATCTTACGGCGTGGTATAATATTCTGAATGGCGATCTGAATGCCCGATTGAGCCGGGACGAGGTAAAGAGCCATATGTATGGGAAGAACGGGGAGCTGCTGGACCGCATATTCGGGAAGGGGCATTTCTCCGACGAGCAGGTGGCAGAGATATCCCTGGTGAAGGAGAAAAGCTACCAGGAGGCTTTTCGTCCTCATTTGCAGCTGATAGCCGGGCTGCACGAATTCCTCTGGCGGGCGGATCAGCACCATATCAGGATGGCCATAGGATCGGCCGCCATCACCTTCAACATCGACTACATCCTGGACAATCTTTCCATCCGGCATTATTTCAAGGCCATTGTCAGCGCGGATGATGTGACTGTCAGCAAGCCGCATCCGGAGACCTTTTTAAAAGCCGCCAGCCTGCTGGATGTAGCGCCTCCGGGTTGTCTTGTTTTCGAGGATGCGCCAAAGGGGGTGGAGGCGGCCTATAATGCCGGTATGCGCTGCGTGGTATTGACGACCATGCATGAAAAGGATGAGTTCAGGGATTATCCCAATATTGTACATTTTATAGAAGATTACAGGGATCCGGCCCTGGATGAGCTGTTTGCATGACGGTAAAAAGAAGATATACGATGTGCCTGCTGGCCTTACTGGCGGTAGCGGCTGGCCTGGCCTGTAAGAAGGTGATACAGGTGGACCTGCATGACGCCTCGTCGAGGGTGGTTATCGAGGGGGAGATCACCAATCTGCCCGGCACTTACCAGGTGAAAGTTACCCGCAGCGTGCCTTATACGGACGACAATAATTTCCCTCCTGTAACGGGCGCGACGGTAATGGTCAAGGACAGCATTAACGGTATTACCTATCCTTTTGGGGAAGTATCGCCGGGGATCTATGCAACTAATCAGTTTGCGGGTATACCCCTGCATATGTATAAGCTGACCGTGATAGCAGATAGTCAGCAATACACTGCCATTTCGACCATGCCGGGAACGGTGCATCTGGATTCCGTCACTTTTGCTGTCAATACCAATTTCGATGGCAAAAAAGAGCTCAATGCGGTGGTGAATTTTCAGGACCCTCCGGGATTGGGGAATTACTATCAATTTATCGAGTACCTCAATGGAAGACAGGTGCCCAACATCTTTGTATTTGAAGACAGACTGTCGGATGCGCGCTATATCGAACAGGCGTTGTATAATGACAGTTCCTATCTGCAAAAGGAAGATACGCTGTTGATGAAGATGTATTGCATAGACAAGTCGATCTATGATTATTTCTTTAGTCTGGCGCAGATCGTCGGCAGCAATGGAGGTTTTCAATCGGCCAGTCCGGCTAATCCCAATACGAATCTGACGGGAGGAGCGCTGGGTTATTTCAGCGCCCACACGGTCAACGAGGAAAAATTGATCGTATACTGACGGACTCCGTCGGGGTGAAACCCGGGGGGGCGTCTAGGGTTGGTAGCTTTTTATCTTATTGTAGAGTGTCTTTCTATCAATCTTCAATATTTCAGCTGCTCTTGATTTGTTATAGTTCACCTGTTTGAGCACGTTCATGATGGTGTCGTATTCCGCCTGCGCTGCTGCGTTCTTCAGGTCCGTCTCCTTATGCGCCACAGGGTGGTGCTGGACGGGGGCATGCGGCTCATGGGCGGAGGATGAGAAGCTGTTGCTGTCCACGATCTCGGGCGGCAGTACTTTGGAACTGACGAGGCCACCGGTAGTCAATAAGGCTGCGCGACGGACGACGTTGCGGAATTCCCGCAGATTGCCGGGCCAGGAATAATTCATGAATATCTGCATTACTTCCGGATCGAATCCTCCTACATCCTCCTTGTTCAGCTCTTTGTTCGCCTTGGATAAAAAGAATTCGGCGAACAGGGGTATATCTTCTCTCCTGTAACGGAGTGCGGGTAATACGATGGAGAACTCGTTGAAGCGGTGGAAAAGGTCTTCCCTAAATTTCCCTTTCCGATAGGACTCCTGTAGATTTTCATTGGAGGCTACGATGATCCGTACGTCCACATCCATTTCCTTTAAGCCGCCTACGCGTTTGAACTTTCTCTCCTGTATGACACGGAGCAGAGCCGCCTGGATCTCGTAAGAGAGGTTGCCAACTTCATCCAGGAACAGGGTGCCGCCATTGGCCAGCTCGAAATGGCCATCCTTATCCGAGAGCGCGCCTGTGAATGCGCCTTTTACGTGGCCAAATAATTCGCTGCCTGCAAGCTCTTTGGAGAGCGTTCCGCAATCCATGGCTATAAAGGGCTTGTCTTTTCGCGTACTGTTTTGATGGATGGTGCGGGCGATGACCTCCTTACCGGTGCCGCTCTCACCATATAGAATGATGCTGTAATTCGTGGGCGCCACCAGCTCGATCTGGCGATAGAGCTCCCGGGTGGCGGGAGACTGGCCTACCAGGAAGTCGTCATCTGTAGAAGATTTCCTTTTGGTGGCGGAAGCCTGTGCTGTCACGGCAGGTCTTGGTGATCCTACTGCACCTGTGTCGGATGCATTGGACTCGGACTGTTGCTGAAGGGCTCTGCCAATGACATTGAGCACTTCTTCGGGGATCAGGGGCTTGGTGATGTAGTCGAATGCACCAGCCTTGATCACGTCTACAGCCGTCTTGATATCGGAGTAGCCTGTGATGATAATGACAATGGCTTGCGGGTCTATCTGCTTGATCTCTTTCAATACTTCTCTTCCTTCCTTATCTCCCAGCCTGAAATCACATAACACTATGTCGAACCTTGATTCCTTGAATTTAGCGATACCCTTGTTGCCATTGTGCGCAGCTTCTGTCTCGAACCCCTTTTTCCCCAGAAACCGGCCTAATAAATTGCACATATCCATATCGTCATCAATAATCAGAATTCGCTTCATATAGTGGAAATTTCTTTTTAAAGTTACTGGAAAAAGTACAAAAAAGGGACGGCTTGTAAGTAATACACAGACTATACCGAAACATCAAGCCAAAGTTAAGGACATCGTCAAACAAGTGCTTATGGAGCAGATTAAGGCTGAATTAAAGCTGTTTCATAAGAATATTTCCGGGAAAATGTGGAAAATTTTCTACACTTTGGGGAACCGGAGACCGGATTGAGGGGTATATTTTTCTGCCTGTTAGCCTTTAGGTGATGGTGACAGGCAATTTCCCTCCTTGAATTGATGTTGGTACTTTGTATGGCAGTAAAATTGTAATAATAAATGACAATAGGCGGCAGGCTCGTAGGTCGTCGAATGTGAACGTGATCAATATTGAAGAGATACGAGGATAAGGTAACACTATGACTGACAATTCCAAAGTTTTAATTGTTGATGATGAACTGGATATTTGTTATTTGCTCAGCGGGATGTTAAAACAACGGAGTTTCCGTACCGCCTTTGTGAATTGCTTATCCGAAGCCGTAACTGCGTTGCAGTCGGATGCTCCTGCACTTCTGTTCCTGGACAATCATTTACCGGACGGATTTGGGCTGGATTTTATTCCCTATGTAAAGAAGAATTACCCGGATGTGAAGATCGTGATGATCACTGCTCATGATGGGGCTGCGGACAGGAAGCAGGCTTATAGTGGGGGTGTGGATCTATTTATTGCAAAGCCGCTGAACCGTAAGATGATCTTCGATGCCATCGACAAGCTGTACAGTCCGGACTCTGCGGGGGCCGCTGTATATGATGTCGCATAGTGATGTTTCGTGAAAAGGTATTGAGAAACCCGCTGATGCGGGTTTTTTTATGCTTATGCGAAGTCGAGGGTGATGGTGAAGGTGGTGCCTTTCCCTTTGTCGCTGTCCAGGCTGATATGGCCGTTGTGATTGAGGATGATGTTCTGCGTATTGGTCAGGCCCAGACCCGTGCCTTTTGTCTTTGTGGTAAAATAAGGTTCGAATATCCTGGATTGTGAGTCTGTGTCGATACCGGGTCCGTTGTCTGTGATGGTGACGACGCATTTGTTGTCGCGGGTAGCTGTCCGCAGCTGGAGTATGCCTTTGCCCGGCTCCATCGCTTCGATGGCATTGACGATGAGGTTGAGGAAGGCGATCTTGATACGTTCTACATCCACGGCGATGTCGCATATGTCGTTCGAGTAGTATTTTATCACCGTGATATTATGAAGGACGATCCTGTCTTTGGCCAGCTCGAGGGTCTCATCCAGCAGCTGGTTGATAGATATTTTTTTATAGACGAGCTCCGTGAATTTGGTGGAGTTCAGCAGGTCGGTGATCAGCTGGTTGATCCGAACGCTGTTGCGGCTGATCATGTCCAGCATCAGGCTATATTGGGCATTGCCGTCGATCTCGGTCTTTAGCTGATCGACGGCCAGGTTGATATTGGTGAGGGGGTTGCGGACCTCGTGTGCGATGGTGCGGGCGATGCGGCCGGTGGAGGCGAATTTTTCGATGCTCCGCATTTGTATCAGGGCTTTATTGGCCGTATCCAGCTCCGTGATCTGCTGTCTGAGCTGTTCCTGGTAGACGGAGACCTTTTCGTCCGCGACGCGGCGGGCCTTATTCTCTCTCGAATACGTAATAAAACCATAGGCGGCCAGGGAGAAAGCCAGGGCCAGGGAAAGAAGGATAATGGCGTTGAGCACATGATAGCGGGTGGTCATTTCATCCAGCCGGGATCTCAACCGGGCTTGCTCGAGGCCCTGCATGTCCTTTACTATTCCCCGGATATGAACCATGATCTCTTCTCTGACAAAGCTTTTTTCCTTCTGATCGTCGCTGAGCTCCCGCTGTTGTGTGGCATTATGAATGGCGAGGGATGCCAGCTGATAATTCTTATCAATCAATTTCCGGAGCATGTCCAGGTCGTTGTAGATGGCCGTGTCTTCGAAGGTCCCCCTCTGCAAAGCAGAGAACAGGGAGTCTGTATGGCGTCTGCTGTCATCATAGGGGTAAAGAAAGCGCTGATCGCCGATCAGCATATAGCCGCGTACGCTGGATTCGGCATCCTTGAGGGAAGAAAGCATTCCTTCCATCTGGATAATGCTCTTATTGCTGCGATCGACCAGGCGGGCCTGTTTCAGGAGTTCGGAATTGGCATAGAGGGTCAACAGAATGGATATCAGCAACAGTAAGAATGCTGTTCCATAGCCGACACGGATATGTAGATCGACCGGAAATTTTTTTATAACAGGAGTCATATTTTATACCCCCAATTTTAGCCGATGAAGGCGTTTGTCAGCTGCCTGCAGCAACCCACACCGATACCGACCCTGCGCCGACATGAAATTCTCCACGTCCGTCCTGGTCGATGGTGACCTCGCCGGGATATTTTCCCAGCCAGTCCACAAATTTCTTTCCTGCATGAGCCTTTCCAATTTCCATTGTCTTGAAGCCCTCATCCCCATTGCTGAGCAATACGGCGCATCCTGAGCCGGGATGATCGTTATCTCCCTCCCGGGTCCATCCGATGCAATTGGCGTGGTCCAGATAGTCGCGTTGCAGGCCATAAGCGAAGCTTTTCCTCGCCAACAGCAATTTGTCAATGTTCTCACAGGCCGGGAGAAATATTTCATATTCCTGTCCATCATGTCCTTTGTCCTTGTAGGTAGAGCTATATATATCCGTATAGAATACACATGGATCGCCTTTTTCCCGTAACAGTACCAGGGCGTATGCGAGAGGCTTGAACCATTGTTCTACCGGCGCCTCCAGCGACTGGAGGGGCTGGGTGTCGTGGTTGCCTACTACCGTGACGGACAGATCGGGTCTGGCTCCTACCAGCGTCTCGTCGAAGATGGTGGTGAGGTCATAATCCTTTCCCGCCCTGGAGGCATTCTCGAAATTATGGTGCAGAGAGGCGTCGAAGAGGGACATCCTGCCTTCTGTGGCGTCGATGTATTTCAGCAGCAGCGGCAGGTTCCCCGGAGCCCAGTATTCACCCACGGCAAAGAATTCCTTTCCCGTGATCTTGCGCATATGATCCAGCCATTCATTCTCAAAGGCGGGAGAAATATGTTTTACCGCGTCGAGACGGACCCCGTCGAAGCCGGTTTGTTTCCAATACCATTCTCCCCATCGTTTGAGCTCGTCCCTTACAAAGGGATTACGGAATTCGATATCGTCATACATAAGGTAGTCGTAATTCCCCTTCTCATTGTCCACCACTTCTTCCCAGCCATCTCCATAATCGTTGAGGATGCTGTAGATAGCCGTCTCCTTTGTCTTGTTGTCGAAGTCCACTCCCGTGAAGCAGCGGAAATCCCATATGAAGTCAGAGTATTTCCCTTTTCTGCCAGGGAAGGTGAATTTGGTATAGGCCTCGATATCGAAAGGATCGCTGATGAACTTATTCCTGTCCTCGGGGTCTACCTTGCGGACCCGGATCAGCTCGTGCTCGTCGGCGCCTGCCTTGTGGTTCAATACAATGTCCACATAGACCTGCATACCGGCATCATGTATGGCCTTGATGGCGTCAAAGTATTCCTGCCGGGTGCCGTACTTGGTCCTTATGGAGTTCTTCTGATCGAATTCCCCCAGGTCATAGATATCATAAACGTCATAACCGATGGAGTAGATGCCATTTGTGCCTTTGAAGGCAGGTGGAAGCCAGATAGCCGTAAATCCCAGCTCGGCCAGCCTGGGAGCTTCTTCTTTTACTTTTTTCCATAAGCTACCATCGGTGGGGTAATACCAATGAAAGAATTGGAAGATGGTTCCGTTCTGCATTTTTTCAGGTTGGGGTGACAAGTCTATAATAAGGGTTAATTTTAATCAAGATATCTTCTCAATTTCCATGCGTTGGTCTCATGCTCTTCCATCAATCCCGTGAGGAAATCGGCAGTACCTGCGTCCTTGTATTCGTCCTGGCATTCTTCCACCGCCTTGCGCAGCTCTTTGATGACAGTCTCGTGATCCTCCATCAGCTCCTTTATCATTTCCTTTCTCGAAGGGTATTCGCCCGGCGCTTCTTTCAAATGGGTGGCGTCCAGGAACTCTTTCATGGTGCCGATGGTCTTGCTGCCCAGCTTGTTGATGCGTTCCGCGATCTCGTCGATGGCTTCTTCCAGCTGATTGTATTGTTTTTCGAAAAGCAGATGCAATTCCATAAAGCTCTCACCGGAGACGTTCCAATGGAATTTGCGTGTCTTTGTGTATAGTACCACGGCGTCTGCAAGCACGGCGGAGAGGAGCGAAGAGACGCTCTTTAAGTTCTTTGGTGAAATACCTATTTGAGGCTGCATAGTGACTTTTTTTACCAGCTATAACAACCAGAATAATACCATTTCTGCAAGAGGGCCGATTGACCGGCATTCAATGCTGTCTGACATGGATGGCTAGGGGAACCTGCCCCAGAATGTAGAAAAAATTGCTCAGGAAATGTATCCGACAGTGGTATTGATGCTTTAAGAAGGCTGATCAGGATTTGGCAGGGAATTTACATAAGGAAGTAAGGGAATTGTAAACTTTAAAAATCAAGTATATGAGCACTTCAAAAGTAATAATCGGATTTCTGGTTGGCGCGGCGGTAGGCGGCGCATTGGGTATTTTACTGGCTCCGGACAAAGGATCGGAAACGAGAAGGAAGATCAGGGAAAAAGGATCTGATATTGGCGACTCCATATCCGAGCTGGGAGAATCGATCAAGGACAAGGTCAACGAGATGGTGGATGGTGTAAAAGATAGCTTTTCCCGGCAGAAAAGCACCGTTTAATATGATAAATATGGAAGATCAACGGCATGATATAGACGCGCTGCTGTCTGATGCGGGCGATTACCTGGAGACACGGACCAATTTATTTAAGCTGAAGGCCATCGAGAGTTTGGCGGATGTATCCGGCGAGCTGGTCTCGGGGTTGGGTATGATCGGCCTGGTTGCCTTTGTGGTGATGCTGTTCAGTGTAGGATTTGCCTTATTGATAGGCGACCTGCTGGGGAAGAGCTTTTATGGATTTTTTATTATCGGAGGGGCTTATTTCATCTTCGGGCTTATCTGTTATATATGCAGGGACCGTTGGTTGAAGGAGCCTTTCAGCAATCTGCTGATCAGAAAAATCTTAAAATAAGCCCATGTCAAAGATCAGGAACCTGGAGGAATTGCGGGAGGCTATACGCGACCTGGAGCATCAGAATTATGTGAATGAGCAGCATATGCGGCAAAAGGTGGCTGATATTGCCGACAGCCTCAAGCCCATGAATCTGTTGAAGGGGCTTGTTTCGCAAGCGGTTGGCGGGTCTGGCGGCGTAAAAGGAGGTCTTTTTCGTATGGCGGCAGGGCTGGTCACGAGCTTTGTGGTGAAAAAATTCTTTAAGAAGGGCATACGGGTGGAAAAAGTGTAATTTTGACAGTATTAAACTATTTCCTATCTTAGGAGAATACTGCCAGAACTAACGATTGCCATGAGCTCCATCAATCTGCTTGACGAGGATCTTTATACCTGGAATGAATTCCGGAATGGGAATGCAGATGCCTTTGGTAAATTAATACGCACACATTATCAGGACCTTTATAATTACGGCACCCGGTTCACCCGGGATGAGGAGCTGGTGAAGGACTGTATTCAGGATCTTTTCCTTGTCTTATGGACGAACCGGCAGACCATCAGCGAGACCTCTTTTGTCAAATACTATTTACTCAAATCGCTGCGCCGCAAGCTGGGGGACCGCAAAAGCCGGCCTTTCGGCAGCCGTCATGAGCCTTATTTCGAGACTTTCTTTTCCGATGTTCCCGCTATCGAGACGAGCATTATCCGGGAGGAGGAATTAATGGACCTGACCCGGAAGATGCGTGCTATTCTGATGGGGCTGTCCAAGCGGCAGCAGGAGGTGATCTATCTGAGATATTATATGGATGCGGATGTGGAGGAGATAGCCGAGATCATGGGATTGAACAGGCAGTCGGTGTACAATCTGCTGCATGATGCGTTGAAGAGGTTGAGAAAAATTAGTGAGGGAAAAAATTTCTTTTCAAAATACAGTAGATATTTCTCGTTCCTCCCTTTATACTAGGTAAAAGGGCGCTGCTATATGGGAAATATCGAGTACAATACCCTGGAGGACCTGGTCTTCTCCACATCGTTCAGAAATTGGGTATTAAAGGGGGATTCCCCGGAAGCGGGTTTTTGGGAAAGCTGGGCTGACCGCCATCCTGAAAAGACAGCGCTTATTCAACATGCCAAGGCCATCATTTACGCATTCCAGCCTAACTGGCAACAACTCACTGAAGAAGAAATAGATACAGCGGTACGGAAGATACTGCAGCGGCTCGAATCGGCGCCGGAGGACAAGCGCGGAGCGGGTTCATTGGGCAGGAAATTCCGCTGGCTGGCCGTGGCCTGTCTCCTGGGCGCGGTGACTTTTGCGGGCTACCGCCTGGTCCTTAGCCGGGGGGGAAAGGATGTATTGAAGACCTTTTTAGCGGAACATAAAAATACAGCAGTACAGGAGCCTGATTCGATGCAGGTGGTGACGCTTCCCGATGGGAGCACGGTTCGTCTGGAGAAGGGCAGTCATTTATATTATGCCCGGGAAGCGGGCTCCAGGAGGGAGGTCTTTCTCACCGGGGAAGCATTTTTCGATATAAAGAAGGATGCGGCGCGGCCATTCTATGTATATACGAGCCGGGTGATAACAAAGGTGTTAGGAACGAGCTTTCAGGTGAGAGAGCTGAACTCGGAACAAAAGACCATTGTCGCGGTGACAACAGGGAAGGTATCGGTGTACCGGAAGGAAGATTTTCTCCGGGGACAAAGGGGTACCGAGCAGGGGGGCGTCGTTGTCACGCCGAATCAGGAGATGGTGTATGATGGGGAAAAGGACAGGCTGAATAAAAAGCTGACGGAGGAGCCGCAGCAGATCATGGAGGCCAGTGATAGCAGCTTCAACTTTAGCGCTACGCCGATAGTCCAGGTATTTAAGAAGCTGCAGGAAGTATACGGTATATCCATACTGTATGATGAGGAGGCCGCGGCAACCTGCTCGCTGTCTGCATCTCTCAGCGATGGATCTTTTTATGAAAAATTAAACGTTATCTGTAAAGCCATTAATGCGACCTATGAGATCATCGATGGAGACATAGTTGTTACAGCCCGAGGCTGTAAGTGAACCAAAGGTTGGTTTGAGGCATAAAAAAAGCTGGCAATGTTGCGACCATTACCAGCGGTAGTTTGTCTTGGCATCTTGTTTAAAAACCCAAAACGCTTGTAATTTATGAAAAAAGATTTGAGACGTCAAATTGCGATTGCCATTATGAAGATCTCACTCATCCCATTGTTGCTGCTAGTGCTGGTGTTTTGCTCTTATGCAAAGGACTCCAGCGGTCAGAAAATACTTGAGAAGAAGATCACTTTGAAAGTAGCAGACGAAGAGGTCCGGGTGGTATTTACAGAGCTGGAGAAGCGTACGGACGTAAAGTTCGTATACAGCCCCGAGCTGATCGAGTCCTCCCGGAGGGTAAACCTGGATGTAAAGGAAATGGAGTTATACAAGGTGCTGGCGGAACTGTTGTCGCCGCTGGACCTTCGCTATGAATTAGTAAAAAACTATGTAATTCTCGCACGGAAGGAGAAGACGAAGCCGCTGCAGGTAATGAATTTTGGCGAGATACCGGACAACAGCCCGTATGCGTTTGTGAAGGTGGCCGGAAGAGTGACGGGTTCGAACGGCGTGGCGCTGGAAGGTGTCACGGTGGTTGTGAAGGGAACGCATATCGGCACTACTACCAATGGGAATGGAGATTTTTCCCTCAATGTGCCCGGACCTCAATCCTCGCTGGTACTGTCCTATATCGGATACCAGGACCAGGAGGTTACCATCGGGACGAAGACATGGTTTGATATACAGTTGACAGCCCTGACCAATCAATTGAATGATGTCATCGTCGTGGCGTATGGTACTGTCCGGAGACAGGATATCACCAGCTCCATCAGCGTCGTGAATGTGGCGGACGCGAAGAAGACTGCTACGTATGATGTGGCCAAGCTGCTGCAGGGTCAGGCGGCGGGTGTGACCGTGCATGGGTCCGGCGAGCCGGGCGGGTATGTACAAATAAAGATACGGGGCGTGACGACCTTTGGGAATAACAGCCCCTTGTTTGTTATCGACGGCGTACCGGTGGACGCCCCTTTTGATTTTTCCACAGACGATATCGAGAGCATACAGGTATTGAAAGATGCCACTTCCGCGGCGCTTTATGGGGCCAGGGCGGCAACGGGCATCGTCATCATCACCACGAAGAAGGGTAAGAACGGTCCTGCGCGGGTGACTTACAACGGCTATGTGGGGGCGCAGAATATCGCCAAGCGTATACCTGTCACGGACAGGATAGGATATCAGAAGATAACCAGCGCGGCTGAGCTGAATGCGGGGCTTACGTTAGCGCCCGGCAATGATCCTTCCAGCCCGTCGTATATCAGCAATATCAATACGGACTGGCAAAAAGTCGGTTTGAAGACCGGGCTGATCACCGATCATAATGTCGGTGTTTCCGGCGGCAATGAAGTTATGTCGTATAACCTGTCGCTGGGCTACTTCGATCAGACTGCCACGCAGGTGGGGCCACAGCGGTACAACCGATATACGATCAACAGCGGGGTGCAGGGGAAGAAGGGCATCCTGAGCTTTGGCGCCAAGCTGGCATATACACAATCCCATAAAGTGAATTTTGCCGCTACGAACGGGCATGCCGTGTTTGGAGGTACTGTAACGTCGCTGCTGACGGCCATTCCAACGATGCCTCTCTATGATTCCAGCCGGCTGGGAGGGTATGGGGGCAGCGACGCGGTAAAGAACAGGGCGATTTCGTTAAATGTCGTCGGTATCAACAATCTCGTGAACGACTACAGCAACCGCAACCGGATACTGGCCAATACCTGGGCGGAAGTGGAGATCATAAAGAACCTGAAGTTCAAGCTCAATCTATCCTATGACAGGACGGACTATGAGAATTATCATTTCGAGCCGAAGTTCGACCTGGGGTTCTATTATCTCAACACACAATACTACATGTTCCAGCAGGAGGGTAATACTCATACCGGACTGATCGAAAACCTGCTTACCTACCAGGTGAAGTTTGGCGATCATAAGCTGGATTTCCTGGGCGGCCTCACCTACCAGGAAGATCACAATGGGTATATGTCGGCTACGGCGCAGGATACTTCGAATCTTCCGTTCCAGACCTTCGGCTATGTGTCGAACCCCGCTGCCAAGGGTGTGACGAGCTATAAGGAAGCCGATGCATTCCAATCCTATCTGGGGCGTATCAACTACAATTATGGCGACCGGTATCTGCTGACGGCGAACTATCGGCGGGATGGCTCTTCCCGATTTGCTCCCGTAAACCGCTATGGTAACTATGCCTCTGTAGCCGCGGCCTGGAACATCGGCAATGAAAAATTTATTCACCTGCCCGCTGCTGTCAGCAGCCTGAAGCTAAGAGGCGGTATCGGCGAGCTGGGTAATGCGAATTTCGGGAACTACCTGTTCCAGCCGTATATCAACAGCAATGCGAGCTATGTATTCAACAATCAATTAGTACAAGGTTCGACCGTTGTATCTGTTGCCGATCCATCCCTGCACTGGGAATCCACCCGGACCGGCAATGCAGCCGTGGACCTGGGGTTGTTCAAGGAGGCGCTGACCTTTACCGCCGAGTATTATAACCGTAAGTCATCGGGGATCATTACCGCTATTCCCATACCTCTCTCCGTGGGCGCCTTCCCTGCAACACTGACGACGAATGCGGCCAGCATGCTGAACACCGGTGTGGAGTTTACCGCCAATTATCATACGACGATAAAGGATGTTACGCTCAATATCAAGGGGAATGTCTTTACGGTAAAGAATAAGGTGCTGGCGCTGGGCGCGACAAACAACCCCATTTATGGGGCCGGCAGCAAGTCAGAGGTCGGCCGGTCGCTGGGTGATCTCTATGGCTTTGTTACGGAAGGTATTTACCAGGATGCGAATGATATCTCCAAACATGCCACGCAGGTGGGCGCTGCACCTGGTGACGTAAAGTTCAAGGATATCAATGGCAGCGGTGCGATCACGGATTCGGACAGGGTGTACTTAGGATCGGTGATTCCCAAGATCTATTATGGATTTAATATTGGAGCGACCTGGAAGAACTTCGACGTTGCCCTGTTCCTGCAGGGGAGTGCGGGAAATAAGGTGTTTAACGGCGTTTACCAGGCGCTGATGGCCGGGCAGTATGGGAATGATCATGTGGATGAGCTGAATTACTGGTCGACCTCGAACACCAAGACATCGATACCAAGGCCGATCATTGGTGATCCGAATGGAAATGGAAGGTTCTCTGACAGATGGGTGGAGAGCGGCAGCTATGCCAAGCTGCAATATGCGGAGCTCGGGTATACTTTACCGGCGTCCCTTCTGAACAGGACGCATTCTATCCGGAGCCTGCGGGTATATGTATCGGGGCAGAACCTGCTGACCATTACCAAATACAAAGGGTATGATCCCGACTTTATCAGCGATGGGCTTTTTAGCAGGGGATTCGATTATGGATCTTTCCCCAATCCCAGGACTGTTATGGTGGGGGTGCAGGTGGGCTTGTAATACTATAATCTAAAAAAATATTTATATGAGACTTTTTCATATTGTTTTTATACTTCTTCTATTCTTTACATCCTGTGCCAAGAAGCTGGACCAGGTGAATCCCAATGCGCAGACCGCGTCTTCCTTTTGGGTGACGCCTGACGATGCTTTCCAGGGAGGCACCGCTGCTTACAGTCCTTTATTGCTGGATGGGGCCTATATGCGATTCACCCCCTGTCTGCTGGATGTGCGAGGGGATGATGTCCGTAGCAACAGTCCCTGGTCGCAGATATATAATATCGGCAGGTTCGCGCTGGGCACCGGCATTGCCGACGGATATGGCTGGGCTTTTGATGAATACTATGAGGGCATATCCCGATGCAACCAGGTATTGGACAATGTGCCGCCTATCAAGATGGATCAGAACCTGAAGAACCGGGTCCTTGGGCAGGCGTATTTTTTAAGAGGGTTGTATTTCTTTCACCTGGTGAATATGTTTGGGAATGTGGCGCTGCCTGTTCATGAAGCAAAGACGAAGGCTGATTTTTATATCAAGCAATCCACGCAGGCCGAAGGATGGCAGCAGGTGATCAGCGACTTCCAGGCGGCTATTCCTTTGTTGCCTGTGCTATATGATACTGTCAGCGGCCCGGACAAGGGGCAGCTGGGGCGTGCTACGAAGGGGGCTGCCATGGCATATTTAGGGAAGGCCTATCTTTTTAACAAACGGTGGCAGGATGCTTCAGATCAGTTCAAGGCCGTGATGCAGCTGGGTGTCTATGGGCTGATGCCGAACTATAAGGATAATTTCACCGAGTCGCATGAAAACAATATGGAATCCATCTTTGAAGTGCAATTCTCCACGACTGCCGGCGGCACCGATCTGGGATGGCAGGGGATACCTACTTCCACCTGGGCCAAGACTTCTGCGAGGGCCATTACCTATGCCGCGCCGAATTTTGGCTGGAAGGATGTACAGCCCAGCTTTTCGGTCTTTAATGAGTTCCAGCAGGAGAAGACCATCGGGGGCGAGGTAGACCCGCGTCTGGATGTCACTATTTTTTATAACAAACCCGGGGAGATGTTGTATGGTCAGTCCTTTGCCGCTGTATATGCCGGGAGCGCGTTTTTGAATGATATCTATTGCCGTAAGTATGAGAATGGGGATGGTAACAAGCCCAATGAGTTCGACTGGAAGTCGGGGATCAACGACCGGCTGATGCGGTATGCGGATGTGCTTTTGATGTATGCGGAAAGTCAGAATGAGTTGAACAATGTGGCTGAGTGTGGGAGATTCTTGCAGCTGGTGCGCGACAGGGTCAATCTACCGGATAGGCGGGCTGAGTTTGCCGGCTATACACAGGCGCAGATGCGGGATCAGCTGGGGCATGAGCGGCTCCTGGAGTTCAGCCTGGAGGGGCATCGATTTGACGATATCAATCGCTGGGGCTGGCTGAAGGATCCGGCGAAGCTGGCGTGGCTGCAGCAGCGTGATCCGGAGTTCAATTCGTACCAGGCCGGGAGGGAGCTGTACCCTATACCACAGACGGAGATAGATAATAATCCTGGATTTAAGCAGAACCCTACGTATTGAGGCGCACATGCTTTTTAGGGGAAAGTGTCGCATGCGCACCTCAATGTCTAGTGCATCGCGGCCGAAGGGAGGATCCTTCGGCACTACTCCTTAGAATGAAACTATTACCATAATGAGAAAACTTTTCTGGCCTGCCGCGCTGTTGTTGCTGGTGAGCTGTAGTAAGGGGGGAGCCCATTCGGGCGGCGGCACGGATACGACCACCAACAATCCGCCCCCTGCTGCATTCGACATCAATTCCATCGAGGATACCTATGCCGATGTATCCGCCTTTACCTATTATCCCAAGTGGGGGCCGTACAATGTGCATGATCCTTCGATCAAAAAGATAGGGGATTATTATTATTGCTACAGCACCGATGTGGGCTATGGGATCACCGTGCCGGCGGGTATACAGGTGCGGCGGTCAAAGGACCTGGTGCAATGGCAGTTTGTAGGCTGGGCCTTCAATGGGGTACCTGGTGTGGCGGCGCAGTACATCAGCGGGAATGGGGGGACGCCGAACACAGGTATATGGGCGCCTTATATTTTGAAAGTAGGGAGTGAGCTGCGATTGTATTATTCAGTGTCTTCCTCTACATGTAAGCTGAGCACCATCGGGCTTGCTACGGCTACCGATCCACAGGGACCCTGGACACAAAAGGGGTTGGTGGTGAACTCGACCTGCAGCGCTCCGATGACGAATGCTATCGATCCGACCGTGGTTATTACGCCGTCGGGGGAGCACTGGATGTATTATGGGTCCGCCTATGATGGAATATATGTAGTGCAGCTGGACCCGGCTACCGGACTGACGTTGAAGGCGGGTGATGTGGGCAAGCGGATAGCCAACAGAGGTTTCACGAATAGCAATTACAATGGGAATATCGAGGGTGCGGAGATCATTTACAATTCCGCCCTTCAGAAATACTTTTTGTTTATCGCCTATGACTGGCTGGAGACAAAGTACAATGTGCGTGTGGCCAGGGGCGACAAGCCGGATGGTCCATTTTATGATCTCAATGGCGTCGATGTGAATACGAATATCGATCATACGCCGATGATCATTGCGCCGTATCAGTTCAGCGGGCATGGGGGATGGCAGGGGACAGCGCATTGCAGTGTTTTTGACGACGGCAGCGGGCATTATTTTATCGCGCACCAGGGAAGACCTGGCGTGAACAAATATTTTATGGACCTGCATGTGCGCAAGCTGTTCTGGACATCTGATGGCTGGCCCGTGGCGTCACCCGAGCGATATGCCTGGGAGGGAGATTCCACGATAGCGCAAACTTCGCTCGTGGGGGATTGGGAGGAGATCGATCTTGGGTATCGGGTGGTACCCGGGTATGCGAACGAGCAGGTGTCTCCGGACTTCCAGGTAGCTGTGCCGTTGAGCCTGGCGGCTGACGGGACCTTTAATGGGAGCGGCTCCAACAAGTGGAGTTATACAGCGCCGTGGCTGACGTTGAACTGGAGCAGCGGCCGGGCGGATCAATTGTTTGTGCAGGCCGGAAGGGATTGGGAGAATAAGAAGGCCACGATTATCTTTACCGGACTCAATAAAGATGGTATGGCTGTCTGGGGGAAGAAAAAATAATCGTATGCGTGGATATGGGTTGATCGTTATTGGATGTCTGATGATGGGTGTTGTCCGGGCACAGCCAGCGCCTGTTGGCATTCCTGTACATGATCCTGTGATGATCAGGCAGGATAGTGGTTGGTATTTATATTGCACCGGTCAGGGTATCAGCGCGTGGAGGTCCGTGAACGGTGGGAACTGGCGCCGTCTGCCGCCTGTATTTGACAAGCCGCCTGCATGGACGATGGAGGCTGTGCCAGGATTCAAAGGGCATTTCTGGGCGCCTGATATCAGCTATTATAAGGGCGAATACTATCTATACTATGCGGTATCGGGCTTTGGCAAGAATAGGTCTTCTATCGGACTTGCTGTCAACAAGACGTTGAACCCCGACAGCAGGGAGTATCACTGGCAGGATCAGGGTAAGATCGTTCAATCCATACAGGGGAGGGACAGGTGGAATGCCATCGATCCCAACCTGATCGTAGATGCGGACAGTGGGGCGTGGCTGGCGTTTGGAAGTTTTTGGAGCGGGATCAAGCTGGTGAAGCTGAGAGAGGATCGCCGCGGGCTGGCGGAACCGGAGCAGTGGTATACGATAGCGGCCAGGCCGGAGGATCCAGCTATTGCGGATACCCTGGCGGGTGATGCGGCGATAGAGGCTCCTTTTATTTTTAAGAAGAAGGACTGGTATTATTTATTTGTCAGCTTCGATTATTGTTGCCGGGGAGAAAAGAGCACGTATAAGATGATGGTGGGCCGCAGCAGAAGTTTACAGGGGCCTTACCTGGACAGGGATGGGAAACCCATGACCCAGGGCGGCGGCAGTCTTGTGCTGGAAGGCGGCCCGGAGTGGTATGGCGTTGGACACAATGCGGTGGTTAGTACAGAGGATGGGGATTGGCTGGTATTTCACGGGTATGATGCGAAAGACAAAGGAAGGTCAAAACTGCGGATGGAGAAGCTGAGCTGGGTCGGCGACTGGCCTAGCGTTTTAAAAGATTGATGAGACGACGGATGAGCGCTACTTTAAGCTCTTCCTTGTCGGCTTCCAGTATAGGTGTATAATGTTCCGGAGAAATGGGCAAAGTATTTTGCAATAGGGTGATCCGGTCTTCATATCCTTCCTTCTTCAAATAGGTAAATACATGTAACAAGAGGATCTTATACACGAGAGCCGGTGGTCTTGTTTCATCGAAAAGCTCATGACTATTCTTCCATAGGTCCATAAAGACATTGATCGTGAGATCTTCGATCTCTTTTTTGTCGGTCAATCCAGTAAGTCTTGCTATGGCAGAAAAGATCGATGGGCAGTACAGGTCGATGAAATGTTCGAATGCGTTGGTTTTGTCGAGGTCTGCACTGTTCATTGTGGTACGATTTAATCATTAGTAAAAGCTGGTTCATAGGGTGTAACCGGGGGGTAAAATTTTTTTTAGGGTCAGTCTTAACGGTTGACTCTAAAACGGTTATATTTGGTATGTAAACCTACTATGACTATATATCTACGACCATCGACCCGACCGGCATATCTCGGAATATTCCTCCTGGTGATGACCTGCGGAGCCGCCCACTCGCAGGATTCCTCTTTTCAAAACCCGCAAAAACGTCTTAGCGAACTATCGACCCATTACCGGCAGGGCAAACTATCGGACACTCTTTACCTTCGAGGAGTAGACTCCATCGCCTCCAGCTTATTGAATGACGACAGTCTGGTTGAGGAGCTGGCCATTTATCGGCAGGTCGCATTTGGGAATAAGGACCTTGGAAGGGGCAGGATGATGTACTACAGATATCTGGCTTATTTAGCCATCAATAAGAACAATTATGGGAGTGCTATTTATTATTCCGAGAAGAACAATGAGGAGGCGGTAAAGATCGGGGTATTCGAGAAGGAGGGTATCCCGCACAGCGATCTATTTGCCGTGTCCGTGTATCAGAACAATGAGGATTATCCCCGGCTAATAGCCAAATACAATACGTTATTGCCGCAGCTGGGAAAGCTGCCGGAGATGGTATCCGCGGGGAAAATGAGCGGCGAGCAGGGGTATGTGGCGTTGAGCATCATCGGCGCGGCGGTGTGGGCTTTTTATAAGACGCATGATACCGTGCATGCGGAGGAGGGGATGAGGCTTTGCGAGCGGGTGATAGAGGAGGTGAATAAGCAGCCGGAGAAATACAAGAAGTATCTGACCTTCTATAATTACGACTATCATATCATGTGTTATGAGCGGGCCAGGCATGGGGGGCGGATGGATAGCGCGCAGCATTTTTTAGAGTTGTCTATCGGCGAGGTGCGTTCGCCGGGATATTTGCAGCATTTGCAGGCGGCCAGCATGATAGACACTTATTCGGAAGCATTCGACTTTTTTTATGACCGCCGTAAACTGGATAGCGCCCGGTATTATTTGGATCAGGTGCGTAATATCAGCGACAGCCAGATAGGGTTTGCGGGGATAAGGCAGGGCATTCTTTTGGAAGGGGAGAGCAAGCTGCTGGCGGCAAAGGGGGATTATCCCGCTGCCTATGGGATGCTGGAAAAATTGTACCGGATGAAGGATTCGGCGCTGCATGCCGTGAATGCTGATAAGGATAATAACCTGTATGGGCTGGCTGAGGCCGAGAATGCCCGTAAAGAATTGATCCAAACCGAAGCAAAACAGCAGCGAACAGAAAAATTCAATTTTTTCCTGGTACTGTTCTTCACATTGCTTGTTATAGGAGGAGTAGCGGGATTTATGATATACAGGAGCAGGCAGCGGCAGCGTATGTTGAATCTGCAATTAGGGCTGGCGCGGAACTTCCATGACGAGATAGGTCCGATGGTCCTGTATGCCAATACCCTGGTAAAAAAGGAGCTGGAGGAGCGGCCTTCTGTCCGGGGGGAAGAGCTAAGGAACCAGGTCTCGTATATTATGGAGGCTGTGAGGGGTATTTCTCATGATCTGAAGTCGAATGAGCTGAATACAGTGGATGGGCTTTATAAGGAGGTGACTGCATCGCTGGAAAAGATCCGGGATTCCACGGGCGTGGATTTTACCATCCGGGTGAATGATGGGAGCCGGGTGTTGGGGCACTTGCAGTATATGAATCTGAAGAAGATCATCGATGAGCTGATCAGCAATTCCATCAAGCATGCGCAGTGCAAAAGGATCACGCTGGATCTGAAGGCGACGGGCCGGCAGCTGCTGATCGCCTATTCGGATGATGGGAAGGGAATGGCTCCTGAGCGGCGGGGTGGAATTGGAATGCAGAATATACAGGAGCGGACGAATTTATTGAATGGAGATTTTCAATTACACAATGCATACCCCGAGGGGTATTTTATCCATGTAACTATTCCGTTGTTATGAGTGAGGCACAGCCAAAATATGATTCGGTACTGGTGATAGATGATCATAAGATGGTTATTATAGGATTAAGGCTGTCGATCGGCGACCTGTTCTCCAATTTTTATCATACGCGGGAAGGGGGTGCGGGTATAGAGATGGGAAAGAAGTATCAACCGCAGCTGGTCATTGTGGACAATCAATTGCCGGACCTGGCGGGGGATCGGGTTGTGCGGGAGATCAGGCGGTATTGTCCCCGTGCGCGTATCCTGGGTTATTCTTTTACGATGGATGCGGTGTCTATACGGAAGATGTACGAGGCCGGGATCCATGGGTATGTCGATAAGAGCGAGGCGGATGCGGAATTGGGTCGCGCCGTCCGTTGTCTTTTGGAGGGGGGAGAATATTTTAGTAAGGAGGCCAGGATTCATCTGCCGTCACACTGACGGCGGCCTGGTGGCCGCCGGCCGAATTAAATGTCAGAATTACAATTTAAAATTATTATCTTTAAGGGGTCTAAATTGACGGCTATATGAAATACGAAGTATTCACGAACCCCTTTGGAAAGACGTACAAGATTGTGCGTAACAGACTCCTATTCTTCGCCTTTTGCCTGTGTCAGGCATCTGCTTTTTCCCAGGAACTTACTGTCCGGGTGGATCGTCCCGGAGCGGCCATTCCCTCTACGATGTGGGGGATCTTTTTTGAGGATATCAATATGGCTGCTGATGGAGGGCTGTATGCGGAACTGGTCAAGAACCGGAGCTTCGAGTTCAACACGCCGCTGATGGGCTGGAAAGAGCATCGTACTTCTCCGGGGGATGGAAGTATTTTGGTGTTGAACAGGAGTGAGGATAATCCCGCAAATCCCCGCTTTATCCGGATATCGCATTTTACGGATGGGGCTTATGGGTTGTCGAATGAAGGTTTCCGTGGAATGGGTATTAAAAAAGACGAGGTCTATCATTTCTCTGTGTGGACGCGTATGCATCAGGGGACGGACATCAGCTTAAAACTGGAGCTGGTGGCGCCGGATGGGAAGAAGATCGCTACCGCGCGATTGAAGCCTGCGGGTGGCGAGGGCTGGCAAAAGGATACGGTGAGCATGGCGGCGGGCGCTACGGAGCCCAAGGCTCAATTATACTTATGGATAGAGGGGCAGGGCAGCATCGATATGGATATGGTATCGTTGTTCCCGCAGCATACCTGGAAAGAGCGGCCTGGCGGGTTACGGGCTGACCTGGTGCAACTACTGGCGGATATGAAGCCCGGCTTTGTGAGATTCCCCGGGGGATGTATCGTGGAGGGGCGTGATCTGTCCAACAGATATCAATGGAAGAATACGGTGGGGAAAGTAGAGGACCGGAAGCTGATCATCAATCGGTGGAATACGGAGTTTGCACATCGCCTGACACCCGACTATTTTCAGTCCTTTGGACTGGGGTTCTTTGAATATTTCCAGCTGGCGGAGGACATTGGCGCGGAGCCGCTGCCTATCCTCAACTGTGGCATGGCCTGTCAGTTCAATACGGCGGAGGTGGTGCCGGCAGATGAGCTGGGGCCTTATATACAGGATGCGCTGGACCTGATTGAATTTGCCAACGGACCTGTGTCGGGAAAGTGGGGCGGGTTGAGGGCTGCGATGGGGCATCCGGAACCTTTTCATTTAAAGATGATGGGTGTGGGCAATGAGCAATGGGGCCCGCAATACGTAGAGCGTTACACTATATTTACGAAGGCCATCAAGGACAAATATCCCGATATACGTCTTGTCAATAGCGTGGGGCCCAACCCTGATGGGGATCTGTTCAATTTCCTTAATGACACGCTGCGGAAGCTGCATGCGGACATATTGGATGAGCATTATTACCGGCAGCCGGATTGGTTCCTGCAGAATGCGGGAAGGTATGATCATTATGACCGGAGCGGGCCGAAGATCTTTGCCGGTGAATATGCTGCGCAAAGCAATGCGGTGGTATCGCCTCAGAATAAGAATACCTGGCAGTGCGCTCTGTCGGAGGCGGCCTATATGACCGGGCTGGAGCGGAATGCGGATGTGGTGCAAATGGCGTCCTATGCGCCTCTTTTTGCGCATGTGGATGGGTGGCAGTGGACGCCGGATCTGATATGGTTTGACAATCTGCGGAGCTATGGGACGCCGGACTATTATGTGCAGAAGCTTTTCTCGACGAATAAGGGGTCGGTGGTAGTGCCTTTGTCGCTGGCGGGTGCGCCATTGGAGGGACAGAGCGGGTTGTATGGGTCGGCGACGATGGATAATGGTACAGGGGAGCTTGTATTGAAGCTGGTGAATACGACGGACAAGCCGGTGAGTCCTTCCATCAAGGTAGAGGGGGTGAAGAAGCTGCCGGCGCGTGCTGTTCAGCGTGAAAGCATACAGGTGGCATTAGATAAGACTAACTCTTTGGACGAGCCGATGGCTGTAAGCCCGAAGAAAGAGGATGTTCCTTTTAAGAAGGGGAATGTGGTTAGTCCTGTCCTGCAGCCTTATTCGGTGAGTGTGGTGCGGATTGCGATACATTAAATATTTTCTGTTAGTGATAGTACTTTTTTTGCGGCGTAGTGTTTTATAGGGATAGTTTTCTCATGTGAATCTCACTATGCCGGCGGGTTGATCTCAACCTGCCTTTTTTGACTAGACCTTAGCGACGTCTTATCATCGCGGCTGTGCCGCGATCTGTGGCGCGATTTTTGTGGCAATTTGTCACAATATATACTCCTAACTGTATCAAAGATATTCTCCTGTGATCAACCCCCTGAAAGTTCCATTTAGCGGACTAGTATTAGTGTGTGCAAAAGCATCATCAGTTTCAGAGTAATGTACGGCTTACTGACCCCCGTTACATTACTTTTTTTTGCCCCGATGGGAAGGAAACCTTTGCGCGGGCCAAGCCTTGTGCCCCGTCGGGCGAGGCCGGATCAGAACACTTCTCCCAGGTTGACGAAGAACCCGCCGGAGCCGTGCGTACCCCATCCATAATCTACGCAGAGATTGGTTCTTGAAAATTTATTCAGGCTGATGCGTATTCCAAGACCATAGCCGGGCTCGACGTATTCGAAGTGGCCTGAGCCCTGTTCAGAGAAGGATTGCGCGTTAGCGAAGACAACACCTCCCAATAGTCCATTGGGCGTGACGGTGAACCTGTATTCGGATTCGAGGTAGAGCATGTTCCTGCTGCGGAAGCGTCCCTGTATATAGCCTCGGGCTGTATTACTGTATGCGTCCCAGCCTGTGCTGGGGAGGAGCAGATAGGGAGGAGCGCCTCCCGTAGTAAACCAGTCATAGCTCCATAGGGCCAGGACATTGCGGGTGCTGCCGGGCCAGCGGACGAATTTGCGCAGGTCCAGTATAAGGGATTGCCAGCTGGCATCGCTGCCCAGGAAGGTGAAATTGGGTCTGTAGCTGATGCTGGCATAGCCGCCATTTTCGGGATTGATCTGATTGCGGCGGCTGTCGTATAGGAAATGCAGGGATATGCCGGAGGCCAATTCGGAGGCGTGCAACCCATAGCGTTGAAAATCAGTCTGTTCGCCTGATGGCGGATCGATTTCCTTTATATTCCAGAAATAATCCAGGTCATAGCCAAGTCCCATATAGAGGTCTTTTGAAACCCGCCGCATGATGGCCTGGTGGAGGCGCAGATAGGCGTAGTCGATGTTGTAGCCGCTGTCCGGGGAGCTGTTGCCGCCCAGTCCGTAGGTAAGGGAGGGATATTTGAGGTAGCGCCAGTCGGTGACGATGTTGTATTTATTGTTCTTTGTCCAGATGTCGGCTTGTATAGGAAAGATGATCTGCTTGTACTGGGAATAGGTGATGCTGGTGAGGATGCTGGATATATTGGCCTGCTTCCGGTCGCTGGTATAGAAGGCGAAATTGGAGCTAAGCACTCCTGCAAATCCCGTCTGTAAGGTGTAGCCTACCACGGGGAGGGCGGATATGTGAAGCTTGCCCGTCTTTTGATGGGATGTATCCTGACGGATGAATCCTCCGCCTTTGAGGAAGCTACGTCCAACGTCTACGAGGTCCACCTGCCCGTGCGCATCCTGGGGTCTCACTGTCAGGGACAGGAGCATTAGGAGCGGGGAAAGGAAAAGTATTTTTATCCGGATGGTCAAATAGACTTTATTCCGTCACAAGATTACGGCAAATTTGCCGGCACCGTTGTGCGTGGTTTGTGAAATATCGGTTAATCCGGGCTGTTTGCCGGCGAGGTGTTAGACTTCCCGATATTCATTTAGTTTATGCAGCTCTAAAATAGTTGTCTTGCCATCGTCGCTCTCCTTGTACATGGGGATAAACTTGCCGTTGAACTTTATTTCATGGTAGGTATAGGAGGTGCGTTGCAGCACCTGGTTGGAGTATACGTCATCGAATCCGCGGATAAGCACATATAGCTCCACGTCAGCTGTCTTCATGTCTTCCCATGTGAGGCCCCGGAGGGGGCTTTTTTCGTCGAGGGGGTGGACGACCGTCCAGTTCATCGAGAGGTTCTCGACCTTGCTACGTTCCAGCTGCAGCTCGTAGTATCTGTACTCCGCACGGCCATCCGTCTGTATCTGCAATCCCGCGTTGACCCGGATCTCCACGTCGGTGAGGGTATGCTTGTCTTTGTAAGAGGCGAAGCGGAACATGAGGGCCTGGCCATCCTTATAAGGGCTGATGAGAGCAAAGTCGCTGAATACGAGGTAGGCCCTGGGGCGGGCAAAGCGCCCATACATGAGACCTGTGGCCAGCGCAAAGGAGAGGAAGCCGCCCATGGCTTCGATGGAGGCGACAAAATTGGCGCCGTCACCCACCGGATTGACCCGGCCATATCCCACGGTGGTAAAGGTCTCGGTGCTGAAGAAATAGGCTTCCTTGAATTTGGCCCAGGAACTGGTACCAATGACGCCCTGGAACTGATCGATGCCGATGAGCAGGTAGATCAGCGCAAAGATAAAGTTGATGATGAGATAGAACAGGACAAGGATGCAGGCGAACTTCCATCTCGGCAGGGTCAGCATATGGTGAAAGATGCTGTATCTGTCCAGGAAGGGGAGGCCGTCCTTGCGGATGTTGAAGGTGCCGTCCCTATTGATGAACCGTCCTCCATAGCTGCTTGCATTGGTGCCGAAGCCGGTGTCGTTATTGGTCTTTAAGTAGGGATCAATTTTCTTGCTTAAGGCCATATACTTGGTTTATGCGAAATTATAAATCTGCCAGCGCTTCATATAATACCTCCACCGGGTGGAAGGCCTTTCTGCCTGTGCCATCCTTGATCTGATGGCGGCAGCTGGTGCCAGGTGCGGCGATGATCACGTCTTCCGGCTGGCGGCGGACGGTCGGAAGCAACACCAGTTCCCCTATCTTTTGGGAGAGGTCGTAATGTTCTTTTTCGTAGCCAAAGGAGCCGGCCATGCCGCAGCAGCCCGATGGGATGACTTTTACAGAATAGTTCTCCGGTAAGGAGAGCAATCTGACCGAGCCGGCCACGGAGGAGAGCGCCTTTTGCTGGCAATGTCCATGCAGCTGGATCTGCCGGGGGGCCTTGGTGAACTGCGAAGCGAGTATATTCCCCTTTGTCATCTCCCTGGCGAGGAAGTCGTCTATAAGATATGCATTGGCCGAGAGTTTTTGTGCCGCCTCGAGCCATGCGTCGTCCGCCAGATCGGGATATTCATCCTTAAAGGTGAGGATAGCGGAAGGTTCGATGCCAATCAGCGGGGTGTCTTCCGTGATCAGGGGGGCAAGGGCTTTTACATTGGCTTCGGCGATCTTTTTGGCCTGGCGTAATAGGCCCTTGGAGAGCCATGCACGACCGCTCTCGCCATGCTGGGGGATGATCACTTCATAACCCAGACGCTCCAAAAGGAGGATGGCTTTTATACCTATCTCCGTGTCGTTGTAGTTGGTGAATTCGTCGCAGAACAGGTACACGCGTCCTTTGCATGGGACGGCCTTGGCTTTGTGACGGCGGTGCCAGCTTCGAAGGGTGGTGGAGTGCAGCAGGGGCATGCTTCTGTCGACGGCAAAGCCGGAGAGCTTTTTGATCCATCGTCCTGTCAGCCGGCCCTTTACTACCTTATTATACAGACCGGGCATAATAGAGCCGAGTCTTGCGGAGGCGGCGAAATTAGCGATCAGCTTGCTGCGGAAGGGTACGCCATTGGCATCATAATAATGCTGGAGGAACTCCGCCTTTAGCTTGGCAACGTCCACATTGGACGGGCATTCGGACTTGCATCCTTTACAGCTGAGGCAAAGGTCCATCACCTCATATATCTCTTTATTGTCATACCTGTTAGGCTTATCCGAATGGGTGAGGAACTCACGGAGGATATTGGCTCTTGCCCGGGTTGTATCCTTCTCATTACGGGTAGCCATAAAGGATGGGCACATGGTGCCTCCTGACAGGTGGGTCTTGCGGCAATCACCCGAGCCATTGCATTGTTCCGCGTGCTGGAGTATATCCTGGCGGTGGAAGCGGAAAATGGTTGGGAAGGCAGGTGTCTTCTGTCCAGGCTCGTAACGCAGCATGGAATTCATGGAAGGCGTATCCACGATCTTGCCGGGGTTGAAGATGCCTTGAGGGTCCCAGGCTTTTTTGATGATACGCATCAGCTCGTAGTTGTGCCGGCCTACCATCTGCGGGATGAACTCACCTCTGAGTCTTCCGTCGCCGTGCTCGCCGCTGAGGGAGCCGCGGTATTTTTTTACCAGGGTGGCTATTTCTTCCGCAATGGTGCGGAAGAGCTGATTGCCTTCGACTGTTTTCAGGTTGATGATGGGGCGAAGATGTATCTCTCCACTACCCGCGTGGGCATAGTGGACGGAATAAAGATCATGTTTTTTTAAGATCTCGTTGAAGTCCCGGATATAAGCGGGCAGGTCCTGGACGTCCACTGCCGTGTCTTCGATGACGGGAACGGCTTTGTCGTCTCCGGGCAGATTGCTGAGCAATCCCAATCCGGCCTTGCGGAGGGTCCAGATCTTTTTGGTATCCTCACCAAACAGCAGCGGAAAGTGGTAGCCCAGCCCCGCGGCCCGCATATCGGCCTCGACCCTGGCAGCTATTTCCTTTATCTCGTCCCGGGTGTTGCGGGAAAATTCCACAACCAGTATCGCGCCCGGATCGCCCTGGACGAAGAATCGATTCTTTCTTTGTTCGATATTATCCTTTGTACACTCCAATATATAATGGTCTATGAGCTCGCTGGCGCTGGGGCCGTATTGTAATGCGATGAGGTTGGCCCTGAGCGATTCGTCTATCGTGTTAAAATGTACGCAAAGCAGACCTGACTCGGCCGGAGGCAGGGGGGAGCAGTTGAGCTTTATCTCCGTGATAAAGGCCAGTGTGCCTTCGGAGCCTGCCAGGAGGGTGCAGAAATTGAAGTCCTGCATGCCTGCCGTGAAAGGGGCTGTTTCCAGCAGCAGGTCGAGGGCGTAGCCCGTATTCCGCCGCTCGATGGTGGCTTTTGGAAATTCCTTACGTATCTCCACCTGGTTGTCATAGTTCCCCAGGATGCCCCGAACTGTCCGGTAGATATTGCCTTCCAGGCCGGTGGCCTCGCATTTGGCGTGAAAATCATCCGGTGAGAGGGACTGGAAGGTGGCTTCGGAGCCGTCGCTGAGCAATGCTGTAACCTCGAGGAGGTGTTCACGGGTGCTGCGGTACACGACCGAATTGGACCCGCAGGAGTTATTGCCTACCATGCCCCCGATCATAGCCCTGTTGGCCGTAGAGGTTTCGGGACCGAAAAGGAGGCCGTGCGGCTTGAGGTAGAGGTTCAATTCGTCCCTTACGACACCCGGCTGGACCCGGACCCAGCGTTCTTCCCTATTGAGTTCCAGTATACCTGTGAAATATTTGGAGACATCCACCACGATGCCCTTCCCTACGACCTGTCCTGCCAGGGAGGTACCGGCTGTGCGGGGTATAAGGGATACATTCTCCTTATGGGCGTAGGCTATGAGCTTTTTCAGGTCATCGATGGACCGGGGGATGGCGACGGCCAGGGGCATTTCTCTATACGCGGACGCATCGGTGGCATATAGGGTCCGCATGGTCGTATCAAAATAGAGTTCTCCTTCCAATGTCCGGGCCAATTGAGGCAGTGTTTCGCTCATGCCGCAAATTTAACGAACAAATGGTTATCCAGGGCAGGTAAGGGCCCCTTCCTAAAAGCCTGTTGGTGAGGGAGAGCGGATCGAAGTGCGTGTGGTATTTGAATTCGGAGAGATCCTTTCGGGACAGGGAAGTATCCAGGATATGGACCTCTCCGTCATCCTTTAGCTGAAAAAGGGCGGCGGTAAGGGCGTTGGCCAGGGATGGGAAATACTGGATAGACCCCGAGAAAATGATGGCGTC
>Ga0105237_10001530_pt1 | contig 30283 bp, 26 predicted proteins | sample KBSC24metaG_FD_81520 | JGI IMG/M metagenome (GOLD analysis project Ga0105237, IMG submission 81520) | Corn rhizosphere microbial communities from Kellogg Biological Station, Michigan, USA - KBS C2-4 metaG | ecosystem: Host-associated > Plants > Roots > Rhizosphere > Soil | place: Michigan, USA... | reverse complement strand
TATCAGAAAAGGATATGAAAAAGTCCTTTTTACGGACATGGCAGTTCACAATATTGGTCGAAACCACAAATTCGTCCTCGTACTCACCCAGGCTAAAAACAGAAACTTTTTGTTCAAGCTTAGGTACGGCGTATGAAAACTCATCCAAAAAAACGCCATGTGGCGCCAGTCGCACCCTGATAATTTCGTCCGTAATAACAGCAACTTCAACCTTGGCGTCACCATCAGAAAAATAGAACTTATTTCTTTTCTGCAAAGCAGAAATAGGCATGCCCAAATATTTTTTTACGATTGGCTTAATGCCGGCAGCCGGGTTATTAATATGGTGAAACTCTTCCTCTTCCAGTTCAATCAGGTTAGCAGGAATTGCTTCAGTATTTTTAGTAGTCTTATCTTCCATTAAAATTAATTAGTCTCTCAGCAAATAGGGTTACAGTGTCTCTTTTACGCAATATAAGAATTGGAGTTTATAAATAATGAATTAATTGTTTAATTAACAATTACACAGATGTTTATAAAAATAACATCGGGTACCAAATCACACTTTATCAATAATTTGGATCTTTTTGCCATCGTTTACATATAGTACTGATATCGCCCCCATGAACATAAAAACCCCTGCCATGATCAATGCATATATAGCCTGGCTATGAAAAAGATACTTCACAATAGGGCCGCCAAACACACCATTCACAATTTGCGGGAAAGTGATAAAGAAGTTGAATATACCCATATATACCCCGATCTTTTTAACTGGTATAGAGCTTGACAGGATAGCATAAGGCATAGCTAAAATACTGCCCCATGCTAAACCAATACCGATCATGGAGAGCAGCAGTAAAGTTGGATTTTGAATAAAAAAGACCGAGATCAGGCCGATACCACCCATAACTAAGGAGAACGCATGTGTTCCCTTCCGACTGGTCTTTCGTACGATGCGCGGCAACAGCAGCGCGTAGACAGCTGACACTAAATTATATACCCCAAAACATACGTTAACCCAGTTGGCGGCATTATTATATTCTACTGACGAGGTATCGCCGGCTTTGATGTGGTAAACATGATCAACCACGGCTGGCGTAGTAAATACCCACATAGAAAATAACGCGAACCATGAAAAAAACTGGACAACGCCTAATTGCTTCATTGTTTTCGGCATATTAGCCAGGTCGGTAAATATCTCTGAAAGTCCGCTTTTGCCTTCAGGTTCCTTGTCTTCCTCGTGGAAGGAAGCGAATTCTGCCGGAGGATATTCTTTAGTGCTGATTACGGTCCATACAATACAGCCGATCAGCACAGCGGCCCCGATGTAAAATGAATACAGCAGGTTATCAGGTACGATACCTGGTGCCGCAGTTTTGTTGATGTGGAACCATTCCGCAAAAACATAAGGCAGCCAAGAACCTATAACAGCCCCTACCCCTATTAAACATGTCTGCATGGAAAAACCTGCATTATGCTGACTATCAGGCAAATTATCAGCTACCAATGCCCTGAACGGCTCCATGGCGACGTTGAAGGAAGCATCCATGATCATCAGCATCCCGGCACCTACCACAATTGGCGGAATGAGTACAGCCAGTGCCGAAGAATTAGGCATAAATAATAGCGCCAGTCCCGATAATACTGCCCCGGTTAAAAAATAGGGCCTACGGCGGCCAAGTTTAGTCCAGGTGCGGTCGCTGTAATGGCCGATAATAGGTTGGATGATCATACCCGTGATCGGCGCAGCCAGCCAAAACAACGACAAATGTTCTACATCAGCACCAAAGGTTTGCAGGATACGACTGGCGTTCCCCGTTTGCAGGGCGAAACCGAACTGTATACCCAAAAAGCCGAAGCTCATGTTAAATATCTGCCAGAAACTTAAACTGGGCTTCTTTTTGACTGCTGCCATTATTTTAGGTTCAATAGTTTAATTGGTTTCGCTGTCTGAATCAGAATTTACAGAATTTTAAAATTGGCAGAATTCTGTTAATTCCTAAATTCTATAAATTCCGGTTCAGACAATTTAAAATTCAAGCAACACCCCGCTTGATGCAGGCAACGTAACACTTATCCCATCCGCGATATTATTGCTGCTATATTTGTTTCCGCTTAAAAGATCGGTAAACTCCTTATTGCCTGTCAGGTGTAATTTATCCAACAGGTCGGCCGGAAGTTTAACTTGTATCTTTCGCTCGTCTCGGTTAAAATTGGTTATCACTAATATACGCTGTTTATCGGTATATCGCAGGTACAGGTATACCCGCTGATCAAAACCTGGTTGATGCTCATTGGCAACCATCAGTTCCCAAAACTCACCCTTCCTGATGGCTTCATTGCTTTTGGTGATATTCAGTAGCTTACTATAAAAATCGTGCAGTTTATGCTGACTATCGGACAATTGCCCGCCATCCATTTTTCCGTTGTTCAGCCATTTCTGATGTTCGGGCACACCCCAGTAATCAAATATGCTGCTGCGTCCGTCATTTCCGCCAAAGCCCTCAGCACCTGCACCTGGCTCACCCACTTCCTGCCCGAAATAAACCATCACCGGCCCTGTATTTAGCGTAGCCGAAATGATCATCCCAGGCACGGCCAGCCACGGATTACCCGCAAATTCGGGCGAGGCAATGCGCTGCTCATCATGGTTTTCCATAAAACGAAGCATGTGGCCATCGATGAATTTACAATCGTTGTTCCACACATGGTTAATATCCCAGGTGGTAGCATTGTGGTCGTTAACTGTTAAACGGCGGATGGCATCGTATAAGCCCACCTTATCATACAAATAATCAAACTTACCGTTGAAAATATAGTCGTGATACTTATTCCTGTCATAAGCTTCACCGATAAAGATCAGTTGCGGATGCTCGGCCTTCAACTTAGGTATCACCCATCCCCAAAACTCAAAAGGCACCATTTCTACCATATCGCAGCGAAAACCGTCTACACCCTTCCCGCTCCAGAAATGCAGTATCTCATACATCTTATTCCACAACGGCGGTATTGGGTCGAAATGTCCTTGACGATTATTTTGATAATCTACGCCATAGTTGAGCTTTACGGTCTCGAACCAATCATTAATAGAAGGCGATGAGTTAAAGACGTCATTCCCGGTTGCTTTAGCTGGATTCTCATCAAATTTGCCATCCTTGAGCGGACTTGCAAATCCATCTCCCCCCGGATTATATCCCTGTGGAACAACAAAAGATTGCCCCGGCGTATAATAGAAATCATTTTTAGGACTGAATGCCTGGCCCTTATCATCATCCTGACCAAAGTCTCTTACGCCATCAGGTTTCACATCTGAATGATAGGTACGGGCCACATGGTTTGGAACGAGATCCATCAAGACCTTCAAACCATTTTGATGTGTGCGATCGATCAGCGCCTGGTATTCGTTCATCCGGTTATTTACATCGACAGCCAGATCAGGGTCAACATCATAATAATCCTTTATCGCATAAGGCGATCCCGCCCGGCCTTTCACTACATCCGGATCATCAGGCTTGATGCCGGATTTGGAATAATCGGTCATGGTCGCATGCTCAATCACACCCGTGAACCATATATGCGTAAAGCCCATCTTTTTTATTTCCTGCAGGGCTTTATCATTGATATCATTGAACTTGCCAACCCCATTTTCCTCAATGGAGCCATTGAATTTATTTACCTGTTTGGTGTTGCCATACAAGCGGGGCAGCAGTTGGTATATGATCAGTTTCTCCGTTGGGGATGATTCCATTTTAGCGCGTTTTTTTGGGGGCCTTACCTGGGCAAATGTGATCAGGGGCGCAATAATTGCAACAATAGCAAAAACTATTCCTTTTCTCATGCTTCGATTAGTCGCAGTGTTTTTATGCCGCACCCAGCAATTCATTATTTGCTTTTATTAGCAGTTCTATACTTAATCAACTTGCGATAATCTTGATGGAGGCGGGGGTGAAAGCTTTACCGATAATACTGCCACTCCCTGAAGCTCTGTCAACTTATGTTCCCTCCCCCTAATGAGAACTGTTATATCAGGGCCTGATAAATGACTTATGCCCACTTGCTCCCTTCTTACAACAACCTCTAAGGTAGTGCCTCTAAAAGTAATCTTAAATGAAAACGATTGCCATTTCTCAGGCAAAAAGGGATTGAACGATAATTTACCATCCTTCACCCGCATCCCGCCAAACCCTTCAACCACCGCCATCCACGTACCTGCCATCGAAGTAATGTGGCAGCCGTCTTCGGTATCGTTGTTATAATCGTCCAGGTCAAGTCGCGAGGTGCGCAGATAAAACTCATAAGCCCTTGCCTCATCACCTAATTTAGCAGCGATGATGGCATGTACGCAAGGTGATAAAGATGATTCATGCACAGTACGCGGCTCGTAAAAATCATAGTTACGGCGAATGGTATCGATATCATACTGATCCTCAAAAAAGTAAATACCCTGCAATACATCCGCCTGCTTGATATAGCAGGACCGTAATATCCTGTCCCAGCTCCATTTTTGATTAATAGGTCGATCTGCTGCGGGCAGATCTTTTACCAATATTTGTTCTTTATCCAGATAACCGTCTTGTTGCAGGAAAATGCCTTTCTTTTCATCATAGGCATAATACATTTTTTCGATAATATCACGGAACCGGGCTGTTTCCTTATCCTTGTCAAAATTTATCCGGCTTACCAGGGCATTGTATTTATCCGGCGACTGCGACTGTACTTTCTCAGCCACCTCAGTCGCATACTGCATGCACCACGTTGCCAGGATGCTGGTGTACCAATTGTTGTTTACATTGTTCTCATATTCGTTCGGCCCGGTTACACCCAGCATCACGTACTGCTGCTTATCATCCGACCAGGTAACCCGCTGCGACCAGAACCTAGCTATCGCGATCAGCACTTCCAGCCCGTAATCGGCTAAATATTGTTCATCGCCGGTATATCTTACATAATTGAAGATTGCAAAAGCGATGGCTCCGTTACGGTGGATTTCCTCAAAGGTGATCTCCCATTCGTTATGGCATTCGGTACCGTCCATGGTCACCATCGGATATAGTGCCGCGCCATTATTAAAGCCCAATAATTTGGCATTATCGATAGCCTTGCCCAATTGCTTGTAACGATATAAAAGCAGGTTGCGCGTTACATTCTGATCAGCTGTAGAAAGATAAAAAGGCACGCAATAAGCCTCTGTATCCCAATAAGTGGAACCACCGTATTTTTCACCCGTAAATCCTTTAGGACCGATGTTCAAACGGTCATCCTCACCCGTATAAGTTTGATTCAACTGGAAAATATTGAAACGTATACCCTGTTGCGCCGAGGCATCACCCTCGATAATAATATCGTTGTGTTTCCACTTTTTATCCCAGGCAGCCGCTTGTTCCGCCAGCATGGTATCAAAACCTTTTTCGCTGATATGCAGCAGTGTAGCCTTCAAATTATCGTCCAACTCAGCCGCCTCATAATTTTGTGACGACAGATTGGCTGCATATTTATAGATCGTAACAGCTTGTCCCTGTTCAGCTTTTACTTCCGTTTTCAGGGCAACATATTTTTCTCTTTCAACAGAAGTGGCATTTAGCGTAACGGGCTGACCATTTTGTTCGATCACTACCTTCATCCCCGTTGCCACTTCGAAGCCTGTCTTTTTGGTGCGCATCTGCACAAAAGCGCCATCCTCCCAAACTTCCTTCTTCACCTCATCCCAAAACTTCTCATCATAATTGGAATCTTTGTTCACCACATCACCATCGATAAACGGCGTGATAGTGATTGAGCCGCTAAAATTCAGAGGTGTGATGGCGTATTTGATCGCGCCGGTCTCATCGTCAGCGATACTACAAAACCGTATGGCTTCTACTTCAACCTCTTTGCCATTAGCCGTTTTTGCGTGGAAATTTCTTTTCAAATAACCATCCTTCATATTCAGCTCACGCCTGAAATCGCTTACCTCGCATTTGGCCAGGTCTAGCTGTTCCCCTTCGATCACAATATCGATACCGATCCAGTTGGCAGCATTCAGCACTTTGGCAAAATATTCGGGGTAACCGTTTTTCCACCAGCCTACGCGGGTTTTATCGGGATAGTAAACACCAGCCACATAATTACCAAGCAGTGTTTGGCCGCTGTAAGCTTCTTCAAAATTCGCCCGCTGCCCCATCCTGCCGTTTCCAAGACTAAAAATACTCTCGGATACCATGTTATGCTGCGGATCAAATCCTTCTTCTATTATTTTCCACTCATCAACTTTGATATAGTCCTTCATTCCTTATTGTGATAGCCCCCTAACCCCCTGAAGGGGGAATTTTAGAGGAAATTTATTGTATTCTATTTTACTTCTTAAAAATCAAGTTCCATTTCCCCCTTCAGGGGGCCAGGGGCTTATAATGCCTCCAATTTCTCCAAACTCATTGCATTCAACCCGCTCACCACCAAACTCGCCTCACCTAATACCTGTGGCGAACCTATGCCCACTACCTTCATACCACCGGCTATGGCCGCCTCTACTCCTGCTATGGCGTCTTCAAAAACCACGCAGTTTGCTGGAGCCTCATTTAATTCTTCAGCACCTTTCAAAAACACTTCCGGGTCGGGTTTGGGTTTTGTTACCTTGTTCCCGTCTATTATCGCATTAAACAAATGCGTTATCCCGGTTTTTTCCAGGATCATCCCCGAGTTTTTACTAGCAGAGCCCAATGCGGTTTTAATCCCGGCAGCAATGCATGTTTCTAAAAACTCCTTAGCACCTGGCAGTATTTCTTCCGGGGTCATTTTACTGATCATCTCCACATACCACTCGTTCTTGCGTGCAGCCAGTTGTTCTTTTTCAGCATCGGTTTTGGTAACGCCACCCCATTGCAATATCAGTTCCAGTGAACGGGTACGACTCACGCCTTTCAGCTTTTCGTTGTCTTGTTCGGTAAAATCGAATCCCAACTCGTTCGCCAATCGTTTCCATGCCTTGTAGTGATAAACCGCAGTATCAACAATCACCCCGTCAAGGTCAAAAATGCATGCTTTTATAGTACTCATCCTGTTTTTATATGCCGATCAACGGTTTGTAAGCCAATGATCTGCCAGCCACTAAATATATTATTTAATGCGTATTGTTTGGTAATAATTCTAAAACTAATGTCCCTTTAGCCGGTATCGTCAGTTTCGATAGCTCAACCGTATCATCGCTGATCACATTCCTGGCTTTAAGGGTACCGTTGATCCGCTCTGCATATCTTGCCGTGCTGATGCTTTGCTCTTTCTCGTTACCGTTATAAGCGATCATGACCGTTTTCTGGTTATCATACCTGAAAAATACATAAACACCTTCCTGCGGAATATATTGCATCGTTTTCCCGGTTTGCAACGCAGGTGTGTTCTTCCGGTAGTTGGCTAAAGTCTTCACATAGTTAAAGGCCTCATTTTCCTTGGTGCTTCTGCCGTTTGCGCTAAACTTATTGTCCTTGTCGCCCGGCCATCCTCCCGGGAAATCCTCTCTCACCAACCCATCCGGGTTCGAATAGTTCTTCATCAGTATCTCATCGCCATAATATAGCTGCGGCACTCCGCGCATCGTCAACAACAGCGCCAGGCCGGATTTATATTTGGTCATATCCTCGTTCACCATCGACAGGAAACGGCTCATATCATGGTTATCCAAAAAGATAGCATTCCTGGTCACGTCCTTGTACATAAAATCCTGCGCCATCACCGCGTATAAACGGTTCACGCCGTCAGTCCATCCCTCCTTGCCATTCAATGCTTCATAAACCGCATCTTTCCAGACCGCATCAGTTATGCCCGGCAAATGTGTATCCAGTTTTTGGTTGACTGTCCTTCCCTCGGTAAAAAACACCTGGTTGGCCGTAGTCATTTGCAGTGTTTCGCCGAATATGGATAACCGCGGAAACTCCGCCTTTACATCCTGCGCCCATTTGGCCATATAAGCCGGATCATTATATGGGTAGGTATCCAGCCTGAAACCATCCACACCCGAATACTCTACCCACCAGATATGGTTTTGGGTGAGGAAATTTTGCAGGTAAGGGTTATTCTCATTCATATCCGCCATGCGGTGGTCAAACCAGCCGTCAAGCATCTGCTTGCGGTCTGATGGCGCAGCATAAGGGTCCATATCCGCTTCATAACGGAAATTAGATTTGGTATATTTCGGCCATTGGTGCACCCAACTTTTCATCGGCATATCCAGTATGGTATACCCCTCAGTACCTGCGTGATTATGCACCAGGTCCATCACCACCTTCAATCCCATTTTATGACATTTTTCAACGAACTCTTTATATTGCTCATTAGTGCCATAGCGCGGATCGATTTTATAATGATCGGTAACTGCATAGCCATGATATGAGGCACTTGGCTCATCATTTTCTATTGGCGGTGTAAGCCAGATCGCCGTAACTCCCAAATCTTTCAGGTAATCCAGGTGGTTCATCACACCCTTCAGGTCGCCGCCATGCCGACTGAACATTTTGCTGCGATCGACTGACATCTCACGCATGCCTTTAACCGAATCGTTTTTGGGGTCGCCGTTTGAGAAGCGGTCAGGCATGATCAGGTAGATCAGGTCCTTATCCGTTACCCCCTGCGCCCGGCCTGGCGACTTGTCCCTTTTTTTGAGAGCGTACTGGTAAGTTAAAGTCTTTTCGCCTGCTTTAATAAATTTTATCGGGAACGTTCCCGGTGATGCGGCAGAAAAAACGCGCAAATCGAGGAATAAATAATTTGGATTTTCAACTTTATGCACCGCTACCAGCTTCACACCGGGGTAGCTTAACTGCACATTCCGGGAGGCGATATGGTCGCCATGAACGATCAATTGAACGTTGGGATTACTCATCCCAGTCCACCAAAACATGGGTTCTACGCGTTCCAGGGCAGGCATTTGGGCTGAAGCTCCCAATGCCACCAGCAGACAGCCAACTGTAAAAAATAAAGATTTTCTCATACCAGGTTTGTTCAGGAAAATAATTGGACGGCCATCGAAAAGCATCCGCAACCGCGTTTCAAATTTAATATAAAATTGATTTGTTGCGATAAAAAGTGAAAATGTTTTGGATGCAGCAGTTTCTGCAATTTGTTTCAAAATAATCGCTTAGGTGACATGCCCAATTTCATTATAAAATGAAATACTCAAAAGAGCAAATCCGATAATAAGAAAAACAAGGAAAATATACAACAAACTCTTATTGTAATAAGAATAATAATCAAGGCCCATTTCGGTTATTTTCTTATCAAAGAAAAGTTCAGGAAGGCCGTGAAATAAAAAAAGTCCAATCAGAAGTATTCTGAAATTTTCAACAGCCATGTGAGGGAAGCAATAGTCCGAAATAAGCATCTCCGTACCTATTAGTGTTGCAAAGCCGAAACTCCTGTCATGATAGTTTTTCCGCCAGTTGGATGCCGCGGGTATAGCTTTGGCTATTTTAAATCCTGAAACATTGGGATATAGCCATATTTTTAAAAAAAGATTTGCCTTTCTTTCTGGATTTATAGGTGCGGTTCTCTCCATATAATAAATGCTAAATTAGTATTTCAACAAGAGAATTAGTTATGCCTTTCACTGATGAGATTTCAATGGGACAGATAAAAAATCACATACTAAAACTCTTCACATAGCTATCCAATGGCTCCAATCCCATTTCTTTTCTGAGTTTGTCAACCATCTTAGGATACTTTAAGGGAAACGGCGAAAATTTCCCTGTTTTTTTGTCCCGCTGGAGCTGGGTGCCATATATCTGTTTTTGATTTTTATTGACTAAAATGCGATCCGTCAGGTAGGCATAATTGGATTTACTGGCGTTATTTTTATCGACCTGCTTTTTAATCAAGATCAAAACCTTCTCCTGGAAAGCAACGTCTTCATCGCAATGTTGTATGATCGCCCAAAAATCATCACTGCTTCCTCCCACCAAATCATAACCCGGATAGCCATATCGTTTAATAATGGCTTTTGCTTTAATTTCATTTAAACTATCTGCCTCTTCCCATTTCTCTTGTATGGTTTCCTCATTATAATCAGACTTTTCTTTGTTGTTGACCTTAGCATACTCCTTACGCCAAAACTGGTCGTCCTTATACATCAATTTTATTTTGTTAACCAATGCCGTGTTGTGCCCTACGGGTTGAGCATATAAAGAAATATTGATTCCGGATAAGAGAACGACTATTGTTAAAATCTTTTTCATATTAAAGTCTATTTTAAACTAAAGGTATAGTTTAAAATAGACTTTAATACAATTGCTAAACTAAAACACTCCCTCCATCAACCACGATCACCTGCCCGGTGGTATAATTTCCACGCACCAGATATAAATAGGCTTCTGCCAGGTCTTCTGCTTCGCCTACTCTGCCAGTCAGCAATTTACTGCCCACATTGGCGTACAACGCTTCACGGTCTGCTTCGGTCATATTGCTCCACAGGTCCGTTTTTACCACACCCGGGCAAACTGCGTTCACCCGTATGGGCGCCAGTTCAACGGCAAGCGCACGAGTCAAAGCATCAACCGCGCCGGTAATGCTGGCTGCTACGGTCCAGCCTTTCCACGGGCGTAGCCCAACGGTTCCTGTTGTAAGCGTGATCGATCCGCCTTTGCGGATATTTGGACTGCCGTATTTAACGGCCATTAATGCACCCCAGTAACGCAGGCTGAAAAACTGCTTTGCAACATCCAGCTTTACATCGGGCAGTTCGCTCAGCTGCAAGGTTTCCCCGGCGGTGAAAACCAAATGATCAAATTCGCCTATCTTTTTAAATAATCCCTCAATCTGTTGCTCGTCAGCCAGGTCGGCCGCATAGCCTTCGCTGCCTTTGGGTAAAGCAGCCAGTGCGCTGTCAACTTTTTGCTGACGGCTTGATACGACAACCACTTTTGCGCCTTGGTTTGCTGCAGCCGCAGCGGTGGCTAAACCAACACCTGAAGTACCGCCTAATAATACAATTCGTTTGCCTTCTAATTCTTTGTCTTTCATGTTTATTAATTTTTATGACAGCACAAAGTTCCCCAAAAGCAAGAGGATAGCATTTAACAAATGGTAAAAAGCGTTAGCGCATGTTTTTGCGGATGCGGCTGAGTGATTGCTGTGTAATGCCCAAATAGGATGCGATATCGCTAAGCGATACCCGGAGTGCGATATCGGGCTGGCGGATCAAAAAGTTTTGGTAACGCAGGCTGGCATCTTCACCCAGGTAAGAGTTCCGCACCTGTATCTTGTCTAACAATGCCTGTGTGGTTATCCCGGTGATCAGTTCTTTCAGGTAAGGCAATTTTTCATAAAGGCTTGCCAGCTTTTGCTTTTTCAGCACGATAAGCTCTGCATCACAGGCAGCCTCGATGCCTTCAATTGCGGGCACATTATTATTAAAGCTATTGAGGATGCTGCAAAATTGGTTCTCCTTTAAAAAGAAGTAAGCCATCTTGTTGCCCTTTTCATTTTGCGAAACGATACGCAGCACGCCTTTGCAAATGAAAAACATCTCCCGGCATAAATGTCCCTCACTCAAAAGCACTTCCCCTTCTGCCACCTTCCGGTATTCCAGTTCGCTTTCAATAATAGCGGCGTCACTATCCGATATATTTCTAAATAGCCGAAGGAAATTGATAAAAACGGTAACCATGCGTTAAAACTATGTATTTGATTCCTGATTGACAATGAATAGTATTGGCAAAAAAATGCAATATAATTTGTGTAACCAAAGAGCTAAATATACATTTACATAACCCCAACCCGACCGTTATGGAGAAAGTTCAATTAACACATCCTGAAGGCAAAAAAGCTATTTCGATGGACAAAGGTAAATATGAGACTTTAAAAAATTCATTCGTCAGTTGCCTGCAAATCAGAAAAACGGCGCCATTTAAGGAATTATTATCCGATGTAACAACTGACCTCGCGAAGAAAAATATCAAATTTAACGGAGTGATCGAATGGAATTTATTCTGGGTTGCGCTGGATCTGGAAGCAAAAAATGAGTTAAAAAAAGACAAGACAGCATCGCCCTACCTGTATTCGCCAGTCTGAAAATTGCAGCCCGACAGAATGTTTATTAAACAGCATAACAAGGATCTTTTAAAATACCATATAAGAAAAAAAATGAAATCGATATCCATTATCTCTATCCCTGTTACCGACCAGCAGGCCGCAAAGCAATTCTACTTAAATCTCGGCTTTAACCTATTAGTGGAAGCGCCTTTTGACAAAGGACAAAAATGGGTACAATTGGCCTTACCCGGACAAGAAGCTGTTTCCATCACCCTGGTTACATGGTTCGAAAACATGCCGGCCGGCAGCGTTAACGGATTCGTAATTACTACCGATGATATTAAAAAGGACATTGAGGAACTTGCAACTAAAGGCATCACCGTCGGTCAAATAGACCAAACGCCTTGGGGGCAATTTGCCGCTGTAACCGACCCTGACGGCAACAGGTTGAGCCTGCGTCAAGCATAATATTCGTCTGAACCTTGATGTATAGTATCAAGGTTCAGACAATTCTACCACCTGTCCAATCCCAGCAATTTCCTGCCCAATGGTGAAAGTTCGGCTACAGGGTTCTTTTTCTCACGTTCAGCCGGATCACCTGGGAAAGCGTAACCCTGCATTGCCTCACGGCTTTGCCAGCTATTGATCCGCCATTGCCGCAATTCCTCATTCTCTTCCTGGGCGGGCATCATGGCAATGTATTGTGCTATCCGTACTTTATCCCTGCTCGTGTTCGGCCTTATGCCATGCGGTTCCAGGCTGTTAAATATCAGCAGGTCGCCGGCTTCCAGTTTCACTTTTACGATCTCAAAACCTGTGGTGTCAGGTTTGTAGTGATCCCTGTCATCCGGCTGGGTCAATTTCCAGGTATCATAAGTGCGGTACAGTTCCGGTATACATTGAAAGCCGCCCATGTTTTCATCCGTCTGATCAGCTAATGCCAGCACACCCTGCACATTCTGCGGTTTTGTTTCAGGGTCGTAATCCCAATGGATAAATCCCTTGTATTCAAATCCGGGCCGAAGCGGGAAATTCAGGTTTGCCCGGTCAATGGTCACCCACAATTTTTCTGTCCCCCACACATCGGCAAATGCCTGGTGAATTTTCGGATATTGGCGATTCTCCCACATCAGCTGGTGATTATAGATTTCCACCATGCCGGTATTATTCAGTTCCTTCATCTGCATTTCTGCGTTCGGTTTTTTATACCAGCTTTCGATATCGTTCGGGTCTTTGCCCTCATATTCCCACAAATAATCCGCAAACTTTTCAGCCTGCTCTTTCGGGACAGCATTTTTGATAATTACATAACCATTCTCCACCCAAAACTTCCAATCTTCTTCACTCAGCACGCGGAGAGATTTCTTGTCACTTCTGTCATTTAATTTGATTTCGCTCGACTTTGCAGTTGACGGGTTTCCCGGTATTTCTTTATGTGCGTTAGTCGGCATAATGGCTGCCATCGTTTCGTTTTTCATCTTGTCGTTTGTAATTGATTAACAATTCAAAAGTAGGCACCGCTTTAATCGCATTCATTCTTCACAATGATCAATATTTGCTCTATATTAACCAAATAAGTATATTTATATCTTTCATTAGTACAATACCGGATGGATAAGATACAATTAGAGAAGGTGGATTTTGAACCTGGCAAGTCTTTCAAATTGTTTTCGCCGCGCCTGCGCAATACGTTTCTCTGGCATTATCACCCGGAATTTGAATTAGTTTATGTAGAGGCTGATGCAGGGATACGACACGTAGGTTCGCACATATCCGGCTATACCCAAAGCGACCTTGTATTCATTGGCAGCAACATCCCACATCTTAATTTTGATTATCGGCTCAGGAGCGATTATCACCAAGTGGTGGTACAATTGCGGGAAGATTTTTTGGGCAAGGGTATAGCAATTGCACCTGAATTATCCGGCATTAACCAGCTATTCAAAAAAGCAGCCTCTGGCATAGCCTTTCATGGTCAAACGAAATCCATGGTTGCGGAGAAACTGAAGCTGTTGCATCAGCTCAACTCATTTGAGCAATTAATGGAATTGATGAACATATTCCAGGTACTGGCAAATTCGGATGAAACAGAGCTATTGAATGATGAGCAGGTCAGTTTGCAATTTGTTCTGAAGGACAAGATCAGGATGGGCGCCATCTATGAATATATTGATGCCAATTATAACCGCCGGCCCGATGTGAATGTGGTTGCGGGTAAGGTGCATCTAACTACCCCGGCCTTTTGCCGTTATTTTAAAAGGCAAACCAATATGACCTTCACCGATTTTGTAAATCAATACCGTGTTGACATGGCGAAAAACCTGTTAATACAGGATAAAAATATCACCGAAACCTGCTACGCGGTTGGATTCGAAAGCTTGTCATATTTCAACAAATTATTTAATAAAATAGCCGGCAAAAATCCATCTGACTTTAAAAAAGATTGGCTAAAGCGGCAGGCAAAGAAAAGCTCTTCGTAATCTCCATTATATCTTATTTCCGGCGATCCTATGCACATAACAGGTAATATCCTGAAGTAGCCATCTCCTGTTTTCTTTTTGGATACACGGCCTTTCTCACTTTAATTGCTGCAAGTATCTGACTAATAACGTGCTGCTTATGATTTCTCAAATTTTTCAACCAGTAAATTACGCTTAAATATTGAACCTAATCTTTCAATTTCCGTATAAGCACGTGTTTAAGAACAAGTAGTGAAACCGATTATCAATTAAATGAATTAATAAAATGAAGCAGAGAATTTTTATCCTTATATTACTTTCAGGCGTGTTTTTTTCTTCCTGTCAGAAAAGCTCTGTAAAGCCGGAGACTACTACCCCGGTTACTCAAACAACTCCAACATCGCCAACTGTTGGAAACCCGGTTGTTGGTTCCGTAACATCTGACTCTTTAAGCAATATCAACGGATATCTTCGCCTCCAGTTTGCGAAGGATTCTATCAATACCGATAATATACTGGTCAATTTCAACCCATCTGCAAAAACTAAATACTTACCTAACGAAGACGCACCTACTTTCCAGGGATTTGGACAAATTAGCTTGTCAAGCTTTTCAAGTGATAATGTACCACTGGCTATCAACGCACTTCCGTTAACAAAAAAAGGGATTTCGATAGGTTTGAAAGTAAATGCCCAAACAGATGGTGTTTATCAATTAAAATTGGTAACCATTAAATCCATCCCTGCAACATTTGATGTTTTGGTAATAGACAAGTACAAAAAAGATTCTTTGGATGTACGTCACAATCCGGGTTTATTATTCAATATTATCAAAGCTGACACCGCGAGTTTCGGCAGCAACCGTTTCAAATTAGTAGTACGCCTGAGGTAATAGGCAATTTTAACATTTCACCGTCTTTTTCTTTTTGCTGAGTGATCCCCTGTCCTGCGCCTTTTTAATATAAGTTGCTGCATCAGGTACCTTGCAGGCTGTTCCTTCTTTAATAACGGTCACGGTTCCAATTGCTTTTGAGGCAGCCACTGCATCAGCACTCAGGTCTTTTACATACGCTCCCGTAGCGATCACAAAGCCATTCATCATACTTCGCACCTTGTCAGATGAACTATGAATGGTTTCAACAACCCTTTTAAGCAACCCTTTCAAGGCGGGTATATCCAGTTCTTCGTTCGGTTTAAGTGCTACAAGATTGTTCAGTGTCGACCACCCCGCCGCAGCAATATGCTCCTGCGGCGAATCGATCCATTGCAGCGCCATTTCGTATCCATGCTTACCTTCTGCGGCTACCCACGGAACAGTATATCCGCCGATATTTTCAGATACGGCCTGTTCAACCCAGGTCTGCAGATCGGCTTTCGTCATCTTCTCATCGTCGGCAATCAGTCCGGCCAAATACATCGCGTCGGCATTGCCGGTGGCATACAGGTCTTTCGCCAATTGATAATCCTTTTTGATTCTTTTCTGGATGGGCTTCAAATGCTCGATTTTCACCCCGAAAAATGGCTCCTTCACGCCATGCTTAAGCAATAGTTTTTTGATGCTTTCGTTACCAAGCGATTTCAGCTCAGCTAATATGTCTTCTGCGCTCATGGTGTTTTTTGCTAATGGTTCAGTCCAATAAAATTATAAAATTTGACATAATTTACCGCATCATCCAATCGAATATCCCGTCTTTTTTTCGTACCTTAGTGGTATCAATTTTACCTGGTGAAACTCTTCAAAGCCTTATTATCCACAGCCGTTACTTTAGTATTGATTTGGCTGTTACAGACCAAATTTGGCGATATACCCCCGCTTGGGAAATTTCTGAGTCCGTCCGATGGCTTTTGGCAAAACGCTGAAGTTAAAGACGCCTTCAAATCAGAAACATTAAACTTAGACGGATTACAGGGTAAGGTAACCATCCGGTATGATGAACACCGCGTACCACATATTTTTGCCGGTAACGATCACGATCTGTACTACGCCCAGGGCTATGTTACCGCCCGCGACCGCCTCTGGCAAATGGACATACAAACCCGCAGTGCATCCGGCCGTTTGGCTGAAATCGCAGGGCCAAAAGCATTAGATATCGACCGCTATCACCGCCGCATGGGTATGGTTTACGGCGCCGAAAACACCATTCGAGGCATGATGAAAGACCCGGCGATGAAAATCGTGCTGGAAGCTTATGCTGATGGCGTCAACAGCTATATCCATCACTTATCCAAACGTGATTATCCTATAGAATTCAAACTGCTGAATTATGCACCCGAAGACTGGAAACCCATCAACAGTGCGTTCCTGTTAAAACTCATGTCGGAAACCCTGGCGGGTGGCTCCGACCAGTTTGCCATGACTAATGATCTCAAACGTTTTGGCGCAAAGGATGTGAACGACCTTTTTCCGGATTACCCTTTTCACGAAGACCCGATCATCCCGGTCGGCACAAAATGGAATTTTAAACCGCTGCCAATTCCCAAACCCTCAGCCGGTTTTATCGCCCAAATGACAGACAGCATCAAACCAAAAGAACGCATTCCCGGAATCGGAAGTAACAATTGGGTGATCGGTGGCAGGAAAACAGCAAGCGGTTATCCCATCCTGGCAAATGATCCGCACCTCAATTTAACCTTCCCGTCCATCTGGTACCAGTTGCAGCTATCAGCACCCGGCGTAAATGTGAACGGCGTTTCGTTACCCGGCGCCCCTTGCATAATCGTCGGTTATAATCAAAATATAAGCTGGGGCGTAACCAATGTGGATGCCGACGTGCTGGATTGGTACCAGGTGCGATTTAAAGATGAAAGCAAAAACGAGTACTGGTATAACAACCGCTGGAATAAGGTAAAAAAGCGTGTCGAGGTGATCAACATCCGCGGACAGAAACCTTTGTATGATACCGTGCTTTACACCCACCATGGCCCCGTAGTTTATGAAAGCGCGGATAAAAAACCCAAAGATGGTGCAGAAAATATTCCTGTAGGTGATGCGCTTCGCTGGATCGCGCATGATGAGTCGGATGATATCATGACCTTTTACCTGCTAAACCGCGGAAAGAATTATGCCGATTATCGTAAGGCCCTGACTTACTTTACCGCACCCGCCCAGAATTTCATTTTCGCCAGCAGTGATAAAGATATCGCCATTACCCCCAATGGTAAGTTACCCCTGAAATACAAAGACCAGGGTAAATTCATCATGGACGGCAGCGACCCGGCCAACGACTGGCAGGGCTGGATACCTTACGACCAAAACCCTACTGTTAAAAACCCGCCAAGGGGATTTGTAAGTTCGGCCAATCAATCATCAACCGACCAAACTTACCCATATTACATCAACTGGCGGTTTGAATTATATGACCGTGGCACACGAGTGAACAGTTTGCTTACCGCCATGAAGCAGGCTACGGTTGACAGCATCCGCGTCATGCAGATGGATAACTACAGCGTTAGGGGACGTGATGTGCTCGGCGCTATGCTTAAAAACCTGGATTACTCTAAATTAGATAACACGGAGGCCGAGGCATATAAGATTGTTAAAAAATGGGACCTGCGCTTCTCGGAAGATTCTGAAGGCGCCAGTGTTTTTAACGCCTGGTGGCTAAAATTTTACGGCCTGGTTTGGGATGAATTTGATAGTAAAAACACGCTGCTTAATTACCCTTCCATGGATCGCACGGAAAAACTACTGCTAGCCGAACCCAATTCAAAATGGTTTGACCTGGCCGGCACCTCCGCGAAAGAAACCTGTGCCGATATCGTGACACGTGCTTTCAGAGAATCTGTGGCCGGGCTTCTGCACGACCATGGCAAACCCGGTAAAAGCTGGCAATGGGGGCTGGTTAAAAATACGCATATCAATCACCTGGCTAACCTGCCGGGCTTTGGTGCCGGTGAATTCTCTACAGGTGGTACAGGGGGTGTGATCAATGCCCTGAGAGGCGGCAACGGCCCATCCTGGCGCATGGTGGTACAAATGGGCCCGCAGGTTAAAGGCTACGGCATTTTCCCCGGTGGCGAATCCGGCAACCCCGGCAGCTATTATTATTCAGACACATTTGAAACCTGGAAAGATGGCAAATTAAATGAACTGTTGTTTTTAGGGTCAGCAGATGAAAAGCCGGAAAAGATTAAAGCGACACTCACATTGAACAAATCAAATTAAAAATGCTGTTTCTCATCATACTCATCCTGTCCTTCATCTGTGGTTTCTTCCTGCCCTGGTGGATGGTAGCAATAATTGCCTTCTTTACTGTGTTATTTCTCGGCAAAACATCCGGAAGATCATTCTGGTCAGGATTTGGCGGCGTATTCATTGCATGGACAATATTGGCATTGCTCAAAACAATTCCCAATGATAACATGCTTGCAAAACGCGTCACTCAATTATTCCAGTTACCAAACTGGATATTGATATTATTGATCAGTGCTTTGATTGGCGGATTGGTAGGCGGAATGTCGGCCTTATCTGGTGTTTTGGTGAAGAAGGCATTTAAATCGTAAGTCTTAACAATAAAGGTTTTTACCTAAATTTATAGCACATTATGGACACCTCAATTTACATCAACCAGGCCGAAGATACCAGCTACCAGGCGAAAGCCGCGGCGACTGCACCTGCTATAAAAACCTACGTTTATGCCAGCGTATTTTCATCACTCTGCGTTATTGTTGGGTTGATATGGGATATCTCCTGGCATACCAGCATCGGTCGCGATGGTTTGCTATCGCCACCGCATGATGTAATTTACCTGGGTGCCATTTTAGCCGGAATATTTTCAGCTTACCAGGTCTTGCGCAACACATTCTTCGGCTCTTTAGCCGATAAACAGGCAAGCATAAAGTTCTGGGGTATCTTCTACGGCCCTTTGGGTGCTCTGTTTTGCATCTGGGGTGCCATCGCCATGCTCACCTCCGCCCCGTTTGACGATTGGTGGCACAACACCTACGGCCTCGATGTGGTGATCCTTTCCCCTCCACATACTTTATTGGCCTTAGGTATTATGATGATCCAGTTTGGCGCCATGATCGCGGTGTTGTCCTCCCTGCATACCACAAAAAGCAGCGATAAAACCATTCATAACTGGCTGTTTATCATTGCCTCCGGCTTACTGCTCACCATGCTTTATGGACTGTTTTCAGAATACCTGAACAAGGCACGTTCGCACAGCACATTGTGTTATATAGTCGGCAGTATCGTATTCCCGCTGTTCCTAATCGCTGTTGCACGTGCCGGCAAAATGCGCTGGGCAGCTACAGGCACTGCAGTTGTTTATATGCTGACGATGCTGATCATGCTTTGGGTACTACCCCTATTCCCGGCAACGCCACGTCTCGGCCCGGTGCTCAATCACTTCGATCATTACCAGCCATTTCATTTTCCGCTATTGCTGGTAATACCTGCGTTAGCTATCGACCTGGTTTTCATCCGTTTTAAAGACAAAAAACCTTTCATACAGGTAATATTAGCATCGCTATTATTTCTGCTTGTGTTTTTTATCGTTCAGTGGAACTTCGGCGGTTTTCTTCAAACCTCGCCGCTGACGCGCAACTGGTTTTTCGGCTCCTATTCCTGGTATTTCGGAGCTAATCCCGAGTGGCCGTACCGCTATTCCTGGTATCCCGATAATATCGAAACGACTGCCAGTCTGATAAAGGGCATGTCCATTGCCGCCGTATTAGCCGTTCTTTCCGGCCTGATCGGCAATAAATGGGGCAACTGGATGAGAAGGGTGCAAAGATGAGGAAGATCAGATTCGTCCTTGTTGCTGCAATCGTACTGCTAAATAATTTCGTGTTTGCTCACGTAGGCAGTCCGGGCGTTATATTCCAGGGCAAAGCGGGTCCATATACCATTATGGTAAACGTCAATCCGCCCGACGTTATTCCCGGCACAGCCACTGCATCAGTTTATATCGATAACCAATTAGTGGATCATGTTTATATCCAACCCGTCTATTGGTATGCCGGCGATAAAGGCTCACCGAAAGCGGATGAAGCATTGCCGGTTAAAGGCACACCGGGCCAGTACCAGGGCCTGGTATGGCTAATGCAGCGCGGTGTTGCCAGTATGCGCGTAACCGTAGAAGGCCCAAAAGGTAAAGGTTCAGCCATCATTCCGGTTATGGCTGTTGCCACCGCGCAGCGCACAATGCCTGCATCGCTCGATTGGAAATTGGCAGGGTTAGGCTTATTACTGGTCATCCTGATGGTCACCATTATCGGTGCCAGCGTAAGCGATGGCATCGTTGAGCCGGGAACAGCCAATAAATCTGTAAAAAGAAAAAAACACACCGCAATGGCTATCACTGCTGTGGTCATGTTCCTCATTCTGTATGGCGGTTCGGCGTGGTGGAACAGTTGGAGCGCCCGGTACCGCAGGTTTATGTATAAAGCGCCGTTGGCACATTCCAGCATAATTATGCACGACCGGCAAATGGTTTTGCAATTTAACATAGATACAGCCTGGCTCAGGAAGAATGATGAATCGATGAGTTATATCATACCGGATCATGGCAAACTCATGCATTTGTTCCTGGTAAAAGAAGGTTCATTAAATGTCTTCGCACACCTGCATCCTTTGCGGAAAGACAGCGTAAACTATTTCGCCCAGCTGCCCGATCTTCCTTCCGGCCGCTACCTGGTTTTTGGCGATGTGGTAAAATGGAACGGCTTTACTGAAACCATAAGCGACACCGTAAATATCCCGGAGAAACAGATCGCGCAAAACGTATTGAACACCAGTCAACCTCAATACAGCGACCCGGATGATACTTATGTGATATCCAATCCTGCCAGTGACAATAAAAATCCATACACCGGCAAAACTACGCTGATCTGCGGCAAACCCGGCACCGAAATGAAATTAGCCGACGGCTCAACCGCTGCTTGGCAGCATGCCGAAGGTCAAACTTTCGAGGCTAACAAAATATATCCGCTTACTTTCTTGATAAAAGATCCGTCGGGCAACCCGGCAAAACTACAGCCCTATATGGGCATGATGGGGCACGCGGTTATCATGAAGGATGATGGTTCGGTTTACATTCACCTGCACCCGGTTGGCAGCTACTCCATGGCCTCACAGGAGATTATTGAGAACAGGATGAAAGGTAACGGCAAAATACCGCAACTACCAGACCCGACAGCTTTCAGGGACAGTATAGATAAGGTAATTACGAAAATCCGGTCAATGAGTGAAGATGAGCGAAATCGTTACTTAAATTCAGGGATGACAGGCATGCCAAACATGGGCGATAGCGAACATGGCAGCATGGTTACTTTTCCTTATGCTTTCCCCTCCCCCGGCAATTACCGCATCTGGATACAAATGAAGCGGGATGGCAAAATATTAAACAGTGCCTTTGATGCGGTAGTGCAATAAAAAACTCTTGTGAACTCTGTGAAAACCTCTGCGAACCACTGTGGTTAATTTAACCACAAAGTGCACAATGTAATAATCACAAAGAACACAGAGACAAAACTTTTTGTAAGCCTTACAAACTGCTTAATGTTTCTTTTAATAGTTTAACAGATGGAGCATCACTTTTTGAATTGCTGAAGATATCCTGTGAGCTGATATCTGATCCGTAAAATGCTTTATTGGAGTCCTTATCAATACCTAAGTTCGATCCATTAATGCTGATCCCTGCGAACAATCCACGACTGCGTGAATAAGAATAAACCTCCGCTTGCAACTTATAATCCGTATTGGCCGAGGTAGTCCTTCCTACGGGACCGGCTGCTGCCGAAGCGTCGCCGCCGATGGTAAAATCACCGTTTTCAACTTTGGCTAACACGCCTTTGTGTTTAAACACCAGTACCAAATCAACCGATTGCACACCGATTTGCGGGCCCACGCTGCCACCTGTAAACGTGATAAAAACAGGGTCACTCCATTTACCGTTATCAAGTTTAACCATAGCTAAACCCCGGCCCCTCTTTCCACCTATCCCTAATCCGGCATTGATCAGTCTCGGGATGATCACGATACCCTGGTACTCGGCGATCAGGTCGTGCGGTATGCTTTCCTTCATCTTGCTAAACTCTTTCAAAACGTTAGCGGCGCTATGCACTCTTTCTGTTTGCTTATCTCCGTCCGGCCGCATTGCTGATGTCAGTACAAAAACAAAGCTCAGCAAAAGCGGAAACACAATAAATTTCATTTTTTTCATGGGGTTGTGTATTTTAATAATAGTTGTGAAACCCCAAAATTGCATACTTGTTTTTAGTTTCCGAACTTAAAGATCCTATACCCGCTCAATTTTACAAATAAAACAGCAAGCCTCTGAATTGCGTGCATGCAGGTAAGCAACTTCTGCACGATGATCAAAAATATCATTGATCATTTCATCCACATCACCATCGCCAACCAATTGGGTAAACACCATTTGCTGCTCCTCATCATAACCAATCAGCGATAAAGGAAAACTTTCCTTATTAGCCTTTATTTCCGGCGGAAAGCGATAGATATCGCTATACTCTTCCACCTCATCGCTGTTAATGAATATAGGGCCGGGCTGGTTAAAGGCATTATCAATCTCAAACGGACTATGCTTCAAAAGCAGGCGCTTATCAACTCCCTTATTAAACGGCCGCAACGAAATCCTGCATGGCCCCGAGCCCATTGCTACCCTTTCAATCACCTCGTTACCAAAATCATCAACTCTTTCTGACCGGATCTTAGCTGCATACGCTTTTGATACCGGCACAATTTTAAATTTGTTCATCATTTCTATATTTTAACAAATCAAATCTCCCAATAATCAACGCCCAATAAAACCCGATACTTGCTCAATAAATATCAAAAGCTCATCTGCACATCCACACCTAATTCACATTAACCATAACTCATAATAGTCAATGCCAGCCCGGTACGGGCTTCCTGTTTATAGAAAACATCCACCCAACAATTAAGCTCCGTAGGAGCTACCTCACCCCAACCCGTCAAAGAGGCGATTTTATTGAATTGCCATGATTTCCCATCTGCACATTAACCCTATCTTTGCAGCAATGATCAAACCCGGTAAACAGCAGGTATTTTCAATCAGTAATGAACATCAATTTGCGGATACAGCCCTGCAGGCATTCCGTTTCCAGGCCGAAAATTGTCAGGTTTATCGCGAGTTTATTACCAATCTGAACATCGATATTGAAAGCGTTAAAAGCTTAGATCAAATCCCCTTTCTCCCGATCAGCTTTTTCAAGTCGCACCAGGTACTTAGCGATAAAAATGAGGCGGATGTTATCTTTACGAGTTCCGGCACAACCGGCATGATCAATAGTCGGCACATGGTTACCGATGTAAGCTGGTATGTAGAAAGCTTTCGCCGGGCCTTCCGTATTTTTTATGGCGACATTAAGGACTATTGCATCCTGGCCCTGCTCCCATCCTACCTCGAGCGTGAGGGCTCGTCACTGATCTATATGGCGGAGGACCTGGTAAAATCCGGAAATCCCGACAGCGGCTTTTACCTGTATAATCACGACGATCTATACCACCAACTACAAAAACAGCAGCAGGCCAATAAGCCTACCTTATTAATTGGTGTCACCTTTGCCCTGCTTGATTTCGTCGAAAGTCATCCGATCGATTTCCCCAACCTGATCGTCATGGAGACCGGCGGAATGAAAGGCCGCCGCAAGGAAATGATTCGGGAGGAATTGCACCAAACGCTATGCACCGGCTTCGGTGTGGATAAAATCCATTCAGAATATGGGATGACGGAGCTCTTATCCCAGGCTTACTCCAAAGGCGACGGCATATTCAACTGCCCGCCCTGGATGAGGATCACTACCCGCGATACGAACGATCCACTGACTAATCTACAAAATGGCAAAACCGGCGGCATCAACATGATCGATCTCGCCAACATCAATTCCTGTGCTTTTATCGCGACGCAGGATCTTGGAAAAGTTTATCCTGATGGTGCATTCGAAGTTTTGGGTCGATTTGATAATTCCGACATACGCGGCTGTAATTTGCTCATTGCGTAAAACTTAATATACAACTAACAGATTATTCCTACTTTTGCATTCGCATCAAAATCGAAAAATACTATGATGGATAAATTTTTGAACGACCAGCAGGACCCTAAAGCAGTTGAAAAAGTGTATACCCGCCTGGTTGATTTATTGACAACCGGAGAAGAGATCATTTATATAGCTACCCAAAAGAAACCTTTGGTAAATATATTGCCCGATTGTGTGGCGCTGACCAACAAAAGGATATTATTCTTTACCCCGGCAAACCTGGGTTTGTCCATAAAATTTGTTGATTTTGTTTGGAAGGACGTGATTGACGTCTTCATCAAGGAAGAGATCATCGGTGCGGTTTTCAGTGCGAAAACAACCAATGGTGCTGAGATGGGTGTTGATTATTTACCAAAAGTTCAGGCCCGCAAACTGTATCAATATGCACAGGAACGCAAAGAAGAAGAACGCGAAGCCCGCCGCCTGCGCGACCTGGAAGAAAAACGTGCAGAATCAGGTTCTTTCAATTTTGAACACCAGCCAACGACTCCTGCACATCAGTCCGAGCCTCAACCCGAACCAGTGGTAACCGCTCCACCCGTTGCTATAGCACCCCCGCCGCCGGTTCATGAAGAACCCAAAAAGGATGAACTAACCGAAAAACTAAAAAAATTAAGGGTACTATTCGACAATGGCTTGATATCGCAGGAAGAATATAATGCGAAGAAGCTGGAGTTACTGAACGATTTATAGCAAAAAAGCTCTCCGATAATCGGAGAGCTTTTTTGCTACCTCATTATTATTCCGCAACAATCAAAAAATAATTCTTCTTCCCTTTCTGCACAACCATGAATTTATTATTTATAAGCTCATGATTGGGATAGACAGGCTCATCTACTGCTAATTTAACTCTATTTATAGAAACCCCTCCACCTTGAATCATTTTCTTTGCTTCGCTCTTGGATGAGAAAACCGACGTATGTACGGATAACATATCAATAGTAAACATCCCTGATTGCAATTCAAGAATATCTATCTTAAAATTAGGCACTCCATCGAACAGAGCAACTACCTCATTATCATTCAATTCATTTAGAAACTCAATACCAATATTGCCGAATAAAAACTCAGAAGATTTGATCGCCTTATCATATTCGCTTTCACCATGCGTGCGGATGGTAATATCTTTGGCTAATGCCTTTTGCAGTCCGCGTAAATGTGGGGCTGTATCGTGTTCCGCCTCTAATGCCTCAATGGTTTGCTGGTCAAACAAGGTAAATATCCTGATGTAGGTTTTAGCGTCCTCATCGCTGGTGTTCAGCCAAAACTGGTAGAATTTATAGGGTGACGTCTTTTCAGGATCGAGCCAGATGTTCCCTCCCTCGCTTTTGCCAAACTTGGTACCGTCCGATTTTTTGATCAGTTGAGTAGTTAAGGCATAAGCCTCACCCGCATCCTTTCGGCGTATCAATTCAGTACCGGTTACAATATTACCCCACTGGTCAGATCCCCCCATTTGCAGCGCGCATCCATGATGCTTCCACAAATAATAAAAATCGTATCCTTGTACCAACTGGTAGGTAAACTCTGTAAATGACATCCCCGTATCGCCGCTGATCCGGTTCTTTACCGAATCCTTAGCCATCATATAGTTTACAGTAATGTGCTTGCCCACATCACGTATAAAATTCAGAAAAGTATATTCTTTAAACCAATCGTAATTGTTCACCATCTGCGCAGTGTTTGCGCTGGTGTTAAAATCTAAAAACTTTTCGAGTTGTTTTTTAATGCCGTTCAGGTTGTGCTGCAACACGTCCTCCGATAATAAATTACGCTCGGCTGATTTGCCCGACGGATCGCCCACCATACCTGTAGCACCCCCAACCAACGCAAACGGCTTATGCCCCGCCCGTTGAAAATGGATCAGCGTCATGATCTGGGCCAGGCTGCCCACGTGCAGCGAATCAGCCGTAGGGTCGAACCCTATATAGCCCGATACCATGCCCTTATTCAACAATTCCTCAGTTCCGGGCATAATATCATGCAGCATGCCTCGCCAGCGTAGTTCTTCAACAAAATTCATCGTGTGTATTAAAGCTGCAAATATAGCAGAATAGCGGAAAAACCATTTTTTACCTTCCGGTTAAACAATAGTCAAAATATTTACTTACCTTAACGATTGAAAAATCGCAGGAAAAGTGAAGATTTATGAACTTTTTATCGCACTACTATTTCGACCGGGACAACACCAACTGTTACCATATATTAGGTACGGTACTGCCCGACCTGTTGAAAAATGCGGATAAAAACATCATCATCCATCCTGAAAAATTAAATCATATCGATCCCAAAATCAGTTCGCTCATCGCCGGCTGGCAAAAGCATTTGGAGGTCGACCGCTATTTTCATTCTTCTGATTTTTTCACTAATAATTCGCACCAGCTAAAAAAATTACTGGCCCCAACCATTCATGGTTCCCCCGTAAAACCATTCTTCCTCGGCCACATCGCGCTCGAACTGGTATTGGACAACCTTTTACTCACTACTGATAAAGTTACTGTTGATGGTTTTTATGATCATTTAAACTCCTGCCAACATGAAGTGATCGATGAGTTTTTAACTTTTGCCGGGTTAAAAAACACGGAGGTATTCTTCCGCTTCTTTGAAAAATTCAAAAGCAGCCGCTACCTCGAAACCTATATCGATACCCAACAGATAGCCTATGCCCTGAAACGTATCTGTATGCGCATATGGAAAGATCCCTTTACACCCGAACAGGAAGGAAAAATGAATTTTGTGCTATCCGATTACCGCGATGATATAATCAATGATTTTATGCTGATTTTTGACCAAATATCTAAGCTGCTATTGAGTGATTAATAGACATTTTACGCTATTGTAATTCAATCTAAATCTCAAATTTGTTCCATGGAACTCCAAACCTATCATTCGAATATTCAAGAAATAATAAGTCGTTCCATCCAAAGTGCTAACAACACCATTAAAGTTGCTGTAGCTTGGTTTACTAATAATAGTTTAATGTTGGAATTAGAAAAAAAACTTAAGAGAAATTGTAAAGTCGAGCTAATAATTTTAAACGACCAAATCAATTTCAGAAAGAATGGAATAGATTTTCAAAGATTTATTTCAAATGGCGGTGAGTTATATATTTCACTTGGAGAAAAAACTATTCATCACAAATTTTGCATACTTGACGACAAAGATATACTCACCGGATCATATAATTGGACTTACAAGGCCGAAAAAAGAAACTTTGAAAATGTAGTTTTCATTAAAGAAGATGACGTTTCTACAAAACAATATCATGAATCTTTTGAAAAAGCAAAATCATTTTCTGAAAGGATCATCAACCTATCCAATTTTCACCTGGTTTATCCCCCCATCAAAGAAGGGAGCAATGACTATATTTTAGGTGATTTAGAGTCACAAATTTATGATACTGATTCAAATAACCAGGATTTATTAGATGCCATTTTAGCTGAATCTACAGATTCCGCAAACTCATATAGTGTTCGTCAGGTTTTTATCAATAGCATTGCGCACGCTAATAATCCTCTCGCAAACATTCTCGTTTCTCGTTCCGAAGCCATCAAAATATTGATTGTGCGATTTTATTCATGGGACATAACTTCATTAGAACTGCATAAAGATTTGATCGATAAAAACATAATCATTGAAAATAAAGAAATATTATGGAGCAGTCAGAAAATTTTGGCTCTTAATTTCTCAGAAAATCAATTAGTCAAGATTTATTCAGCAGGAAGATTCGATCATGTAGAACAATTTTTATTTGAAGCAAAATATCAAATCAATTGGTCTGCAATAAGTGGCAATCCCAACATTCAATGGAATGACAAACTGCTGGATTATTATCAGGACAAAATATCGTGGGATAATTTAATATGGAAAAACGATTTCAAGTGGACTTTTGAAAATTTGAAAAAATATTCATGCTACTTTGATTGGTTAGCATGGAGTAGAATATCTCGATCATTGAATGTGAAATGGACACCAGAGGTTTTTAATGAGTTTGGCAACCAATTAAATTGGCGCCAATTATCAGAAAATGAAGGCATACATTGGGATGACAATCTTATAGCACAATATAACAACCGTCTATACTTTGATCTACTTTCTAAAAACAAGGCAGTGTTATGGAATGAAACACTAATCAAAAAATATATACAGAAAATAAATCTACAATCAATTTTTAGTAATGAAGGAATACAATGGACAATTAATGACCTTGATAAACTTTCAAATATATTGGATCGAGATATCACAAATTTTAGCAATTATAATTTGACTGGATGGGACCTTATCTCCGAGCATGCAATATTACACCATAACATCCTGATTACATTCGAGTCTAAACTTACTTGGTGGCGTATTTGCGGGAATCAAAACATTCGTTGGGATGAAGATTCAATTAAACGATTTTATAAAAAAATATTTGTAATCTATAACGTATTTTATTGGACTTCCAATGCTGGTGTTTATGATTTATGCAAAAACACTAATTTTCCATGGACGGAACAATTAATCGTACAAAATCAAAGTCTAATCGATACCGCTATGGGATGGTATGGTTTGTCGTCCAATCCCAATCTTCCAGTATCAATGGATTTTATCAGGAAGTATGCTGACAAACTGAATTTTGGATGTTTAACCGGAAACCTAGCATTATTTATAACCAAGGAACTGATTGAGGAATTTGAGAAAAAATGGAATTGGAAAACTATTTCAAAGAGCAATAATGTACAGTGGTCGTGCGATTTGTTAAATAAATACGAGCAATTTGAATGGGAAGAAATTTCTAAAAATGGCTCGGTTTATAATCAAATCATTAGACCTATTATGAACCACATTACTCTCAACTTGATGATGAATGAGCAGTTCGCAAGGTAAATTATTTGTATTCTATCTTTAAGTCTTGCGCAGGTCTACTTTTTTTAATGCGAAAAACCCCTAAAAACCAGCATTTAAGATTAAATATTTTTTTATTACTCAAAATTATAATCGTACCTTTGCAGTCCCAATTGTGTTGGGAAAAGGAGAAAATTTATTTTGGCAAAAAAACAAGAAGCAGAAAAAGAATTAAAAGCAAAGGAAGCTGAACTAGATGTAGTTACGGCAACCGCTGAAAAAGAAACCATTGAATCAGAAGCTGATTCATTGTCGATCGAAGAGATCAAATCAAAAATCACATCAGCAAACGAGGATTTCGATTGGGATGCTGACGACAAAAAATTTGGCAATTACAATGATGCCGAACGTGAAAAATTAGAAAAATTGTATGACGGAACTTTCAGTTCAATCAACAAGGGCGAAATTATCACCGGTACCGTAGTAAATGTTAACAGCAAAGACGTAGTATTAAACATCGGCTTTAAATCTGATGGTTTAGTATCGCTTTCTGAATTTCGTGATACACCTGATCTGAAGATCGGTGACACCGTTGAGGTATTTGTTGAGTCGCAGGAAGACGCTAACGGCCAGTTGGTTCTTTCACGCAAGCGCGCAAAAACTCAAAAATCATGGGAACGTATTAATTCCGCATTGGATAATGACGAGATCATCACCGGTTTTGTGAAGAGCAGAACTAAGGGTGGTTTGATTGTAGATATAATGGGCGTTGAAGCCTTTTTACCAGGTTCACAGATCGACATTAAGCCTATCAGGGATTATGACGTTTATGTGGGCAAGACAATGGAATTCAAAGTTGTTAAGATCAACCACGAGTTTAAAAACGTAGTGGTATCGCACAAAGTGCTGATCGAAGACGATTTGGAAAACCAAAAAACTGAAATTGTGGCCAAACTTGAAAAAGGCCAGGTATTGGAAGGTACAGTTAAAAACATTAC
>Ga0105237_10001525_pt1 | contig 30379 bp, 29 predicted proteins | sample KBSC24metaG_FD_81520 | JGI IMG/M metagenome (GOLD analysis project Ga0105237, IMG submission 81520) | Corn rhizosphere microbial communities from Kellogg Biological Station, Michigan, USA - KBS C2-4 metaG | ecosystem: Host-associated > Plants > Roots > Rhizosphere > Soil | place: Michigan, USA... | reverse complement strand
TAGCTTCCAGTATCGGCAGAGCATCCATATCCGCACGAAGGGCAACTACGTTTTCGGATGGTTTGTCACCCTTGATCAATGCTACCAAACCGGTATCAGCCATTTTATGGTATTCCAGGCCCATTTCTTCCAGCTTCCGGGCTACATAAGCTGAGGTTTCCACTTCGTGAAAAGAAAGCTCGGGATGCGAATGTAGGTGACGGCGGTTGGCTACTACCTCATTAAAAATATTTTGGGAAAGCTCCTGTATGTGTTCTTTATTCATCGTTACTGTCCGCTTTTGGCAGGTTAATTTTTTCGGATATAATAAACATCCCCTCGAACCATTTTTTTAGATCTTCTTCCATCTTTTCAGCTTCGAGGCGAGTTCTGAAATCACCCGCGCGCACCTTAAAATTGGGTTCGTTGTAGATGATATACGTATGCACGTCAGGGAATTGCTGCTGGAATTTTGCCTGGGCGTCATACGCATCCTTACGACTGGAACCGGTAAATATCTGCACCCGGTAGCCGTTTGCTGTTCCGGCATCTACCCCTATTAATTTATTCAATTCGGCGCGCCTTGATGCAAGGGTGTCTATCCTGGCGTCTTTAACTATTTCCAGTTTGCCGCGGGTTTGTGCCGACGCTGAGAATGTGAAAAATGCGGCAATAAAAAAGCAGCACCCGGTTATTTGCATAATTGCTTTATAAACTGATGCTGCTTTATTCATAGTTAATTTGCCCCCTCTAAATCTCCCCCGGCAGGGGAGACTTTTTTAATTTTATTTTTTCTAAAAGCCCTCCCTTCTGGGGAGGGTTTGGGTGGGGCCTATACCTGCCCTACGCCATGGCAATTTTTATATTTTTTGCCGCTTCCGCAAGGACAAGGATCATTACGACCTATCTTTTGTTCTACCCTTACCGGGGTTGCTTTTTGTATCTCGCGGGTATCGTCTATCGGTACACCGTTTGATTCATGAACGAGTTCGGGTTTGGAAGTGCGCAATTTTTTCAGGTCGAGCTTAGGCTGCGGCCTTGCTTCCTTCACTTCCTCCGGCGCCTGCTGAACCGGTATGCCGCCCCTGAACAGGAAGCTCACCAATTCTTTATTCACATTGGCCAACATGCCACGGAACAATTCAAAAGCCTCGAATTTATAAACTAATAACGGGTCCTTCTGTTCGTAAACGGCGTTTTGTACGGATTGTTTTAATTCATCCATTTCACGCAAATGCTCTTTCCAGGCATCATCGATCAGGTAAAGCACCACGTTTTTTTCGAAGGATTTAAATACTTCAGCACCTTTATTCTCAATAGCTTTTTTAAGCGGAACTGAAACTTGTATACCATGAACACCGTCGGTAAACGGAACCACAATATCCTGGATGTATTCACCACGGGTGGTGTAAACATCTTTCAAAACCGGGAAAGCCTGCTGGGCGATAGATTCTGCTTTACGTTTGTAAAACGCGCTTACTTCCAGGAATACCTGTTCAGTCAGATTATTTAGCGATGTTGAACCAAACGTATCCTCGGTAACTTCCGTGTCTACAGAAAATACGCGGATCAATTCCAGTTGGAAGCCCTCGTAGTTGTTGGCCTCTTTGTATTCGGTCACCACATCGGCTACCACGTCAAAAATGGTATTGTTGATATCCACTTCCAAACGTTCACCAAATAAGGCATTTTTACGCTTGGCGTAGATAACGGTACGCTGTGAGTTCATCACGTCATCATACTCCAGCAAACGCTTACGGATACCAAAGTTGTTTTCTTCCACCTTCTTTTGTGCACGCTCGATAGATTTGGAGATCATCGAATGCTGGATCACTTCACCTTCCTCGATGCCCATACGCACCATCAGGTTGGAGATACGTTCCGAACCGAACAGGCGCATCAGGTTATCTTCCAATGATACAAAGAACTGGCTTGAACCCGGGTCACCCTGGCGACCAGCACGGCCACGCAACTGCCTGTCCACACGGCGGGACTCATGACGCTCGGTACCTACGATGGCTAAACCACCGGCATCCTTTACGCCTTCTCCTAATTTTATATCCGTACCACGACCGGCCATGTTGGTAGCAATGGTTACTGTTCCCGCTTTACCGGCCTCGGCTACGATATCTGCTTCCTTCTGGTGCAGCTTGGCGTTCAGTACGTTGTGCTTGATACCGCGTAGCTTGAGCATACGGCTCAATAACTCTGATATATCAACCGAAGTTGTACCCACCAGTACCGGGCGACCGGCCTGTGTCAGTTTCTGAATTTCTTCGGCTACGGCATTGTATTTTTCGCGAACGGTACGGTAAACCAAGTCCTGCCTGTCGTCACGCACCATATCGGTGTTGGTTGGTATTTCAACTACATCGAGTTTGTATATCTGCCAGAACTCACCGGCTTCGGTAACTGCAGTACCCGTCATACCGCAAAGCTTGTGGTACATCCTGAAATAGTTTTGCAGGGTGATGGTTGCGAAAGTCTGCGAAGCATCTTCTACCTTCACATTTTCCTTGGCTTCAATAGCCTGGTGCAAACCATCTGAATAACGGCGGCCATCCAATACACGGCCTGTCTGCTCGTCAACAATTTTTACCTTGCCTTCATCGATGATATATTCGGTATCCTTTTCAAACAGCGTATAAGCCTTTAATAACTGGTTGATGGAGTGGATACGCTCTGACTTGATAGAGAAGTCGCGCATCAGGGTATCTTTCCTGGCGATCTTTTCTTCAGCGCTTAAATTAGATTTCTCGATTTCAGCAATTTCGGTACCCACATCCGGCATCACAAAGAAGTGCGGATCTTCACCCGAACCGGTGATCAGTTCGATACCTTTTTCAGTCAGCTCAACCTGGTTATTCTTTTCGTCTATCACAAAATAAAGCTCAGAATCTACCTTTGGCATTTCCTTGCTTTGATCCTGCATAAAGTAATTTTCGGTTTTTAATAAAACCGTGCGATTCCCGCCTTCACTTAAATATTTTATTAAGGCTTTGCTCTTAGGTAAACCACGGTGTGCGCGCAACAGGGCTAAACCACCATCATCAGTGCCGGTTTTGCCTTCGGCTATTGCCTTTTTAGCTTCATTGAGAACCCCATTGATGTAATTTTTTTGGGTGTTTACCAGGCGCTCGATGCGTGGTTTCAGTTCATAAAACTCATGCTCGTCGCCACGAGGGATCGGGCCGGAAATGATCAAAGGTGTACGTGCATCATCGATCAACACGGAGTCAACCTCATCCACCATGGCATAATGCAGCTTGCGTTGCACCAGTTCTTCGGGGCTGCGTGTCATATTGTCACGCAAATAGTCAAAGCCAAATTCATTATTGGTACCGAAAGTAATATCTGCCAGGTAAGCGTTGCGGCGCTCTTCAGAGTTCGGCTCGTGTTTATCGATACAGTCAACCGATAAACCATGAAACTCATATAAAGGGCCCATCCATTCGGAGTCACGTCGTGCCAGGTAATCATTCACGGTTACAATGTGTACACCTTGTCCGGCAAGCGCATTTAAATATGCAGGTAATGTGGCTACCAGCGTTTTACCTTCACCTGTTGCCATTTCTGATATCTTACCCTGGTGCAATACCGTACCACCGATCAGCTGTACATCATAGTGCACCATATCCCAGGTCACCTCATTACCGGCTGCGAGCCAGGTATTATGGTGAGTAGCCTTATCTCCTTTTATAATTACGTTACTTTTGCGGGCTGCCAGGTCGCGGTCGAACTGGGTGGCAGTAACCTCGATAGTTTTATTTTCTTTAAAGCGGCGGGCGGTTTCTTTTACCACGGCAAAGCCTTCGGGCAGGATATTCATCAATATCACTTCCAGCTCTTTATTGCGGTCTTTCTCCAGCTTATCTGCCTGGCTATAAAGCTCAACCTTCTCGTTTATTTCAAGGTCAGGATTGTTTTCTATCCTGTCTTTAATTTCCTGCAGCTCTGCATCAATTTCTGCAAGTCCTTGTTTTATAGTCTCTTTGAAAGCTACTGTTTTGGCGCGCAGTTCATCATTGCTGATACCGTCGAGCTTTGAAAATTCGATCTTAATTTTCTCCACTATCGGCTGTATTCCTTTTACATCCCTGTCCGACTTGCTTCCAAAAAGCTTACTGATAAATTCTAACATAATTAGTTCGATATAAAATCACAAACTCAACAATTGCGCCACAGCAATTTTAGAGGTCATAATGGCAGGCAAAGGTACGTTTTTGAGGTGAAAGGCAAAAGGTTAAAGGCGAAAGGTGCAGGTTTAATCTTCTTTATCGTCATCTTCCCAATTAAAATCATCGTCATCAAAATCATCCAGATCGAATTTATCATCATCAAACATTAGTTCTTCCAATTTTTCCTGTTCGGGTGTGCTGGTATCATAGCGTATGGCCCAGTTATCAGGAATATCACGGGTCTTGTCAAAACCTCTTATCCATTCGACAAATAATAAACGAAACTCTTCTACCTTTTCGCGCATCAATTCTGCATAATCTTCCTCATTCATATCAAACATGGAAGTACATATTACGGCATTAAGCATATGACGTACAGCAAATTTTATTAAAACAGCATTTTCCATCTGTAGAGAGTATACCCCCACCCCTTCAGCTCCTGCTATTTTCACTTGTATAATTAAAGCATTGCTAACTATTTCACTTGCAAAATGCTCGGCTTTATCATCATCCTTTAAGGTTTCAGCGATAACTTCAGCAAGCTCCAGAATCTCTTCAGCTTTTTTAAATACCGGCAGCCTTCTGTATTTCTCCAATCTTTTTGACATCCTTCAAAATTAATATTTGCGAGTTAATCAGCGGTTTTTAATGTTCAAAAAAAGTCATCCCAACAAGGGCAGATATAGAGGGGGCTGATTATCTTTGGCGCATGAATATCCTGATCCTCGGTTCGGGCGGAAGGGAAAGCGCCTTCGCCTGGAAAATAGCCCAAAGCCCAAAATGCGACCAGCTTTTTATTGCACCCGGTAATGCCGGCACTTCACAATATGGCAAAAACGTGGATATTAAGGTTACCGATTTTAAGGGTATCGGTCAATTTGCTTTGGATAATGCGATCGATTTGGTACTGGTAGGACCAGAAGAGCCGTTGGTAAAGGGGATTCATGATCATTTCCTGGCGGATGAGCAATTGAAAAATATCCCGGTGATAGGCCCGCAGCAAGAAGGGGCACAGTTAGAAGGCAGCAAGGATTTTTCGAAGGAATTTATGTTCAGGCATAATATCCCTACCGCGGCATCCAAAACTTTCACCCGCGATACTTTGCAGGAAGGCTTTGAATACTTGGCGACAGCAGGTTTGCCAATTGTTTTAAAGGCTGACGGATTGGCTGCAGGAAAAGGGGTACTGATCTGCACTAACCTACAGGAAGCACAATTGGAACTTACCGAAATGCTTAGTCACGCCAAATTTGGTGATGCAAGCTCGAAGGTGGTTATCGAGCAATTTTTGCAGGGGATCGAGCTGTCGGTTTTTGTGATGAGTGATGGCACTAATTATAAAGTTTTACCAGAAGCTAAGGATTACAAACGTATTGGCGAGGGCGACACCGGCTTGAATACCGGTGGCATGGGTTCGGTATCCCCGGTGCCGTTTGCTGATGCTGCGTTTATGCAGAAGGTAACCGATAGGGTGATCATCCCAACTGTGGAAGGCCTGAAGAAAGAAAATATTCCATACAAGGGCTTTATTTTTATTGGATTGATGAATTGTGAGGGCGAACCTTACGTGATAGAATATAACTGCCGCATGGGCGACCCGGAAACGGAAAGCGTAATGCTGCGGATTGAATCTGATTTTGTCGACCTGCTGATTGGCGTAGCCGAAGGAAACCTGAACGAAAAAAAATTGACCATATCTGATAAAACAGCCGCTACCGTGGTGATGGTAGCAGGTGGTTATCCCGGAGAATATTTGAAAAACAGGGTGATCACGGGTACCGAAAATGTGCGCGAATCGCATGTATTCCATGCGGGGACTTCTATGCAGGGCGAGGATATTATTACAACCGGCGGGCGTGTGTTAGCTATTACGACCTTACAGGATAACCTGTTTAATGCCGTGCAGCAGGCCACCGCTGACGCCGCCCGTATTTACTGGGACGGGATGTATTTCAGGAAGGATATTGGGTTTGACCTTTTATAGTCACTGGTCATTGGCTGCGCGTCAGTGGTCAATAGTGATTTTTTTCAACAAAAAGCCCGGACACTAAAATAGCTTCCGGGCTTTTGATTGAATTATGGTTTCTTTGAATTATTTGCTGCCCGAAGGTGATTCAGCTTTACCAAACAACTCTGCCAGTTTATCTTCCAAATCAGCACCTCTCAGGTTTTTGCCTACGATCTTACCGTTAGGGTCGATCAGGAAATTCTGCGGGATAGCACGTACGGCATACAGATCAGCGGTTTTGCTTTTCCAGAATTGGAGATCGGATACCTGGGTCCAGGCCAAACCATCTTTGTGGATCGCAGCCAGCCATTTGTCTTTAGCACCCGGCCTGTCTAATGAAACTCCTACGATGGTGAAATTTTTCCCTTTATAACGATTATACGCTTTTACCACATTGGGATTTTCGCGACGGCAGGGGCCGCACCATGATGCCCAAAAATCAACCAACACATATTTTCCCCTGAATGAAGAAAGGCTGATCACTTTACCTGCGGTATCAGCCTCGGCAAATTCAGGTGCGGTTGCACCGAATGCCACAGCTTTTAGTTTAGGAAGCCTTTCGCCAAATGCTTTGCCGCCTTCTGATTGCTTAACCGCATCAGACAATCCATTGTATAAGGGCGCGATATCGGCATAATCCGCACCGTAGGCATAGGATTCTAACGCGTTGAAGCTAATGTATGAATCGGGGTTTTCCTGAATGAATTTTTTGTTGAGTTCGGTTTCGTGCTTATCTAAAGCCTTTTGCGCCGTGTTGATCTCGTTGGTGAAAGCATCTGATTTCTTTTGCTCATCGGTAGCGGCTTTTTGCTTGGCATCAATTACATCCTGGCCATCGCTGATCGGCTTCATTATTGCCTCGTATCTCGCATTATCATTATTGGCTTTTGTTCCTTCCGCCTTAGCGTTCTTCATCAGGTCGCTGCCGGCTACGGTAATTGTTCCTTTTTCGAGATAGACGAGCTTATAGTCTTTAAAACTTGGGTTAGTGCCTTTTGCATTGAATAGCAGGTAAGCACTCTCAGGAACATTTCCTATGGTACCGCTAAACTGGAATTTCCCGTCCTTCAACACGACAGAATCCATCACTTCCTTACCTTTAACTTCCCTGTCCAGGTATACCTTTGCAGGTGCATTGTAGTTACCAAGCGTCCCCTGAATGGTGTACTTAACATCCTGTGCAAAAACAGCCAGCGGCGCGGCCGCTAACATTGTCAATATTAATTTTTTCATAAGTTCAGTTTTTGAGCACCCAAATCTAATTATATTTTTCCTAATACTTGTGCCAGCTTTGCTTCGAGATCATCCCCACGAAGATCCTGTGCGATGATCTTACCTGTGGGATCTATCAGGAAGTTTTTGGGGATGCTTTGTACAAAATACAGTTGTGCTACCGCGTTGTTCCAAAATTTCAGGTCGGATAACTGTGTCCAGGCCAAATGGTCTGTCCTTATCGCGTTCAGCCAGTTAAAGGCGCCATCCTGCCTGTCTAACGAGATGCCGATGATGGTGAAGTTTTTGTCTTTATATTTATTGTACACGTTTACAATGTTCGGATTCTCCTGCCTGCAGGGGCCGCACCATGATGCCCAAAAATCGATCAGCACATATTTACCCCTGAACGATGACAGCCTCACCTTATGGCCCAAAGTATCTGCCTGCTCAAAATCAGGCGCCATGGCTCCGTTTGATATACTTTTTAATCTTTCCAATGAATTGCGGTATGACCGGGCCGTTTCTGTTTCTCTTAATTCTTTTGATAGCCCGTCCAGGATCGGTATCAGCTCATTAGGATCAGGTGTTGGGCCGCCCAAAGTACCCAGGCTAAGCAAACTTAGGTAGCTATCAGGGTTTGCCAGAATAAAGTTTTTGAGCGCAGTATGATAATCCGTTTGTATCGCTTTCAGCTTTGCCTGCAATTGGTTTTGCTCCGCCGGCGTTGTCGGCTGGCCGGTGGCTGCCTTTACTTCATCGGTCATCATTTTATTTGTTTTCATCCGGGCATCCAGGCTTATCGCCAGCAGCTTTTGATACTGATCATTTATCGGTGAGCCAATGATTTGCGCTTTATAAGCCGAATCAGGACTCTTTAAAGTAATAGTCCCTTTGTCGATATAAAACAGCAATTTATCGGCGGTATTATCATCAATTTTATCAACGCCTTTGCCACTATAATCCACCACCATTTCAGCCAGGGAGGGATAGATCAGGTCGCCTTTAAACTCAAAGCTGCCGTTTACACTCTGCACTGAATCCAATATCTTATTTGAACCGAGCGTATAACCGAGGTAGATCTTCGCGTTTAATGTGCCAAATTTGCCAGTTACATTAAATGGCTGCGGGGTCTGGGCAAATGCCATCACAGGGATGGTCAGTGCCAGGATAAAAAACAATTTCTTCATTCTACTATTTAAATATTGCGTTTTGATAACGTTTGATTGGTTAATGAATTGTAAATCAATTTAATTTTTGATAAGTACGCCACCACAGGTCGGGCATTTCGCCGGCTACTGCAGTTTTGTAGTCATCATAGCGGCAGGGCACCAGGTGAAAGCGTTCGTTCATGGAACCACCTGTAGGATAAGGCACCTGCATCCACCAGCGGTCGGACTTTTTACTCTTCACAAATACCACCTCATGCTCTTCGTGCTTTAAACTTGTTTTATACACAAGATACTGAGATTTTGGATGAAGCGGGAAATCTTTTTTCCGATTATAATACCCATCAATAAAATACCATATCATCTGGGCCAGCAGCGTGGCAGTTTGGCCGTTGCTGTCATACGCCGGGTTAAACTCATAAAAACCGATAGAACTCAACTTGTCATTAAAACCGGCGTAACGGGCTACCTGGCAGGCTTCTTCGCCATACAGGCCATTTGGCGTGGCATTAGCGTTACCCATGGCGTCGGATGAGCGGATGGCGCCGATATCGAAACTTATCATGCTGGCGTTGCGGATAACAGGTTCGGTAACCGATACCTGTCCGCTAACTTCGCCCAAGCGGTGAACATCGAAATAGAGCTTGTCCATCACCCGCAGGCTCTCCTGGCTGGAGAAATAGGTTTGATAAGCCAGGTTACTGTAGTTGAACAGGTAATTGGGTTCGTGTAAAAATATTTTGTTGAGGTAGGAGGTTGAGGTAGTTTCGATGCTTTCCATATCGCCATCGTCATCCAGGTCGAACCGGGGATCGACGATCACGAGGTCGACCTTGTGCTCCAGGGCCTCATAAGCCATATATTGCGCATAGGTGATGTCCTGCCCGCCACCGATGATGATGGGTAAAACATTGCTTTTGATCAGTTCGCTCACTACCGTTTTTACCGCGAAGTAAGTATCGGTAACTGTGGCTCCCTGGCGGATATTGCCGAGGTCGACGATTTTTGTTTTGTAGGCCCCTTCGAATAGCTGGTATAATTTTTCCCGAACATAATCAGGACCGAGGGCACAACCGGGATTGTTTATTGCATTACGATCATCCTGCACACCAATAATGGCTATGTCGATCTTTTCCAGGTCGGGAAAACCCGTGGAAAAATGCTTTATCTTCTCACCCAAATGACTGGCGTAAAAGCCATTTTTAGGTGTGATGTTTTTAAGGTCGATAGGCGTGAAGAAATCGGATAAAGACATTTAATGTGCGGATATGCGTATGTGCAAATGTGCAGATTGGCGGGCAGATGTGCAAATGTGCAGATGTTAAATGTTTTAACATTTGCGATCGGCCGGATTCTGTTATTTCATTAATTCAGGTTCAGACAAAAATCCGCACATTTGCACATCTGCATAATTGTATATCTAAAAAAATGATACTGGTAACGGGCGCAACGGGTTTCCTGGGTTCTGAGGTGGCAAGGCAATTGGTTTTGCAAGGTGAACGGATACGCTGTACCAAACGCGGCACTTCAAAGCTGCCTGCTTTACTGGCACCTTATGCTGACAATATCGAATGGGTTGAGGCCGACCTGATGGATATTTTCGCCCTGGAAAATGCCCTTGATGGTATCACGCAGGTGTATAACTGCGCGGCATTTGTATCCTTACGGCAATCGGATAAGGAGCCAATGATCCTGACCAATGTGACCGGCACCGGCAATTTGGCGAACCTGTGCCTCGAAAAAAATATCCGGCTGGTGCATGTAAGCTCGGTAGCTGCTGTGGGCGAGGCTAAGCCGGGCGAACTCATTAATGAGAAACATCATCTTGACCAGGCTACGGAACATGATGGCTATGCTATATCAAAGCTGGAAAGCGAGATGGAAGTGTGGCGAGGGGTTGCCGAGGGACTGGATGCGGTGATCGTTAACCCCTCCATGATCATCGGGCCAAATGCTGGTGTAGAAGGCAGCGGAGCATTGTTCGAGATGATACGCAAGGGGTTTAAATATTACACCAATGGCAGCATGGGTTTTGTGGATGTGCAGGACGTGGCCAAATGCATGATCGGCCTGATGAACAGCAATATACATAGCGAGCGTTTTATCATCAGCGCGGAAAATCCCAACTATAAAGACCTGACCGCTGAGATCGCTGAGAATTTCGGCATCAAACCTCCGGCTACTTTAGCCAAACCCTGGATGATGGAGCTGGCCTGGCGTGGTGCGGCTTTTGCTTCGCTGTTTACCGGTAAGGCGCCAGCCATTGATAAAACATCAGCACAGGCGGCCTCTGTGCATCGTGACTTTGATAACAGTAAGATCAGGAAAGCGATACCGATCGAGTTTAAGCCGTTGCAGCAGTCGATTAAGGAAGTGTGCGCTGCGTTGAAGAAATGATCTCGTGCTATTCGGATTGCAAATCCGAATTTTTCCAGGTCCGGGAGACTTACAATGGCTACTTCGAAGGTGGGTTAACATGGTTAACACAATTTCGCATTTTTATCCGTTAATATATTGATTATCAATATATTATATCGAAATTCATGATAAAAGTGTTAACCATAAAATGGACACCTTGATCCGTCCTGAAATAGCTATACAGATTTGTGAGTAAATCCTGTAATACCTATACAAGCCTTTCCCGGAGGAAAGACTGAATCTCATTTTTGTTGCTGCTTATTCTTTTGTGTATTTCAGGGCATCGGCATTTACTACATCCGAAGTGTATTTGCCGCTATTGACCGTATTGCCTGAAATTACGATGGCATCCGCTCCTATTGATTTACCATACCTTGCCAGTTTTGATTTAATAGAGTCCTGGCTTTCGAGATTAGGAATGGTGAGATGCCCGATCACTTTATAAGGCTGTTTAACATCGTGTTCGGAATAAAATGTTTCGACAGAGCTGGTCGGCGGAAGCTTATCGCCGAAATAGGTTGGAGTAAGTGTGGCGCAGGCCGATAATAAAAGGCAAAGGCTGAAGAGGAGAATGTGATAATTTTTCATGGCTTTAAATGTTTTTAATTATGACCATGAAAGCGCCATGAGGTTTAGGCGGTTGCGGGTAATGATTTTATTACAATGATTGTCTGAACTAAGATATATAGAATGATGGGATATTTAGGATTTTATCTTTCGATGGCTAACAGCGCCACCTTTTAATTCATAGCTCATTAAGCAAATCTTTTGCCGGTGTGCCTTTTAATCTGCCTTGCCTTATGAGTTTCACGTCCTTAATGCTTTCTTTTATTCCCTCAAGCACATTAGCCTTATAATTAGAAAGTGGGTTGGCTTTATTATCTTTTATGTCCAGCATTAGTTTCATAACCTATCCTCTGATAATTCTGACTGATCTGCACCTAACCAGCTAACAAATTTAACAATCATATCAACTTTGCATACTGCAATTACTTTATGTCAACAAGCAAAAGAAGATAAAGTAATGGCTTTCATTAATTAATTAGGAAGCTTATATTCTTTAACCAATTCAGAAGCAGGCAAGCGTAAAAGCTCACTAAATTTCCTGATCATATTAAGTGATAAATGTTGTTTATAGTTTTACACTTTACTGATCGTACCCTTATCTCCATAAACAGTTGCCAGGTCGGCTGCCTTGTATCCAAAATCATCCATTCGGATCTTGATCATTTCAACAGGGTCGACCTCCGGTAGATCCCAAAGGCTGTTTTCATAATTCTCGATCAGATGCACCAGCAGAAGTTTTTCTTTGTGCTCCTCTGCTCCTGTTGCTGCATTTTTGATCTCTTCATACCTGGCAACAGCTTGATTATACTCTTGTTCGGTTTCAATTAAAAACCATTGTGGCTTTTCGTTCATGCTCTAAATTTAATTACTCCCCGGGAAATCACCCATATGTTTATAGATAGGGCTTGAGTGCTTTTTGCTGTCCTCTATGGCCCAGCTTGCCATGGCATGCAGAACAGCTTCAAGTTCCCAGCCCGAATTTGCCAGAGACGTGTCTGAGGCGTTGAAGAAATGATCTTGTGTTAGTCAGATTGCAAATCCAGAACAACATAGAACAGTAACCAGTGTTTAAACCAATATTAACAGAACTAAATATTTTAGACCACATCCCTCTTTAAACCGCCAATATCATCGTCTGATGTTTTGTTCAGAATTGGAGAAAAATTACGTTCCATCCGATCGTAGAAATACACAATAATTTGATATAAAAACAACCTTTTTAACAAACTGTAGAAAATGGCTAATAAAGGGAACAGAGCAACAATTATGGCAAGTAATTCTAAGTTTTGAAAATATCTGTCATTAACAAATCGATTTAAATAAAATGCATAGTCTTCCACTCCTAAAATGACTATTGTAATAAAAATGACAAAACCTACGCTAAATAAAATAGCCATCAATGTGAGATAGTTTATTTTGCCTACTTTCCGCGGAATTATGTAGTAAGTCAGTGGTTGCGCTACAAGCGTAGCCAAGGTTAGATCTAAATAAAAAAATTCTATTGCTTTATAGCAAATAGGATCAGGGTTATTACATTGAAAAGCGCTCAATAGTAATGTCAATATACAATACACTCCTGCAATTAAAAATGTGGGAAAGAACATTTTTAATATAATGTGTTTGCCATTTTCTGTTGACCAATTTTCTATTGTACTCTTTTGCTTGGATAATATCTTGAAAAAAAGTTCATCAAGAGAAGCTATGCGCTTCGGCATCATTTTGATAACAAAAAAAACCATAAACGTCATTTTCTCAATGGAATGCGTCTTCACTATTTGTTTAAAGTCGCCGATTATTGATCTTATTCCTTCAATATCTTTAATTTTCTCCTTAAAAGGCACTAAAAAAGCAGAAATCAGGTGATTTTCAATGAACACCAGTATCGTAAAGCCAAAATACGCGCTACATAGGAATTCGAAAAAATGAGAAAGTTCAAAAAGATGATCCATGCAAAAAACAACAATTAATTATTAATTAAATGTTGTTTCCGTTGCATTAACAAGGCCTTGATCGAATATTGCTTTTAATTCTTCTGTTCGTTTAAGATCATTGAAGCTAAACCAAGCGAGAAATTTCTCAGAGTCCTTCTCAAATCGACACATGCGATCATCGTAAATCGAAAAATGTTTTTCAGAACCATCTTTACTTAACTTTTCTCTGAACGATTGATCAGATTTATAAATACGTACTTGGCCCGTAGGAATATACTCTTTTAAAATAGCTAATGCTTCAGATTCTGGATTTAAATCGTGAAGGTGAATAATTTGGAATTTCACATTTTCTTTTTTCAAGCAGTCCTTAAGAGATTCTTTGTAAATCTCTTGGTTACTAACTCGTCCATCAAAGCACCCTATGACCATTTTAACCGATAGCTGTGTTTTATCAAAAAGATTTGACATAGCAATCGCTGCGTGATCTTCGCCAGCATTAGCAAGGATGTCAGAAGAATTCTCTGAGGCCTTAGCAGAAATAAATTTAGCATAAGCTAGAAGTTCGGGCTTGATTAAATCTTCTCTTGACATTGCTTAAAAATTAATGTTTAGGTTTCGAACAAATTTAAGTCGAATTTATTTATTTATTTTGTCAAATTCCTAACAATGAGTTTTTTTCTTCTAAAGTCTTCGTTGAAAACATCGATATTTAACTTTCAATTAATTAAATATCGATTTCGCGCACAAATATAAACTTTTATTTTTTAACTAATACGTTAAAAGATGTTAAAAAGGTTAGCTCCCATACAAATATAATCTGAATACACAATAGGTATTTTCACCCAGATAATAGGGTCAAAACACGGATTTTTAAATTACTGTCGATTTCCATAAGAAACGATCCTGAGCAAATATAAAATCTGGCAGTTTGTTTAGCGGCGGACACGGCGATTGAGCATTCAATCTATAAATTATATTTATTTCGCCTTTCTTTCGGTAAAGTCTAATTCTCATTTATTACCGTTTACTCTTGTCCGCATTAAAGACAACTCGCCCTTTTGTAGTTTTATTTTATTTCAGTCTAATTGTAAAATAAACTTGTAGATTTTGCGCCATTATGCCAAGTCACTGTTCTTCCTGTGATCTGTTCGCTGGATTAAATTAATTACTCCCCGGGAAATCACCCATATGTTTATAGATAGGGCTTGAGTGTTTTTTGCTGTCTTCGATGGCCCAGCTTGCCATGGCATGCAGAACAGCTTCAAGCTCCTGGCCCGAACCGGTCAGCGTGTAAGTAACATAAGGCGGCACCACAGGTTTGGCTTCACGGATGATCAGATCGTCCGCTTCCAGTTGTTTTAAATGCTGGATCAGCATTTTCTCTGTAATGGCGGGGATGGCCTTTCTTATTTCGCTATAGCGTTTGCCGCCGGATAGCAGGTGGAACAGGATGATGGGTTTCCAATACCCTCCTATTCGCTGCATTACATAGGTCACCGGGCATTCTTTAAAGGCGAACTGCTTATTTTCCTGGATGGTCGAGCTTTCTTTTACCTGTGTCATGGATACATACTTTAGGGTAAGTACTTGTATAAAAGTAAGTACAAATATAGCTTTGTCCCCAACAAAATCAAAATAAAAGAATATGAAAATTACACTCACAGGGTCATTAGGGAACATCAGCAAACCATTGGCCGAACAATTAATAAGCGCAGGACATGATGTAACCATCATCAGCAGCAAAGCAGATAAGGCAGTCGAGATCGAAGCATTAGGTTCTAAGGCAGCGATCGGGCTGGTTTCCGACGCGGCTTTCCTTACTAAAGTATTTACCGGGGCAGATGTGGTATACACCATGGTTCCGCCGAATTTCGGTGCGGCCGACTATCGTAAATATGTTGGCGATACCGCCAGGAATTATGCCGAAGCGATTCAAAAGTCCGGTGTAACACGGGTGGTAAATTTGAGCAGCATCGGCGCTGATATCGATGGCGGCACGGGACAAATATCCGGCAACCACGATGGGGAGCTCATTTTGAACGCACTGGAAAACGTGGCGATAAAACACCTGCGCGCGGGATTCTTCTACGTGAACTTTTATGCCAATATCGACATGATTAAAAACCTGGGCTTCCTGGGTTCGAATTACGATAGCAACACCCGGCTAATCATGGTCCATCCGGCGGATATTTCCGCTGCTGTTGCTGAAGAAATCGAGCATCCTTTTACCGGTAAAAGCGTACGCTACATTGTAAGCGATGAGCGCACCGCAGGTGAAGCGGCCGCGATTTTAGGCGCAGCTATTGGCAAACCGGACCTGAAATGGGTGGAGTTCACTGACGAACAAGCCTATAACGGTATGCGCCAGGCCGGGCTGCCCGAAGAAGTCTCCAACAAATTTGTAGAAATGGGAACTGCAGTACGCAGCGGGATATTGTGGAAAGACTTTGATGCCCAAGGCAGCGTGTTCACAGGTAAAACTAAATTGGAGGAGTTTGCAAAGGAGTTTGGGAGCAGGTTTTAATACTTTGTCATTGCGAGCGATAGCGTGGCAATCGCGAATATACAAAGCGGATCAGCATAGTTCGCGATTGCTTCGTCGTTCCTCCTCGCAATGACATAATGTAACAAAAAAGCCTTCCCAAATTGGGAAGGCTAATATAAATTATTTCATTCCGAAATCGGACTTCCGACTTCCGCATTCTTACGAAGCCATTTGCTTCCTGATGATATTCAGCGCGCCGCCGGCTTTGAACCACTCTATCTGCTGTGCATTGTAGGTATGATTTACCGGGAACGACTCCAGGGAGCCATCTTTATGGTGCAGCATCACGGTCAGTTGTTTGCCCGGGGCAAAAGTGGTGAGGCCTAAAATATCGAAAGTGTCGTCTTCCTGTATCTTGTCGTAATCATTGCTGTCGGCAAAGGTGATGCCCAGCATGCCTTGTTTTTTCAGGTTGGTTTCGTGGATACGGGCGAATGATTTTACCAGTATGGCACGTACACCGAGGTGACGCGGTTCCATCGCAGCGTGCTCACGTGATGAGCCTTCGCCATAGTTCTCGTCGCCTACTACTACCGTACCGATGCCATGCGCCTTGTAATCGCGCTGAGTGGCGGGTACCGGGCCGTATTCGCCGGTCAGTTCATTTTTCACGCTATCGGCAGTACCATTGAAATAGTTGATCGCACCGATAAGCATGTTGTTGGAAATATTATCCAAGTGCCCCCGGAACTTCAGCCATGGGCCAGCCATCGAAATATGGTCGGTTGTACATTTGCCTTTAGCTTTGATCAATAGCTTTAAGCCGGTGAGGTCTGTGCCTTCCCAGGCTTTGAACGGATCAAGCAGTTGCAAGCGGGCTGATTTAGGATCAACCTTTACTTCTACCTTGCTGCCGTCTTCTGCAGGCGCCTGGTAACCGGCGTCTTCTACCGCATACCCTTTTATCGGCATTTCGATACCTACGGGTTCGTCAAACTTCACCTGCTCACCATCTAAGTTGGTCAGGGTATCAGTTAGTGGATTAAAGGTCAGATCACCTGCGATAGCAAATGCGGTCACGATTTCAGGCGAAGCCACAAAAGCGTGGGTATTCGGGTTACCATCCTGGCGTTTTGCAAAGTTGCGGTTAAACGAGGTGATGATTGAATTCTTGCGGGTAGGGTCGTCTGTATGACGTGCCCATTGGCCGATACATGGCCCGCAGGCGTTAGCCAATACCACACCGCCCATGCTTTCGAAAGTTCCTAAATAACCATCGCGCTCAACGGTATAGCGTACCAGCTCGGAGCCCGGTGTAATGGTGAATTCAGCCTTGGTTTTTAAGTGTTTATCGATGGCCTGTTTGGCAATTGATGCCGAACGGGTGATATCCTCATAGGATGAGTTGGTACATGAACCTATCAAACCAACTTCCAGCGTTGTAGGCCAGCCGTTTTCTTTTACTGCTGTCGCGAATTTGGATATCGGCCAGGCCAGGTCTGGAGTGAACGGGCCGTTTACATGCGGTTCCAGTTCGTTCAGGTTGATCTCGATCACCTGGTCGAAATACTCACCCGGATTAGCATAAACTTCAGGGTCGCCGGTTAAATGTTCTTTTATTGCGTCGGCCAGTTCGGCTATTTCGGCACGTTTGGTTCCTTTCAGGTAGGTAGCCGCTTTTTCGTCGTAACCAAAAATAGAAGTGGTCGCGCCGATCTCGGCACCCATATTACAGATGGTTCCTTTACCGGTGGCGGAAAGCGATTGCGCGCCTTCGCCAAAATATTCTACGATAGCGCCTGTGCCACCCTTTACGGTGAGGATGCCCGCCACTTTTAATATGACGTCTTTAGCGGATGTCCAGCCGGATAATTTGCCGGTCAGCTTTACGCCGATCAGTTTAGGGAATTTAAGCTCCCAGGGTAAACCGGCCATTACATCGCAGGCATCGGCACCGCCAACACCAATCGCCACCATACCCAAACCACCCGCGTTAGGGGTGTGTGAGTCGGTACCGATCATCATACCACCCGGGAAAGCATAGTTCTCTAAAACAACCTGGTGGATGATACCGGCTCCGGGTTTCCAGAAACCGATACCATATTTATCAGATACCGAGGCCAGGAAATCGTAAACTTCTTTATTGATATCTTTCGCGGTGCTCAAATCTTCATCAGCGCCAATTTTGGCTTGTATCAGGTGATCGCAGTGCACGGTAGACGGCACAGCAACCTGCGGGCGGCCTGCCTGCATAAACTGCAGCAGCGCCATTTGCGCGGTAGCATCCTGCATCGCCACGCGATCGGGTGCGAAGTCAACATAATCCACCCCGCGGCCAAATGCTGTTTTGGCATCGCCTTCGGAAAGGTGGGCGTATAAAATTTTCTCAGTTAAGGTAAGGTGTTTACCGGTCGCCTTGCGGGCAGCAGCCGTACGGGTGCTGTAGCGATCGTACACCTTTTTGATCATATCTAAATCAAAAGCCATTGTATTTGATTTTTTAGGTAAAAAAGTAAAAGAATCGACGTTAATCCGGTGGTAGCGGACTAATGCGGCGAATTTAGGAAAATTACAGGTAATAGATGTCAGTAATTTGTTTAAATGTAATTTGGAGATGTTCTAAATTAGAGACTGGAGATTAGTTTGAATATCAAAGCTCCTAATCTCTGGTCTCTAATTAACTAATCTTTAACACCGAATCGTCCGGCACCGTACGGAAAGTGTACGCTATCGTACGGTTGAAAAAATATTTCAAATTTTATTTTATTGATAATCAGCTAGTTATTTTATGGGCACCAGTTTTGGCATGGGTATGTAAAATGAATAACAATTAATTCAACAATAAAATGAAAAAGTCAATTTTAACCCTCGCAATAGCCATAGCATCCCTGGTGGGGATCAATAGCACATCTTCTGCTGCCACACATGACCGTGATGCCGTGACTACAATTAAAGAGATCACCCGCATCAACAAGATCGAAGTTCGCGGTAATGTAGAACTGTATTTATCGGACGGCACATCCGACCAGGTAAAGGTTTACAACAACTATTATTCTGAAAGCGCATTGGTGCAAAATCAAAATGGCGTGTTAAAGATCTCATCCTACAAAACAGAGAAACTGGTTTTATGGATCACGGTGACCGACCTCCGCAACCTGTCTGTTTATGACAATGCCCGTGTGAAATCTTTCGGCAAATTGTCGGCTATCGATCTGGACGTTAAATTATACAATGATGCGTCGGCCCAATTAAATCTTGATGCTTATGAAGTAAGCGTGAAAGTGAATGACCATGCCAAAGCAGACCTTGGCGGATCGATCACTGAAGCTGAACTGACCTATGATTACTGCGCTTTCCTGAATGTCACTAACCTGAGCAGCACGCACATGGTTAAAAAAGTAAATTTGGATTATCCCGGCAAAACCGAAAAGAATTTGGTGGTGGAGTTGTAAGAATTATAAGATTTTAATTAACTGGAATCATTGCCGCTTCAGAAATGGGGCGGCAATTTTTTTATAAAGTGGCGAAGGTATATCCCATTTTACTCCACTCCTCCATCGCCCTTGGCAAAGCATATTCCATTCGGTCACGGGCTTTCAAGCTATCATGAAACAAGACGATCGAGCCATTTTCTGTATGCTTCAAAACATTTTGCAGGCAGGCCTCTGGTTTTAGGTTGATGTCGAAATCGCCGCTCAGGGTATCCCACATGATGACATCCAAATCGGGTTTAGCTTCCTTCAGGAGTTTGAACTGCGATCTTTTCGCCCTTCCATATGGCGGGCGGAAGAGGTTAGTATTCAATAATTCATCCGCTTTTAAAAAATTATCGACATAAGTTTGATCGTCTGTCGCCCAACCCTTTAAATGATTAAAAGTATGGTTCCCGATGGCGTGGCCTTCGTTTTTCACCTGCTCAAAAATATCCGGATGTTTGTTTACATTGTCGCCGATGCAGAAAAATGTAGCTTTGGCATCGTACTGTTTTAAAATATTTAAAACAAACGGTGTAACAATCGGTATAGGGCCGTCGTCAAAAGTGAGATAAATGCAACGGGTATCGCGGCTCCTGTTCCAAATTAAGTTTGGATAAAGTATTTTTAGCAGCCACGGAGTTTTAACCAGGTACATTATCAATTAGTTCATAGTTAATGGTTGACAGCAACCATGCTTTAAAACTATCAATTATACAAATAATAAGAGAATACCAATGTTTTGCTGTGAACTATTAACTGATGCACGAATAGATTGACCTTATGACACAACGCATATTAAGTATTAAAGGGATAAGTATTATAAGCATTTTGTGCCTGGCACTATCCGGCTTAACTGCAAATGCCCAGCAGGTGATCAGCCTGCAAAAAGCGGTTGACCTTACCCTGGCCAACAACCTTACTATTAAACAGGCCAAACTAAACGAAGCGCTGGCGACAGAGGATGTAAAACAAAGCCAATATAACCAGTTGCCAAGTTTAACTGCCAATCCGCAGGGATCATATAATTTTGGCCGTAGTCCCAACCTCACTACTTACTCATACACCAGCCAGTCGTTTTTATATATTAACGGGCAGGCTTCAGTAGCGATGACTCTTTTCCAGGGCGGACAGCTGCGCAACCAGATACTGCAAAATAAGCTGACACTTGATGTAGATAAAACATCTACTTCCAAAGTTAAGAATGACCTGCTGCTTAATGTGGTTACCGATTATCTGACCATACTTACTGACCAGGACCTTGTGATAGCCGCCAAACAGCAAATTGATCTGGCAAAGATCACCTTAGACAGGGCGCAGAAAAACTTCGACCAGGGTGCAGCTACACTGGCTGACCTCTCACAAGCTAAGGCACAGGTTTCTACCGCCGAACTTAATTTGACCAACGCCCAAAACCAGGTGGATCTTGCTATCCTGATCCTGAAACAATACATGGAGATGGACCCGAAAACAGATATCACGGTTGAAAAGCCGGATATCAGTAAGCTGACAGATATAAAAACAATTTATGATGCCAGCGAAGTTATTAAAACTGCTTTAAGTGTAAACCCGGATATCAAACTGGCTGAACTACAGCAACAGGTTTCCGCACAGGCTATCAAAGTTGCCAAGGGCAATTATTATCCAACGGTATCATTGTTCGGCGGGGTGGGTACAAATTATTCCAGCATATCACAAAATGTAATAGGTTCGGCAACTGTAGATCAGCAGATCGGTACAGTACCTATCAATGGTGTTAGCACGCCTGTAACCGGCCAGTTTCAAACACCGATCTATTCCAAAAGCTATTCGGTGACCGACCAGTTCAGTAACAATTTGAATGAATCGGTAGGCATTAGCTTGCAGATACCAATTTTTAACAAATTCACGGCACGCACCTCGGTACGCAAAGCAAAGTTGAATTATGAGTACGCTCAATTAAGCACTCAGCTTGCCAGAAATACCTTAAGCAAAACCATTATACAGGCTGTGCTCGATTTGCAGGCTGCAGAGAAAAGCTACCAATCGGCATTGCAAACATTCCAGTCAAATAAGGAATCGCTGAATGTTACCAAGCAACGCTTTGATGCCGGTTTTGTGAACACGCTTGATTATAACACTTCGGTTACCAATTACAATAAATCGCAAAATGATATGATAGCGGCGCAGTACCAGATGATATTCAGGAGTAAAGTGATCGACTATTACCTGGGAAATACCATTACACTTTAAAAATAGATTAACCGGATATAATTTAAGAATTTAAATCAGACCTTAGAAATAATAAAAATGGGAAAGACTACTAAATATATTTTGATTGCGCTGGGAGCCGTTGTTGTGCTGCTTATCGTTTGGAAAGCAACAAGTAAACCGCCGAAAACGCAGGTTGCCACCGAAAAGGCAGCTGTACGCACCGTTAACGAAACCGTATCGGCCAGCGGTAAGATCAAAGCCCACGTTGAGGTAAAAATAAGTCCTGAAGTATCAGGTGAAGTGGTTGAATTACCTGTAAAAGAAGGTGACGTGGTTAAAAAAGGCCAGCTGCTTTGCCGTATCAGGCCCGATATCCTTAAATCTGATTTCGAGCGCTCTGTAGCTGCTTATAATTCTCAAAAGGCCAGCGTTGGCAACACTACGCAAATGCTAAAGCAGGCAGAAGCTGTTTACACCAACCAGGAGGCTATTTACAAACGCGATAAGATATTATTTGAGAATAAGGTGCTAACCGCAGCCGAGTTTGATGCCGCAAAAGCAAGTTATGAAGGCGCAAAAGCTCAATTGGAGGCTGCCAAACAGAATGTTGCAGGATCAAATTTTGGACTGGCGCAAACAGCCGCGTCTGTTAAAGAATCACAAGCTAACCTGGATAAAACAACTATTTACTCACCTGTAGATGGCGTTATCTCAAAATTAGCCATTCAGAAAGGTGAGCGTGTTTTGGGTACCCAACAATTTGCAGGCACCGAGATCATGACCATTTCTGACCTGAATCAACTGGATGTGAATGTAGATGTGAATGAAAATGACATCAACCGCCTTGCTTTAGGCGATTCATCAAAAATACAGGTGGATGCCTTTTTGGGTAAGACTTTTATGGGCACCGTAATTGAGATCGGCAGCGCTGCTAACGTGGTAGGTACCACAGCCGACCAGGTGACCAATTTTACCGTGAAAGTAAGGATCGATGCTAAAACGTACGCCGCCCTGCTTGTAAAATCAGCTGCAAATCCATCACCTTTCCGCCCGGGTTTAACTGCTACTGTTGATATCGAAACCAATCATACCAAATCACTTGCTGTACCGATACAGGCCGTGACTACCCGCGATGAGAAAAAACCTTCAGCCGTGAAAAGCGATCAAAGCACAGATGATGATAAGACAAAGGCTAAAATTACCCCGCTATCTAAAGAATATGTGTTTGTGTACAGTGCCGGAAAAGTGAAACAGGTTTTGGTAACTACAGGAATACAGGATGATAGTTATATCCAGATACTTTCAGGCTTAAAGGGTGATGAAGAAATCGTTTCAGCGCCATATGCCGCTATTTCAAAAACATTGAATGATAAGATGGAAGTGGAGAAAGTAGATAAATCAAAATTATTCAATACGGATAATAACTAATTGACGTGCAGATTTCAGATGCGCAAATGAGTTAGATATTTGATAACTACTATAGATTGGGCCTTTGCATTTTGCAAGGGCTTTTCTTTTGATAATCTGAGTAATCTTAAAACAATCTGTGTAATCCTAAAATTAATACATTTGCACATCTTCTCAATTATAAATGTCTGATCAAAAAAACAAAATACTCATTGTGGGCGGGGGCAGCTGGGCTACTGCCAATATTAAAATGCTTACCGATAATGCGGTAGAGAAGGAAATTTTCTGGTGGATGCGCAATGCAAAAGCTGTGGAGCACGTGCAGCAGTTCAGGCGTAATCCCAATTACCTGAGCTCGGTAGAGATCAAAGTGCCGTCCCCAAATATTTCAACCGATCTGAAAGCATTGATCGGTCAGGTAAATACAATATTACTAAATGTACCTGCCGCATTTTTAAAGGAAGCGCTGACCGGCATTACACCCGAAGATTTTGCAGGAAAAAAAGTGATATCGGCCATAAAGGGTATAGTACCCGATGAGAACCTGATCATCGGCGAATTTTTAAATCAGCGTTATGGGGTACCTTTTGATCATTTAATGGTGATCAGCGGGCCGTGCCATGCTGAGGAGGTGGCGCTTGAGAAATTATCTTATCTCACCATAGCTTCGCAAAACCATGAGTTAGCTGCTGAATTTGCCGGGATGTTGAGCACCCGATATATCAACACCATTGTATCTGATGATATTTATGGGACGGAGTATGCAGCTGTATTAAAAAATATTTATGCTATCGCCAGCGGCATCTGCCATGGCGTTGGCTATGGCGATAATTTTCAATCGGTTTTAATATCAAATTGCATACGTGAGCTGGAACGTTTTGTGGATGCGGTTCATCCAATTGACCGTGATATCAAGGAGTCGGCATACCTGGGTGACTTGCTGGTTACCGCGTATTCCCAATTCAGCCGCAACCGCACTTTTGGTAACATGATCGGCAAGGGGTATACCGTAACCTCGGCACAACTGGAAATGAATATGATAGCCGAGGGGTACTATGCGGTAAACTGCCTGCACCAGATCAATAAGCAATACAAGGTTTACATGCCGATATGCAGCTCGGTGTATGCCATCCTTTATGAAAAACGAAATCCTACAGTGGAGATGAAACATTTGGCCGAGCAATTGAGTTAATCATATTAAGATTAACTAATTCTGAACCCAATGAAAACGATATTCAAGACGGCATTATTTGCATCAGCATTGTTTGTTGCCGCGCAAAGCCATGCTCAAACCCATAAAGACACTACCGTAGGGCAAAAAATCGGCACAACCGCTAAAAAGGTAGGTCATAAAACATCAAACATCGCGGCCAATACAGCCTCGCATGTGGTCGACAAAAAATATGACGGCAAGTGCGGCCCCAATGGCGAAACGGTTTATATCAATAAAAGCTCACATTATTATTACGTCAACAAGAAAGGGCACCGGGTTTACCTGAAAAAGTCCCAGTTGATGGATAAGAAAATGTAAATTTACAACTGTAGAGACGCCCCGATACTGTCGGCGCATATCTACATTATCAAAATTTACCTGTCATGACAAAATACGCGTTAATATTTGTGCATGTGGCATGCGCGTTTGTTTTATTAAGCGTAGCATGTTCACAACCGGTCAAAACAAAATTGCAGGGCAACTGGAAGTCGAAAGATGGCGATACGGTGCTTAAAATAAGTGATAAAAAGTTCGCCATGGATAATGATATGGCTTATGCGGAGGATTACTTTGTTAAAGCTGATACCATATTCACTTCATTCCAGGGCAACCAACCCTTTAGCAAGTTCATTGTGCAATTGCTTGATGACCATCATTTAAAACTACTATCTCCTGATTCTGTGATCATGGAATTTACGAGATGAAAAAACCCCAATGCTTTTCAGCATTGGGGTTTTTAGTGATCAGAGATAAGTTAATAGAGATTAGGGTAGTCTCTCTTAACTCTATAATATTAGAACCTCCTGCGGCGTTCGCCGTTACCGCTTCCACTGCTGCGATCTTCACGGCGTTTGCCTGAAAAGTCACGGAAACCGCCACCTGCGTTGCCGCCTGTACGTTCCCTGTTGTAACCACCGCCTTCGGGCCTGCTGAAACCGCCTTCGCGTCTTCCGCCGGAACCGGCATAGTTACCACCTTCGCGCCTGCGCGGAGCTGAATCATTATCTCTTCTCTGGCTGCTGCCTTCGCCTGATATTTCTATCCTTACTTCACGTCCCTGGAAATCAGCGCCTTTAAAGCCTTCCTGTACTTTACCAACTTCGTCATTCGGCACCTCGAAGAAAGAATAAACTCCTTTAACATCGATCTTACCTACTATACGCCCGCTGATCTTTGAAGTATTACAGATGTAGCCCAACAATTCGCCACGGCTGAAACCATCTACAGAACCCAAATTGATAAACAAACGGGTAAACTCTGATGGTCCGCTTGAACGGAAAGAACGTTCGCCTGAACTATCGCGACGGCTTTCATCAACCGGTGCATTCAGGTCAGGAGCATTTTTGTAATAATCCAGGAACCGGTTGAATTCCAATGAAGCAAAACGCTTGATGATATCTTCCTTGCTCATGTCCTTAAATTCGTCCATGATGCGGGAGGTGTATTGCTCTATCTGTTGTTCGTTAACCTCAACATTGTGCACTTTATGTACCAGCGCGAACAGTTGTTTTTCAACTACGTCAAAACCGGTAGGTATGTCCATTTTAACAAAACGCTTACCTAAAGTCTTTTCGATCTGGCGTATCTTACCTAATTCTTTACCATTGATGATCGAGATAGAAACACCTGTTTTACCTGCACGGGCTGTACGGCCACTACGGTGGGTGTAGTTCTCAATTTCATCAGGCAGTGAATAGTTGATCACGTGTGTAACGTCATTCACGTCAATACCACGTGCTGCTACGTCAGTTGCAATTAACAACTGCAGGCTGCGCTCACGGTAACGTTTCATTACCTTATCACGCTGTTGCTGTGATAAATCACCATGCAATGAGTCGGCGTTATAGCCGTCCTTAATCAGGGCTTCGGCGATTTCCTGTGTTTCTATTTTGGTACGGCAAAATACGATACCGAATATCTCAGGGTTGAAATCGACAATACGCTTAAAAGCGGCATACTTGTCACGGGCACGGATGATGTAATATTCGTGTTCGATGTTTTCGTTCCCTGTGTTTTTTGTGCCCATAGTAAGCTCAAAAGGATCGGTCATGTATTTTTTCGCGATCCTTCTTACTTCAGAAGGCATAGTGGCCGAGAACAGCCATGTTTTTTTCTCTTCGGGTGTGGTAGACAAAATACTGTCAATATCTTCCTGAAAGCCCATGTTGAGCATTTCATCAGCCTCATCCAATACTACAAATTTTACCTGGCTAAAATCGATCGCTTTGCGGTTGATAATATCAAGCATACGGCCCGGTGTGGCTACTACAATTTGCACACCGCGGCGGATCTCGCGTAATTGATCGGAGATACTTGCACCACCATAAACTGCCACAACGTGTACGCTGGGCATATTTTTGGCATATTTCTTCAGATCAGAAGTGATCTGTAAACAAAGTTCGCGAGTTGGGCATAAAATAAGCGCCTGCGGATGATTTTCTTCGAAATCAAGTAGTTCTAATAACGGCAGTCCAAAAGCAGCTGTTTTACCGGTCCCGGTTTGGGCTAATCCGACAAAATCGTTGCTGCCTGTTAACAATACCGGAATTGACTGTTCCTGGATTGGTGTAGGGTTTTCGAACCCTAACTCAGTGATGGCATTAACAATATCATGACGGATTCCCAGTTGAATAAATGGGTTCATGAATTTAAATAACGAATCTGGCAACATCGCCAAATCGGGCGCAAAGGTACGGATTATAACTTACAATTCAAATAGTTGGATGGGAAATGTAGAATATGACAATTGGATAGTTTTATTAAGTGCCTATTAAATGTTATTTTTGAGATAGATTAAATACTATGGATATTCAACTTGAAAAATTGAATTTAATAAAGTGGCTGACTGATGTACAAGAGCCTTCAGTTATTGAACGGTTTATCGCGCTAAAAAACGATCAGCAGGTAGATTGGTGGGATCAGATTTCCGAAGAAGAAAAAGCTGAAATCGTAGAGGGATTAGCGCAAGCCGATAATGGCGAATTTGTACTACATGAGGTTGTAATGGCTAAGTACAAGGGGTAATATGAAAGAAGCAGAATTAAAAATTGACTTGTTTAATAGGATAGAGCATGCTGATAGTAAACAGCTAAGAGAAATTTACGGTTTACTGATCAATTATTTTAACGGTCAAGATTCCGAAGAGGAATGGGATTTGTTACCTGATGCGCACAAACAGCAAATATTAAAAGGCCTCGAAGAAGCTGATGCAGGTTTAGGGATTCCGGCAAAAGAGGTTTCTAATCGACTGCGTGAAAAGTATAGGTTAAATGGCTAAAGAAGTTGTAGTAACACCTACAGCTGCCGTCAATTACGAAAATATCACTGACTACCTAATGGTTAAATGGGGAATCAGTGCAACCAACAATTTTATTGACAGGTTTGATCAGGTGCTTATTTTATTATCAGAAAGTCCTGGTATCTTTCCGTTTGTTGATAAAGCCAAACAAGTGCAAAAATGCTTACTGACTAAGCACAACATACTGTATTTTACAGAAACTGCTGATGTAGTTAAAATACTTACAATATTTGATACCCGCCAGGACCCGCAGAAGCTTAATACAATATTTTAGCTTCTCTCGTCCTCTGTATGATCCGTTGCCATAACCGGTTCAGCCTTCGGCTTCTCCCTATAAGTAAATAAAAAAGCAATCACTCCAGCTGTTACACACATATCGGCTACGTTGAATATGCCTGTGCGAATATTGCTAATGCCAACATTCATAAAATCAGTTACGTGCCTGTCGAAGAAAATACGGTCGATAATATTACCGATACCACCGGCTATAATGAGGGATAATGCCAGCAGTTTAAGCGTACTAAACTCGCGTATCTTAATGATGGTGTATACAAAAAGGATGAGCAAAAATGCCAACGGTAGCATGCTCAATAACCAAAAGCTGACCGGTTTTGATAAACCATCACCCAGGCTTAAAGCAGCCCCGGTGTTTTCTACATATTCAAGCACTACCGTATTGTGGAAGTAGGATTTGGGCGTCCTGTACATCAGGTGCTGCTTTGCCAGGTCCTTGGTGATCCTGTCGCACCCGATAAAAACCAATGATATAAAACAGAACAAAAATATTTTCAACCAATTCTTCATTTTTACTTATTAAAGTCCTCTCCTTTGGAGAGGATTTAGGTGAGGTTTACCTTAACCTGTCTGCCGACTTTACCAATTTCTCATCCCGTTGTATGGCTTTGGCGGCCAATATGATCAAAACGATATTGATAGAACTTAATAACGCCCCAATGCCAAAATTATTGGTGTTCAGTTGTGCACCGCCAGTAACCGTTTTTACACTTTGCGCGATCCAGAAACTATACCCAAACATCAAAAAGATATACACATAGCAAAGCAGGGTTTGTTGCTTACGGTTTTTGTACAGGAATATGAGGACGAGCGGCAATATAGCCACAACAGCCGTAGCAGCGATGAGGGCCACAAAAGTTTCGATGTGTGCCTGTACGCCGTTTACATCCTGGAATATGCCGGTAACCTTGATGGTTGAGGGTATCCCGTTCACATAAACATTGTGCACCAATGGGAATAAAAACAGGGCAAAAATTACGAGGCTGGCCAACAGTAAATAAATGCTTTGTATTCGTTGTAACATAATTTCAAATTATTAGCGCAAAGATAGAATTGTTTAAACCAAAATTTTGATTCCGATCTAAAAACTTGACTTTCAAATAGTGAATCAAAACATAACTTTGCTCCGTGTCCGAAAAACAACGGTATTTTATTGAGCTGGCTTATGATGGCACCAACTATCACGGCTGGCAGGTGCAGCAAAATGCGGTAAGTGTGCAGGAAGTTTTGAATAAAGCTTTGGCCACCATTTTGCGGGAACCGGTTGAAACTACTGGCTGTGGAAGGACGGATACAGGAGTACATGCGAGGGAGTTCTTTTTGCATTTCGATGTTAAGTCCATAGTTGATAGTCGATGGACCATAGTGAACGAAGAAGGGCAAAATACTATGGACTATGGTCTATGGGCCATGGACAAGATAAGAAGCCTCAATGCCCTTTTACCTGATGACATTGCGGTTAAACGTATCATCCCTGTGCATCCCGAAGCCCATGCCCGGTTTGATGCGGTGTTGCGGTCATACGAGTATCATATTCATTTTAGTAAAGACCCTTTCAGGATCAATCACTCCTGGGAATTGAGGGATAAACCGGATATTGCACTGATGAATGCGGCGGCTAAGATCATTATGGAATATACCGACTTTAGCTGTTTCAGTAAATCAAATACACAAACGTTTACCAATAATTGCAAAATATCCAGGGCCGAGTGGGTTGAAAAAGAAGATGGCCTGGTGTTCCATATTTCTGCTGATCGTTTTCTGCGGAACATGGTAAGGGCCATTGTGGGCACATTGATGCTGGTAGGCAAAAAGGAAACTGAGCCGGAAGAAGTAAGAGCTATCATTGAAAGCAAGAACCGCAGCAATGCAGGAACTTCGGTACCGGCCTGCGGGTTGTATTTGACAGAAGTAAAATATCCTTACCCCCTAGCCCCCTAAAGGGGGAATTTTAACGCTGCATCGGCTCGAACTTATAATTTAAGCTACATTTGATTTAGTGAAGGAAGAAAAAAAAGATAACGCTACAAAACCTCCCCCTTCAGGGGGCAAGGGGGGCGTAACAGGTAAAGCACTGGATTGGAAACTACTGGGCAGGGTGATGCATTATGTAAAACCTTACCGGGGTACGTTCATATTGGCTGCTTTCCTGACCATCTTTTTGGCGGGTAATGCCATTGTGCAGCCTTTGCTGATGCAGATCACGCTGGATAAATATATCCTGGGTAATAATTATAACGGACTGCTTTTTATGGTTGGGTTGATGATCGCTCAACTTGCGCTGCAAACCGTTGTGCAGTATTATCAAACGTATTCAACCAACGCTTTGGGGCAATCGGTGATACGCGACTTGCGTATCGATGTTTTTAACCACATCATGAGCCTACGGCTGAAATATTTCGACCGTACCCCTATCGGCATGCTCATCACCCGCACCGTATCCGACCTGGAAACCATAGCCGATATATTTTCAGAAGGGTTGATATCCATCATGGGCGACCTACTGCTGGTAGTAGCCATCATTATTGCAATGATGATCAAAGACTGGAAGCTG
>Ga0105237_10001524_pt1 | contig 30382 bp, 28 predicted proteins | sample KBSC24metaG_FD_81520 | JGI IMG/M metagenome (GOLD analysis project Ga0105237, IMG submission 81520) | Corn rhizosphere microbial communities from Kellogg Biological Station, Michigan, USA - KBS C2-4 metaG | ecosystem: Host-associated > Plants > Roots > Rhizosphere > Soil | place: Michigan, USA... | reverse complement strand
GTTTTGGAATTGAACCCGGATTCAAAGGCAATGCCCAGGAGGGTGATATGATCATAAGCTGGATCCTGCATTTTTCGGGCGGCGTCGATCACGCGGTATTCATTAATGAAGTCATTAAAGCCTTTTTTGAATACCGTATTAATGATCCGTGATAATTCGTGGGGGGGCAGGTTGAGTTTCTCCGCCAGGGAGCTTAGGCTTAATTCCGGGTCCTGGTGATACTGGTTGGCCTCGATGGCTCTCTTGAGCCAGGCGCCTTTTGCTCTCAGGTCAGCGGGCACGGACGGCTTGGCAGGTGGGGGAGTTTGGGCCATCATCGCGGCTTGGGGTTTTAAGAAGGCCGCCGCTGCCGTCCATATAATAATTAGCGCAAAGAATATATAAAAGGGATAATAAATATGTGCGCTTAATTGATGGCTGTAACCAAAATAATCGGCAGCGGCACAAAATAGCCATAAAAACCATAATAGGGCGGTGGCGACCAACAGGCGGCGCAGCCACCGGAACTCAAGAAGTGGCCGGTCCATGAGAACGGGTTGCAAGCGCGGGTAAAAGTTTTGGATAAGCTTATTACACAGGCGCAGGTAGGTTATGTTGGAAATAAATATGAGCAGCTGTAATACGGGGTTCAATAGTTGAAAAGTGTGCGCAAGCGCCAGCGCTGTCTGTTCCAACAGCAGGGGGGTGAAATGGAGCAGGTCCCTCCGGCTGAATTTATACTGGGGGCATGTTATTTTCAGCACATAAAAATACATCAGCGGGCCCAGCGCCAGCAAAAACTGCATTGGCAGTCGATCCCAATGGGCCAGATAGGTTTCCAGCCTGATGTCGATGGCCAATACCCGGATCATCCATAGGATCATGGTAACCAGGGCCAGGGCAAGAAACCTGTTGGCACTGCGATGGACGGTTTTGGTGAATCCTAAAAGCAAGGCAAAGGTGAGTCCTATAAATATGGCGCCGAGGAAGGCGAGGTCATAGAGATTGATATGGAATGTATAGGAGTTCAATTTTTGATACAGGTTGAGGGCCTTCCCCCTCTTTATACTTCCTCCAAATTAAAAGGCAGCCTGCGAATGCGTTTGCCGGTGAGGTCAAAAATGGCGTTGCACAAAGCGGGGGCAAATGGGGGCAGGCCGGGCTCACCCACGCCGCCGGCGGCTTCGTCATTGTCCATGATGTACACTTCAATATCCGGTGTCTCGTGTATACGGGGCATTTGGTATGTGTCAAAGTTTTTTTCAACCGCCATCCCGTCCTTAAAATGTGTTTCGTGCTTTATCGCGGCACCGAGCCCCATCACAATAGCGCCTTCCACCTGGGCGCGTATAATGTCCGGGTTTACATACCAGCCACAATCTATCACAGCGATGACTTTTTCAATTTTTATCTTACCGTCCGGCCTCTTCGATACTTTTACAATATGGCCTACGGTGCTGCCAAAGCATTGAGTGATGGCTACGCCCCATCCTTGATTCCTCCCGCGCTCTTTCCATCCGCTGACGGTTTCCAACCTGTCTATCAGCGCCTGATAGCGCGTATCGGGCAAATGCGCCTTTCTGAACTCCAGTGGATCTTTTCCAGCTGCATACGCCAGCTCATCAATAAAACTTTCACCTGCAAAGCTTTCGCTATGGGCATTGGGTGCGCGCCACCATATGGTGGGTATGGGCGACTTGACCGTACACCAGCCAAAACTGTAATGAGGGATCGATTGAAGATACCCGTGCAGCAATCCCCCGAAATTGCCATTGTTGTCGGAAGCCGGCCCGGGGTTGTTGTCTTTGTCCGTGCCCTCGCCAAAAGGCTGCGAAGCCGTAATCGCCTGAAAGGCGGATATATTGCCATGGGCATCCAGACCACCCCTGCATGCGAATGCAGAGCCGGTGCGAAAAGGCCCCAGGGTCATATCGTCCTCTCTTGTCCATACGACTTGCACGGGCGCTTTCATTTCTTTTGATATCATTACTGCTTCATACGGATAGTCCGGTATCGTCTTGCGTCCAAAACCGCCTCCGAGAAAAGTCATGTTTACCGAAATGTTCGCGGCCGGCATCTTCATGCGTTCGCTGAGATCTTCTTGTATGGAGACTGCTTCCTGGATTGGCCCCCAAATTTCAATACTTTCATCCCGCACGTCAGCTATGCAATTAAGCGGCTCCATGCAGCTATGGCTCTGGTAAGGTGTTTCATATACAGCCTCCAGTTTTTTGACAGCTTTTGCAAAAGCCGCTTCAAATTTTTTTGCGACGCCCGGTCTTTTTATGTCTTCCAGCATCCGGGCTCTTAGTTTGTCTGAATCAAGGTGCTCAAACCCGTCATCGTCCCAAACCACTTTCAATGCCTTTCGGGCCTGCATTGCGCCCCAAAGGGTGTCGGCCACAACGGCCACGCCCTCGTACCAGGCCCCAAAAACCGGTCGCCTGACCTTAAACACCCGCTTCACACCGGCTATGGCCATGGAGGCGGAGTCGTCAAAGCTCCTGACCTTCCCCCAGAATCGCGGGCTGCGCTCCACCAGGGCGTACAACATGCCCGGCAGCTTTTTATCCAGCCCGAATATGGCGGTACCATTGGATTTTAGCGGTGCGTCCAGCCGGGGCATCGGCTTGCCAATAACGGTATAATCTTTCCTGTCTTTCAATACCACGTTTTGCGGCGGCTGCAGTTTTGCGGCTTCTTCTACCAGCGCCCCATAACCGAGCTTTTTGCCTGAGGGGCGATGTATTACTTCACCGGCTTTGGCATAGCATTCAGTGACCGGCACTTTCCAGCGGGCAGCAGCGGCGGTTATCAGCATTTGCCGTGCGGAAGCTCCCACCAATAAAAGCTGCTTATACCATCCCCGCACGGAGTAACTGCCATCCGGCGCATGCGGGCCAAACTTTTTTGAGTTGGCCGCGGCAGACCTTACGCTGACCTGGTCAAGCGTTACTTCCAGCTCTTCCGCGATCATCTGTGGTATGGCTTGTGAGGTGCCCTGGCCCATCTCGCTACGGTGGTTCATGATGTATACTTTACCAGACTGATCCACCGAGATCCACGACATCAATTCCGTTCCCGCGCCGGCGCCATTTCCTTGAGAGACATTTACAATACCCTCTTTATTATTCCCGCAACCCGGGAGGGCTATGCCGAGGGTAAGCGCCATGCCTGTCAAGCCCGTCTGCCTGATGAAATTCCGGCGTGACATATTTGTATTTGAACCTGTGCTTCCCATGGCGATAAATTTTATTGATTGGCCAAACGTGCGGCGGTCTTGATAGCTTTGCGTATACGCGGGTAGGTTCCGCATCGGCAAATATGGCCTTGCATGGCATTGTTGATATCCGCATCGGTGGGATTAGGCGTGCGTTTGAGTAATGCGGCAGCCGTCATTATTTGCCCGCTCTGGCAGTAACCGCATTGCGACACCTGCTCGGCAATCCATGCCTTTTGTATGGGGTGTGAATTATCGGAGGATAGTCCTTCGATGGTAGTAATGGGCTGATTCGTCACCATTGATACCGGCAGGGAACAGGAACGCACGGGGTTGCCGTTGAGCTGGACCGTGCAGGCGCCGCACTGGGCGATGCCACATCCATATTTTGTGCCTGTCAGACCCACCAGTTCTCTAATAACCCACAGGAGGGGCATTTGGGGGTCGGCCTCTATGTTATAATCTTTTGAATTGATCGAGAGTTTATATGCGGCCATAGGGGCTCGTGTTTGTTAGATTGTGTCCAATTGGGATGCCAGGTCGATAAAATATTGATTTTTAATTTTTTAGGATGCGCTTGAGCGGGGAGGTTGTTCGATATTGATACAGAGGGTGTATGAAAGTGTTATATCAGGATTAGAAAATAAATCACTCCCCATATTAAAGTGAAGATCGAGCCAAGGACCAATTCAAACTGGTGTTTTTTTGCATCCTTTGCTATGAGTACCCTATACAGAGCGTAGAGGATAAAAATGGGGACGAGCCCAATAGGAAGGAGCATCATGTTTAGGCGATTTTATACGCCATATAAAGATAGGATAAAAAAAACTTTGCTGGAAGTTCAAGGGGCTTTCTTGAAAGTGCGGTCTAATTTGATCGCTTCTTTTAAGAGCTTTTTTATTGGCTTTTCATCAATCTGCTCGGGAGTTTGGTATATTTTAAAAAAGATTTGCTTGTTGGTGCCATGAGATAGAAAGCGATCGCTGTCATTTAGTTTGTTCCCATACCAAAAACCTAAAAGAACTCCCTTTTTTATACCTCCTCTTGGAACAGTGGAAGGCCAAATAATGCATATTCCTTTATGGCCATAAAAAAATGGAACATTGTATGATATTTTCTCTCGACAATAATCCGGCAGTGTTTCAATAATTATCTGTCGCAGTACATCGACAATTATTTTTTCGTCTTCAGGAAGTATGGCAAAAAGATCGATAATGTTTCTGATTTTCATTGTAGGTTCAAATTGAGTTCGGACATTCAATTAGGTCTTTTATCTAGTAATTGTGATAATAAGTTCATCAATGAACTGTTGACAGTATGCTTTTTTTGTCTGAATCATCTTTGGTTAATACATACCATGTGTCATCGATATAATAATATTTCTCGCCGGGACCAAGATTGACCATTGGATAGTCACCAGTAAGCAGGCTGGATCTGCCAGGAGACATTGATAATCAGGTTGGTTTATTCGGCATCCACGGCGCCTGCTAAATCGGGGTGGGTGGCCGTCATAGGGTAGGTTATCTTTTTTCGATGGCTTGGAACAGGTTCCTCTCCAGCGTATACAATGTACCCTGCCGGCCGTTTTCATTTTGCAAGAAAATAAACCCGAGGTTGTCCTGGGGATAAAAAGAACAAAGCGCATTATAGCCGCCATCATGCCCGCTGTGCCTTATCCATAGGCCTTTTTCCCATGTATTGCTTATTTCCCATCCCAGGCCAACTGAATAATCATAAAAATCACCCCAGGTAGGTTTATGAGAGAGCAATATAGCAAGGTTATCCTCTTTTATGTTTGCTTCAACATAGGCCAGCATATCGTCAACGGTCGATTTTACCGTGAACAGGCCGGGTACTGACCGTTCCATCGGCAATTCCGCCTTCCCTTTATCATCGTAAGGCGTTGCAAACCTTGGGGCATCGGCCGCATCAGTATTTAATTTAGTGTCTTTCATATGCAGTTCACCACCAAAATAATCATTAAAAATCGTGTTAAGCGGTGTGCCGTACACTTTTTCCAGGGCCATACCTAACATAATAAACCCGCCGACAGAGTAATTGCGTTCTATGCCTGGAAGCGTATCTACTACCAGGTGATGCAGGTCGTTTATAACCTGCTGCCTGGAATAGCCGTACAGGTAATGCATAAAATCGTTCCATGGCATGGAATCAATGCCTGCTGGATAAGTAATAAAATTAAACTTTCGAAATCCGCCTGTGTGGTTTGCAAGTTGCTTTAAAGTAACAGGGCGCCCTTTGTAAGCCAGGTTGGGGTAGCTGCCGGGCAGGTACTTTCGCACATCGTCATCAAGGCTTACTTTTTTATCCGTAACCGCATTCGCCAGCAAAATGGCTATAAATGTTTTGGCGATCGAGCCGACCTGGTAGATGGTCCGGCTACCGGGTAACACGCCTGTCCCTTTTGTTATTTCCCCATAATTATAAACATATTTCCGGCCACTTTTATATATGCCTATTGATAGTGATTGCGCCTGCGGGTTATGCATATAGATCATTGCGTAGGTATGCACAACGGAATCAATGTAATCTCTCAAAGGATTATTATTTAATACCGGTGCAGATGCGGTGGCAGGTTGCTCTATAAATTCATTCAGTCGGCATTGCCTTATCAGGCCATCTTCCAGCCTAAGCTCAAACTTTGCATTTCTGTCCTTTCCTTCCCACGTATAGTATTTTACCGGCCCAAGATCTGCCAGCAAGCTGCTTTTAACAATAGTACCTGTATTTTTCTTTTCGCCGGAAAAATAACCTATACAGTCGTTTTCCGGGAAATAACTTTTAAAAACCTCGTTTTCCAGCAAGTACATGCCCCGAAAATCGTCCCGGTTGTACATAGCTATCATTGAATCATTAATACTATTATACAATGCACCTTGGTTATGCTGGGCGTGGATGGCTAAAGGCCACACGAGCATCATCATGAACTTTGCCAATGTGTGCATGGGTATTTTATCCGGAGCTTTGATCATCTGTAACAATTTCCATCAAAACTATGCGCTTCAATTACAATAAAATTGAACAAGATTAGCATAGTTTGCGATAGGCGGCGGGAGAGTAACCGGTGAAATGCAGAAAACTCCTGCTAAAATGGCTTTGGTCTGCAAACCCACAGGCATAACTGATACCCGTTAGTGAGTCATTGGTATATTTTATTAAACGGACGGCCTTGCTAACTTTAATCTTGCGCAGGTATTCCCCAAGTGTGACAGAAAAATATAATGGGAAGTACTTTGATATATGCACAGGATGGACGCCTGCCACAGCTGATAATTCGTTAAGAGAAGGATTGCTATCCCAGTTATCCATAATATAGCAGTAAACCTTGTTTACCCAACCGGGTACACTGCCGCCTTGCCACCGTTCAGTTTGCCCTATCAGCCTTAACAGCAGCATTTGAATGGATGGTGCAGAAAGCGCATCGCCCGACAGCAACTCCCGGTATATAGTTGTCATTAAAAAGGTTGTTCCCGGGTTTTTGGTTATTGCTGTCCGGATCGCCGCGTCCGTTACGTGATATTCATCAAAGAAGCGGTTTTCAATCTCTATGTTGATATGTTTGGATGACCGGCAGACACCGGTGACCTGGTGCGCTTCACCGGCGCTGTAGTACGTTAACATGCCTGGCAGCCGTTCATAACGCTCATGTTTACGTTCAGCGCAGCCACCGTATAAAACGAAGCTGAGATGTGCATTATCATGGTAATGCAACCGGTTGTTAAAATCATGTTCGTTATATTGAGTTGTGCTGACCAATATGCAAGCTTCATGGCTTAGCACATTAACTTGCCCGCTGTATTGCCCCTTGGTCATTACTTGCATGATGTGGTTTGTTTTAGGGAGCACATCCAAGCGGATGCCATAAACACTAAAGGCTGATTCTCAATATTTAATTCTCGAATTCAGGCAAAAAAACGTGCGGTTTTAATACAATGCTGTACGTTTTTTGATTTGACTCAACCAAGCATCTGAACGGGAGTTGAACACCTTTCTAATTTGATTATCAATGCCTTATGCTAATAATCATTTTTAAAGAGGAGAGCGAAAAATCGAAGAATGATCTAGTATCGTTAGGTATTGGTATTCAATTGTATAGAGACAAAAAAGAGGGCGATTTGCCCTCTTAAAGAAATGTTAAAATCCTTGATGTAGCGAGATCGGTACTTCGTTTGAACACCTGCAAGGTATTTTGACTATTATTGAGTCTGTTATAAATAGCGAAGATGGTTTAAGTGTTTAATCTCTTCCTCTGGCTTCCAAAATATTTCAATGACATAAAATTACAATAACACCTCTTTATTTGAGGGTTTGACCATATTTTGATGAGGTGGCATGGCGGCTTCTTTGCCTCTCCATGTTTCGCTATACAAAATGGCAATTATGTGAATTAGATCGTGATGACCCGGCTGGCAGCCAAAGGGATAAGTCAATATCAGCGGAATCTCGACGCTGATCAAGGGCATCGATCATAGTTCTATTGCTGTAAAAAACCTCGATAGCGCAAAATTGTTCCAGCGAGTGGGCTTCAGATGCTGCGCTGGATCAGCCGCCATCACGCCAAGCCGCATGTCAATATTAGGTTTTATCGTCATTCTAAAAAGTCCTCTTCTGTCATTGCGTTATTTAAGAATACTCCTGTATTATTCCCTGTCGATACAGCATATGATACAGCACGAATAGGATTGGTACTGTCTCCACAAGCGAATATATTGTCCACTGTTGTTTTCTGAAATCCATCTACTTTGATAAGTCCCTGTTCAGTCAATTCACAACCTAAAAATTCGGGGATTTTACAGTGTTGTTCAAAAGGGGGTCTTGAATAGATAGCTTTCAATTCAAAACTTGAGTTGTCTGAAAAAACTATTTCTTCAACTACTCCGTTTTTGTGTTTTAATGAGGTAATTTCCTTTTCAACTATTGAAATATTGTTTCTTTTAATTTCGTCGGTTTGCTCTTGTGTCAATTCCGAACTTCCATTGGTAAATATGGTTAAATCTTTTGTCCAGTTACGAATGAGCCGAGCCAAATGAAATGCGCCATATCCATTTGCCAAAATCCCTGTCTTTTGATTCTTTACTTCATATCCGTGGCAATATGGACAATGAATTACTGTAATTCCCCAACATTCAGAAAATCCCTTAATGTTTGGCATTATATCTTTTAAACCTGTTGCAAAAACGAGTTTTTTAGCTGAAAATAATTTCCCTGATTGAGTTGAAATCTCAAAGCCTTTATCAGTTTTCGTTCCATTAACGGCAAAGTCAGTTAAGAATTTTACTGTATCGTATTTCAACACTTGTTCTTTTGCCTTTTCCGCAATAACGCCTGGTTTTTCTCCGTCTTGCGTAATGAAGTTATGTGAATGAGGTGTTTGCCGGTTGCAAGGTAAACCGCTGTCAATGATTAAAACATTTCTTAATGCTCGTCCCAAAGACATTGCTGCCGAAAGCCCTGCATAGCTTCCGCCAATTATGATTACGTCAAAATGTTTGTTATCTGTCATTTAGTTAAAATTTAAAAATGTGGTGAATGGAAAAGGTAAGTTAAAACTGATAAAGCAAGTTCCCTTGTTTTATTAGTTCTCGTATTAATATTTTTTGTTTCAGTTATTTTTTCTTTTAAATGTGTGTCGATTCCTCAAGTTGCCTATAACAAACAGTATTTGGCGAAGTACCGGTATTTTGTGTTTCCTCAAGCCTGGCTAAAGTTTCAGCCAATGAGCAAAGAGCCAGGGGTTTCCTGTGAACTGTTTTCCAGCACAGCTTTGAATATGGGCTACTCTTTGGTTTTCCATCAGCACCAATTTATTTTATCCCATTTACATTTTCAAAACTGAATTTTGAAACACATCACTTGGCACTTACCAGCTTCATCTTAATTTTCATCATCATGGGGCCAGGCAGTATGCCTGCTAAAATGGAATTAAACCGGTTTTGAAAGCCTATAATTTTCCTTCCTTTTCCGTGTAATAAGAGTTTCACTCCTTCGGCAGCCACTGTTTTTACGAGCGCCGGCTTACTGGATTTTAGCAGATTGGTTTCCCGCATTTCCGGCGAAATAAAAGCTGTTTCTGTAAAACCGGGGGCCAGTGTAGTAACCACTACGCCGGTTCCCTCCAGTTCGGCTGCGAGAGTTTCCGAAAATGCCAAGACAAAGGACTTGGTAGCGGAATACACCGACATGTAAGGGAAAGGCAAATAGGCAATCACTGAAGACACGTTCATGATTCTGCCCGATTTTCGGGCTGCCATATCTTTTGCAAACAATTTGGTAAGGACCACAAGACTGCTGATGTTGAGATCAATCATATTCAGTTCTTCTTCGAGGGAAGTCTCTATAAAATCACCATAGTTGCCAAAGCCGGCATTGTTAATTAAGTGAGAGACTTGATAATTTGCTGACTTGACATCATAAAATAACTGTGCCGCTTGCCCTGGTTTGCCGAGATCTTTAGTTATGTAATGCACGTCAATTTTATGCCTGGAAGACAATTCCTCCTGCATAGCCGCCAATTTATCTTCGCTGCGAGCAGTAAGGATAAGATTGTATTTTAAAGCAGCAAGCTGCTGAGCCATTTCATAGCCGATCCCGGATGATGCTCCGGTTATTAAGATGTATTGTTTCATTTTTATTTATTTTATGAGTGATTAATTATTTTCAATGGAAGTGTAATGAACAATATAAAGAAAGTGAACAATGTTCAATCTGGGAGCAAAAAAAATTACGCCTTATTTAAGATTATCAAAAACTCATCGTATGCATCTGTTACAATGGTTTCAGGATTTTTAATATTCACATTTTTCGTACGGGAACCTATTTCCAGGCTGCACATGCCATGTATACAACTCCATATCAAAAAACAAAACGGTTCCAGTTTATGCCCTTTAAAATGCCCGGCATCCATGCACTGTTTTACCGTAGCCCTTAACACATCAAAGCTTGCTTTCCCTTCATCCCACTCATCTTTTTGGATTGTTTCCAGGAACTCCATAGGTGCTTTAAGAGTAAACATCAGATCGTACATTTCCGGGTTATCCAGGCCAAAATTGATATACACTTTGCCCATTGCCTTTAGCCGTTCCATCGGGTCTTTTACGTTTAATAATACCTTCAGTTGGCCGCCGAGGTCAACGAAGCACTGTGTGTGGAGCGCATGAAGTATTTCATTTTTATCCCTGAAATATACATATACTGTACCGACGCTGTAGTCTATGGAATCAGCGATATTTCTGATAGTTGTTTGTCCGATGCCCTTTTCTACAAACAACTTACGGGCGGCTTTTAAAATAAGCGCCTTCAGTTCTTCCTTCTCTCTTGCTTTTCTTTCTGTAGTACCCATAAGTAAATTTCACAACAAAGAAAATGAACATTGTTCAATTTTCAAAATAATGTTTCGAAATTAAGCTGAATATGTAGTGTGCACGTAAAATATTACCTTAATATTCCTTCTTTAACAGGGCGTTTGGTGTTAGAATTAATTCTACAAAACAAATGAGACTTGATTCATAAACTTTGATATTAATGAGCAGTTTGACAATGGCAAGATCAAAATTCACTGAAGAGAGGAGATTGAAGCTACTCAAGCAAAATAAGAGAGATGTTTCTGTCAAACAGTTTTGCCGTCGAGAAGGGATCTGTGAAGCCACTTATTATAATTGGAAGAAGTTACTGAAATATGAGAAGTTGGTGAAAGAGAACGAGCAACTCAAACCAGCTGTTCATGCAAATAGAACTGACAGTAAGGCTTGCAAACCTAATCCGAGCAAAGGAAAGAAGCCTCTGCGTCATCCCTACCAGGCAATCGCAGACATACCTGCTAATATCGAGATGGAGTTCTTGGATTTTCTATCTGGAATTGTCGCAGAAATAGTTATAAAAGAATTAGAACAGGTTACTGCCTAATGCTCGTTTATAGTGTTCAACTCTCATTCTTCACCTGATCGGGAGTTGAACACCATGGTTCTCTTTTCTAAGAGGTAGTAAACGTATGATAATCAATATTTTAATCGGAGCTTATTCTGGCAGAAGAGGTAAATAGGGCATTGAATGTGTCACACATCGAAAACTCTAAGATTCTTTTGAACACCGAGATTTAATATGAAAGTAGTGCTAATTGATTGATTATAAATGAAAAAGGCTCCCGATTTTGGGAGCCTTTTTTGGTTTGGTACAGTCAGTTGAAAATGTAGCGAGATCGGGAGTTGAACCCGAGACCTCCGGGTTATGAATCCGACGCTCTAACCATCTGAGCTATCTCGCCGGGTACCGTTAGGGAGAAGAAGAGAGACCCTTACTGATCCTAAACGGGTTGCAAATGTATAGAAATTCGGGGAATAAATGGAGAGAAAAGTTGAAGGCGTAGGACGAGGGGGAGAGAAGATTTTTCACGGTGGGCGGACCTGGAGGCCGGCGGAGCCGGCCGAAAACGAAAAGGCCTCCTGTAGAAACAGAAGGCCGTCTAACGATTGCTTGCCATATGAAAAGAGATAATGATCTTGTTGTTCGAGAGCACAAAATTAAGCGCTTAATTCAAAATCCCAAGAGCCTAAGATTATCAAATAGTTAAAATCGTTATTCAAGGTGCTAAATCCTTTTTTCAAACCCTCATTTTCCTTCTAACTACTTGTCTGTGCTATTCTGAATCAAATGTCGGAAGAATTTTTGGAACAAGCAAATTAGTTGGACAGCTTTTTCAAAAAAATCTCTAAAAAATCGCAAAACAAATATATGTATTTTGTTTTAATGTGTATTTTAGCTCAAAAATGGCCAAAAAGTAGCGGTTTTGAGGAGAAATTGAATTTTAGCTAATATATGTAATTATTTGTAATATCATTTTGCCATAATTCTTCCAGGATATTGCTCCAATGCCTTCTCCAAACAGTCCATGGCCTTGTGAAGGGCACCGGTGTTGAGGACATACGCCAAACGTATTTCTTTTTTACCCAATTCGGCGTTGCCGTAGAATCCTCCCGCGGGAGCCAGCATGACCGTCTGGTTGTCGTATGAAAAGGATTCTAATATCCATTGACAGAACTTGTCGGTGTCATCCACGGGGAGGCTGGCCATAGCATAAAACGCTCCGCCGGGATTGGGGCAGAACACGCCGGGTATGGCATTGAGGCGGCTGACGAGCACATCCCTTCTCTTTAGGTATTCGGCTTTGGTGGCGTCGAAATAATCCATGGGCAGATCGGTCGCAGCTTCTCCCAGGATCTGGGCAAAGGAGGGAGGGCTGAGCCTGGCCTGGGCGAACTTCAGCACGGAGTCAAGCACTGCCTGGTTGCGGGTGACGAGGGCGCCGATCCTTCCTCCGCAGGCGCTGTATCTTTTCGATATGGTATCGATCATGATAACGCGGTCTTCCACGCCCTTGAGGTTCAGGGAGGCGATGTGCTGGCCGCTGTAGCAGAAATCACGATAGGCCTCGTCGGCAAAAAGATAAAGATCGTGCTTTAATATAAGTTTCTTGATGGTCTCCATCTCCTCGCGGCTATAGAGATAGCCGGTGGGGTTATTGGGATTGCATATGACAATACCTTTTGTCCGGGGACCGATGAGCTTTTCGAAGTCTGTCACGGGGGGAAGCGCAAAACCATTATCTATATATGACGTGAGGGGCTTTACCACTACACCGGCAGCCACGGCAAATCCGTTGTAATTAGCGTAAAAAGGCTCGGGAATGATGACTTCATCACCGGCGTCGAGGCAGCTCATAAAGGCAAAAAGGATGGCTTCGGATCCGCCGGTGGTAATAATGATCTGCTGATAGTCCACCTCCATGCCTGCCCGCTCGTAGTAAGCTGCCAGCTTCCTCCTATAACTCTCATTACCTGCGCTGTGACTATATTCCAATACTGTAAAGTCAAAATGGCGGACGGCGTCCAACGCCATTTTGGGGGTTTCGATATCGGGCTGGCCGATATTGAGATGGTATACTTTTACGCCTCGTTTTTTGGCTGCCTCGGCATAAGGCACGAGTTTCCGGATCGGCGAAGCCGGCATTTGCTGTCCACGGTGACTGATAGTTAACATCTTGCAAAAATACAAAAGGCCTCTCAGCTTTTGTGAGAGGCCCTTTTTTTAAGGAATTATTTTATCTGCTTATTTACCTCCTGTCTTGCTGCCTTTGGACGCCTCGTATTTAGTATAGGCATCTGCGGTCAATACTTCGCCGGTGATCTTCAGCACAAGGGGCATATCGATGCCGGCAATTTTTACAGTAATAGTCTTATTGAAAGGCCCTGCAGCTGCTGCATTGAATCCCGCTGTGATCTTATTTTCCTTGCCTTTGGGAATAGCGCCTTCGGGCTTGACAGGAGTCGTACATCCGCAGGAAGGAGTAGCTGATTCGATGATGACGGGGGCATCGCTGACATTTACAAAGGCGAAATCATGTGTTACGGGAACACTTTGTTTGATCTTGCCGAAATCGTAAGCCAGCTCTTTGAACTTCACAACGTCTTCAGCCTTTTTTTGTGTGGCCTGCTGGGCGAAAAGAGCGGTTGAGAGGACAACAGCACTGGCAAATAGGAACAGTTTCTTCATGGTGATCAATTTATTTGTTTTCAATTTATTTGTTTTAATAATTGTATAGATGGGTTCTCGGGGGCGGAACTGGCCGGACTTTTAAGTACTTCCCCGGAAATGGTAATGGTCTTTGTCATATTGGTATTATAGACCACGGTAACTGTCTTGGTAAAAGGCCCTTCGGCGTAGGCGTTGTAACCGACCTTGATCTGGGCGGCGGCTCCGGGCTCTATGGCGTCGCGGCTCCATTCGGGGGTTGTGCATCCGCAGGAGGCCTGGACATTATCCAGCTTGAGCGGGGTCTTTCCCGCATTGACCACTTCAAAAACATAGACTGCCGGCCGTCCCTGGGGGATCTTCCCGAAATTATGGCTGTTCTCCTTCAATTGGAGGACATCTGCCGGACGGGGCAAGGCTTCTCCCTTCCCATTGGTCAGCTGTGCCTGACTGGAAAGAATGGTGAAAAATAGGCCGGTAACAATTGCTATTTTTTTCATAGTTTGCCCGCTGTAAAATGGTCAGAAAAAAGAGGAGTGGAATAATGTACCCTTTTTTTCTGAAAAATCAAATGTCTGTCCTTCGGACCAGCGAACCGTGAGGTTCGCTAAGTGTATATAAAATTAAGTTTTTAACGCCAGTCTTGCCAATAAATTATAGGGATAACCTATTTTTTTAATAATCAACGCAGTAGGCTGGTTTTGTGATAGATGACAGAATAGTACCTTTGTCCCTTCAAACGGACCAGCGGCCCGGTGGCCAAGGTCACATAATTGACTCTAATGGAAAACCTTTCTACTAACGCATTGATCGACCAGGAGAAATTATCTTTCGACAAGTTCCGGGAGGAAGTGTTGAAGGACTATCGTACTGCCTGTGACAGCCGGGAAGCCAGTTTGCTGGGAAGGAAAGAAGTGCTGACGGGTAAGGCCAAATTCGGCATATTTGGCGATGGGAAAGAAGTTCCCCAGGTGGCGATGGCCAAATTTTTCCGGCCGGGCGACTTTTATGCGGGGTATTACCGGGACCAAACCTTTGCCTTTGCCACGGGCACGGCTACTATCGAGGAGTTCTTTTCCCAATTATATGCAGATCCTGACGTGCGGCATGACCCGCATAGCGCCGGCAGACAAATGAACTCGCATTTTGCTACTCCTTTTGTAGACGGAGATGGAGAAACGCTGGACCTTATCCATCGCAAGAACCTTACGGCGGGGCTGGCTCCTACGGCTGCCCAGATGCCAAGGGCGCTTGGGCTGGCCTATGCATCCAAAGCCTTCCGGGAAATAGAGCAGCTCCAACAATTTACGGGTCTGTCGAACAATGGGAACGAGGTATGTTTCTGCACGATCGGGGACGCCTCGACAAGCGAGGGGCATTTTTTTGAAACGGTGAATGCGGCGGGGGTACTGCAGGTGCCGCTGGCCATCTTTATATGGGACGACGGATACGGCATCTCGGTGCCGCGGAAGTTCCAGACGACGAAGGGATCGATCTCGGAGGCCCTGAAAGGGTTTCAGAAAGAGGAGGGTACCAATGGGGTAGAGATCTTCCGGGTGAAGGCCTGGGATTATGCGGGTATGTGTGAAGCGTTCGAAGCGGGGATCCGGGCCATCCGGATGACGCATACGCCGGTAGTGTTCCATGTTGAAGAGGTGACACAGCCGCAAGGACATTCCACTTCGGGCAGCCATGAACGGTACAAGTCGCCGGAGCGCCTGGAATGGGAGCGGGAATGGGACGGCATCAAGAAAATGAAGGAATGGATCATCGACAATGAACTTGCCAGCGAAGAGGAGCTGGATGAGGTGGAGACCTCGGCCAAGGAATATATCCGTCACAGCCGGAACCTGGCCTGGGAAAAATACCAGGAGCCTATCAAGCGCCAGGTATCCCATTCAGTTGAGCTGATCAGGGGGCTGGTGGATCATTTCCCCTATCATAGCGAGACGCTGGATAAACTGGCAGCGGAGCTGGCGGCCAACCGGGAGCCAGGACGGAAGGAGGTTTTGAAAACCTTGCACCAGGCACTGGATCTTACGGCGGGAGATGCTATTGCCGGACCGTTGAAAGAATATTATCTCGAGCTGAAAAAGGAAAATGCGGCGCTGTACAATTCACACCTGTACCATGAAGGGGCAAAGAACATATTGCATGTCGAGGAGGTAAAGCCGGAGTTCGACGAGGATGCCCCTATGATCAACGGATATGAGATACTGAATCATTATTTCGATGCGCTGTTTACGCACAATCCGAAGGTACTGGCCTTTGGAGAGGACCTGGGCAAGATCGGGGACGTCAATCAGGGTTTTGCAGGGCTGCAGGCCAAACACGGCGCCAACAGGATATTCGATACGGGTATACGGGAGCTGACGATCATGGGCCAGGGTATTGGCATGGCCTTCCGTGGTCTGCGTCCCATCGCGGAGATACAATACCTGGACTATCTCCTATATGGATTGCAGCCATTGAGCGATGATCTTGCTTCCTTACAATATCGTACGGTGGGCCAGCAGACGGCGCCGTTGATCGTGCGTACGCGGGGACACCGCCTGGAAGGGATCTGGCACAGCGGGTCACCCATGGGTATGGCCATCCATGCGCTGCGGGGTATGCATTTCTGTGTACCGCGGAATATGGTGCAGGCGGCGGGTATGTATAATACCCTGCTGGAAGGCGCTGACCCGGCGGTGGTGATAGAATGCCTGAATGGCTACCGGCTAAAGGAAAAGCTGCCGTCCAATCTACTGGAGTTCAGGGTGGCTCTCGGCGTGCCGGAAGTGGTGAGGGAAGGGGAGGACATCACGCTGGTGTCATACGGCTCGACGCTCCGTATCGTACAGGAGGCGGCTGTTGCACTGGAAGAGCTGGGCGTCAGCTGTGAAGTGGTGGATATACAAACACTATTGCCTTTCGACATACATCATAAGATCGTCGAGTCCCTTAAAAAGACGAGCCGTATCATCATCATCGACGAGGATGTGCCGGGCGGCGCCGCGGGTTATATCTTCAATAAGGTGATGGAGGAGCAGGGCGGCTATCGTTGGCTGGATACGGCGCCGCGGACCATTACGGCCCAGGCACATCGTCCGGCCTATGCCAGCGATGGCGATTATTTCAGCAAGCCGAATGTTGAGCAGATCATCGATGCGGTGCGGGAAATGATGGCGGAGTAGAGGGCGACCAGGGGTAGGTGAGGGGCAGATGGAGGCCGGTGAGCGGGCGACCAGAGGCGGCGAGTCAATCCAAAAATCTTTCTTTCCATTCGGGGCGGGGCAGCCAGCAAGTTTCTTTTTTGCCAAACCAGCGGTAGCGGTTTCGTGCTACCCAGTCATATATCCTATCTCTTAAAGGGCGGGGGATGATCCAAAAAATATACAGGATCGACCAGGGGAAGCCGAGCTTTTTCACGACGCGAAGGGCGCCGGAGCTGCGGGTGTATGTTTTGTTGTTGTCGAGTAATACAAAGGAGTTCAGTACGTCGGTAGGAAGACCTGATCGTTGCAGAAAGGATTGTCCCGTGGGGCTTTGAAGGGAGGCGAAGCGGAAGATACCCCGCCTGTCCCTTTTCAAAATGAATTGAACGCTGCGGCTGCAAAGATTGCACACACCATCAAATAATACGATTGGCGGGGGAGCAGCCGTACGCGCTATTTTAAGTTATAAAATACTTTCTGAACGTCCTCGTCCTGCTCGAGCTTATCCACGAGCTTCAATACATCCTGCGCCTGTTCTTCGGGTAATTCCACGGTGCTGGCGGGGATCCATTCTATCTCGGCGCTGATGGGGGTGATGCCTTTTTCTTCCAGCGCTTTCTGCATATTGCCAAAGTCGCTGAAGGCAGCCCGGAGCACGATGACGGGTATGTCATTCTCGCCTGTGCCTTCTCCCATTTCTTCCAGACCGTGGTCGATGAGCTCAAGCTCGAGGTCGTCGACGTTGAGGCCTTCGGGTTTCAGCTTGAAAACTCCCATTTTCTTGAACTGGAAGCTGACGCTGCCGCTGTTGCCGAGGGTGCCATTACCCTTGTTAAAGTGGGATTTGACGTTGGCAACCGTGCGGACATGGTTGTCGGTGGCCGTCTCCACGAGTATAGCGACTCCATGAGGGCCATAGCCTTCATAGAGGATCTCTTCATAATTCTCCATTTCCTTACCCTGGGCGCGTTTGATGGCGGCTTCCACCCTGTCCTTTGGCATGTTGACGCTCTTGGCGTTCTGGAAGCAGCGGCGGAGAGCGGGGTTGGTGGCGGGATCGGGCCCTCCTGCCTTGACGGCGATAGCTATTTCTTTTCCAATACGGGTAAACTGTTTGGCCATCCGGTCCCAGCGGGCGAACATGGCATGTTTACGTACTTCAAAAATGCGACCCATAGTAAGATGAAATTTACGGACCAGGGGTCCGGTTATGATTGTTCTGAAACGGCTGCAAAGTTACAAAAAAGGCCCATCAGATGATGGACCTTTCTATAGAGAATAAATTTAACCTATTGCAACTTGCTGTGGCTCTTGCTATAGCCAAAATAGATAAGTAATCCGATGATCATCCATACCAGTGCTGTTATCTGGGTAGCAGAATCCAGACCGATGATCATGGCCGCACAAACAAGTACACCCAGTATGGGGACGATGGGAACAAGCGGCGTCCTGAAAGGCCGGGGACGGGTGGGGTCGTTCTTCCGCAGGATGATAACCCCGATGCTGACAAGAATAAAGGCGAACAGGGTGCCGATGCTGGTCAGGTTGCCCGCAACACTTTCGGGGATAAAGCCGGCGAATAGACCTACAAAGACGAAAAGCAGCGCGTTCGACTTATAAGGCGTGCGGAACCTGGGGTGCAGCTCGCAGAACACTTTGGGCAGCAGTCCGTCGGTGGCCATGGTATAGAAGACACGGCTTTGACCGAGCAACATCACGAGGATCACGGACGAGAACCCTGCCAGGATGGCGATGGTCACCAGGGTCGACAACCAATGATAACCATGCATATAGGTTTCGATGGCATAGGCGACAGAGGCTTCTTTGCCGGACTTGACAAAATCCGTATAGGGAGCGACGCCGGTGAGCACCCAGGAGAACAATACGTAGAGGATCGTACAGATCATGAGTGAACCCAGGATGCCGCGGGGCATATCCCTGGCGGGGTTCTTGGCTTCCTGCGCGGCGGTGGAAACGGCGTCAAAGCCAATAAAGGCAAAGAATACGATGCCTGCTCCTGAAAGAATGCCTCCCCAGCCATGCCGGAAGAAATTAGTATAGGTATAAAGCGTGCCATCCCGCATTTGCGCAGGGGGAGCATCGGCGGGGATCACGTAGGGCGAATGGTTGGCGGGGTTGATGAAGTTCCAGCCGACGGCAATGAATACCAATACGATGGCAACTTTTACAAATACGATGATGGAGTTGACCGTGGCGGATTCCTCCGTGCCTTTCATCAACAGCAGGGAAAGGAGCAGCAGGATGAACAGGGCAGGGATATTGATGATGCCATGGTGCATGACTCCGGAGGCGTCCAGCACTTTCTCAAAGGGGGAATGACACCATTCGAACGGTATAGATCCTCCCAGGAGCTTATTCAGGTATTCGCTCCAGGAGATGGAAACGGTGGCGGCGCCAAGAGCATATTCCAGCACTAACGCCCAACCGATGATCCAGGCGGTGAGTTCGCCCATTGTAGTATAAGCGTACGTATAAGCGCTGCCCGCTATAGGGATCATCGAGGCGAACTCGGCATAACAGAGACCGGCAAAGGCACAACCGACGGCGGCCACCAGAAAGGAGATAGTTACGGCGGAACCGGCATGTTCCCCGGCTGCGGCGGCTGTCCTTACGAACAATCCCGCACCGATGATAGCGCCGATGCCCAGGGCGATCAGACTCCAGGCTCCCAGCGTACGCTTGAGGCCCTTCTCCGAATCCGCGGCCTGCGCCATAAGGGAGTCCAGGGACTTCTTCCGAGATAAACTCATAATTAGTTTGTTTTGAGTGTAGTTCTTAAATAAGATGATATGTGTGATGACTAGGGTCGAAAATAAACAAATATTTAATATTCAAGCTCCGATTCTGTACCACCGGGGGGATTTTTAGGACTAAAGTTTTGCCAAGTCAGGATTTTTCAATTCATTGCATGATAAACAGGAGTGATATATGCGAAAGATCAGCCTTACAAGCTGGATCATGATAGCCATGCTGACTGGCGTGATCGTGGGTTTATGGGTTCATTATAACGGGTCTGCGGGGCAGATCGACAGTTTTTCCAGTGGTATCTCGGTATTGACGGATATATTCCTGCGGCTGATCAAAATGATCATTGCTCCCCTGGTGTTTTCCACCCTGGTGGTGGGGATCGCCAAGCTGGGGGATGTAAAGGCGGTGGGGCGTATAGGGGGTAAGACCCTTTTGTGGTTCATGGGAGCCTCCTTGTTGTCCCTGATGCTGGGGCTGGTGATCATGCATGCCTCGCAATTGGGGAGCGATCTGGGTCTTCCGCTGCCGGCCTCCAATGCATCGTCGGGGCTGGATCAGGCTTCTTTGAGCTTTAAAGGATTTATCACCCATGTCTTCCCGAGCAGCATATTCCAGGCTATGGCGGAGAACCAGATATTGCAGATAGTGGTATTTGCGGTGTTCTTTGGTATTGCCACGGCTTCTATCGGCGAGCAGGGGAAGATCGTCATCAAGGCGCTGGATGCGGTGGCCCATGTGATACTTCGTGTAACGGGGTATGTGATGTATTTTGCACCGGTGGCTGCCATGGCGGCTATCGCCTCGGTGCTGGCGGTGAAGGGACCGGAGCTGCTATTGACGTATGGGAAGTTCATCATCAGCTTCTACCTGAGCATACTGGGGCTTTGGCTGATCCTGCTGCTGATAGCCTCTTTCTTTATCGGCAGAAGGGTGCTGGACCTGGCGCTGGCAATAAAGGATATGATCCTGCTGGCTTTTAGCACGGCCAGTTCGGAAGCCGCATTTCCCCGGCTGACGCAGGAGCTGGAAAGTTTTGGATGTCCTCCGAAGATCGTCAGCTTTGTATTGCCGCTGGGGTATTCGTTCAACCTGGATGGGAGCATGTTGTATATGACGTTTGCTTCGCTGTTTATCGCACAGGCGTATGGGGTGCCGCTGACACTGGGGCAGGAGGTATCGATGCTGCTGGTGCTGATGCTGACGAGCAAGGGAATTGCGGGCGTGCCCCGGGCGGCGCTGGTAGTTGTTGCGGGGACCCTGACGTTGTACAATATTCCGCAGCAGGGAATGTTATTGTTGCTGGCGATAGATCAGATAATGGATATGGCGCGGAGCGCTACCAATGTCCTGGGGAACAGCATTGCGGCGGTGGTGGTGAGCAAGTGGGAGGGGGAGCTGGGGGAAGCCGCTGTGAATACCTATAAATAGCACCTAAATAGCACACCTATTAAATAGCACCTTTTTATGCTCGAGCTTTTATTCACCTGGCACGACCTCCTTCATCCTGAGTTTTATATCAAATTTGGTGGGCTGTGGGTCCTTTTATTTATTGTATTTGCCGAGACGGGCCTGATGGTCGGGTTCTTCCTGCCAGGGGACAGCCTGTTGTTTGTAGCGGGTATTTATAGTGAGGATCTTATTGCCAGGCTGCCTACAGGTGGGACGGGGATCGAGTTCGTCGATCTGGTGATCCTGCTGGTGCTGGTGTCGGTCTGCGGCATCCTTGGGAATGCTGTTGGATACTGGTTCGGTCGAAAGAGCGGACCTTTCCTGTTCCATCGAAAGGACAGTTTTCTTTTCAAGCAGCGGTATCTATACCAGGCGAAGGAGTTCTATGACAAGCATGGAGGACAGGCCATCGTGTTTGCCCGATTTTTACCCATCGTGCGGACCTTTGCTCCTATCATCGGCGGCATCGTCAGCATGGATAGGAAGAAATTCATGTACTACAATATTGTAGGCTGTGTGGCGTGGGTGTTCCTCATGCTCTTTGCAGGGCATTATTTATGGAAGTTCATTTTGGTAAAATATCATTTTGATCTGAAGGAACATCTGGAGGTGATCGTCATCGGCATTGTGGTGGTCACAACTTTCCCGGTGTTGTACAAGATCTTTTTTGGCAGGAAAAAAACTGCAGAGAAATAATAATATGGAACAAAAGAAACAGTCTCTTTTCAATCTGGCGGTGATAGTTGGGGCGTTGGGTTATTTTGTCGATATCTATGATCTTCTTCTTTTCAGCATTGTCCGTGTGCCTTCCTTGAAATCTCTTGGGCTGAGCGCGGATGATATTGCCAGGCGAGGGGCGGATATCATCAGTACGCAAATGATCGGGCTGCTCATCGGGGGGATCATCTGGGGTGTACTGGGAGATAAGCTGGGTCGTCTGCGGGTGTTATTTGCCTCCATCATATTATATTCCCTCGGCAGCATTGCCAATGGGTTGGTGCATACGGCGGGGCAGTATGAGCTGGTGCGATTTATAACAGGACTTGGCCTGGCGGGTGAGCTGGGAGCGGGTATCACGCTGGTGAGCGAGATCATGTCGAAGGAACGCCGGGGGCTTGCGACCTCCCTGGTGGCGGGTATAGGATTGAGCGGAGCGGTGTTTGCCTACTTCATACGGGTATGGCTGGTTGGTCCTGACGGAGAAGGATGGCGGACCTGCTATTTTATCGGCGGGGGACTTGGATTCGTGCTGCTGTTCCTTCGGGTGGGTGTGCTGGAATCGGGTATGTACAAGAATATGGAGCATGCGTCTGTGAGCAAGGGTAATTTCTTTATGCTCTTTACGAATGGGCGGAGATTGAAAAAATATCTGACATCTATATTGATCGCCCTGCCGAACTGGTATGTCATCGGCGTCCTTATTACGTTCGGGGACAAATTTGCCAAGGAAATGAATGTGAAGGGGCCGGTGGATCCGGGGCTGGGGATCATGGTGGCATATGCCGCCATCTCAGTGGGTGATGTCGCTATCGGATTTATCAGCCAGGGATTCAGGAGCCGTAAGAAATCCCTCTGGCTTTTTCATATTATTACTGTCATAGCTGTCATCTGGTATTTCAACCTGCAGGAGGCGACTCCGGTGACCTTTTACTGGGTCTGTGTCTTGCTGGGACTGGGGACTGGGTTCTGGGCCATGTTCGTCACGATGGCAGCGGAACAGTTCGGTACCAACATCCGGGCGACGGTGGCTACTACGGTGCCCAATATGGCGAGGGGATCGTTGTCTCTGGTAGTGCTGCCCCTGTTCCATGCGCTACAGCCTTCGCCAGGAGCGTTCTATAAGGCGGGCTGGATCACGGGTATCATCGTATTTGTCGTCGCATTTGTCGCGTTGGCGTTGACGGAAGAGACGTTTGGAAAAGATCTGAATTATATCGAGGCATAGATGAAGTTCCTTATTATACGCTTCAGCTCTATCGGGGACATTGTCCTCACAACTCCTGTCATCCGGTGTTTGAAAAAGCAGGTGGTTACGGCGGAGGTGCACTATCTCACCAAGGCTTCCTTTCGCCCTGTGCTGGAGGCCAATCCCTATATCGACAAGCTGCATTTATTGGAGGATGACTGGGAGGGCCTGATGGAAGCGCTGCGTCGTGAAGATTTCGATTATGTGATCGACCTCCATCATAATGTCCGGACGCTGAAAGTAAAGAAGGTGCTGGGGAAGCAGGCTTTTTCCTTTAACAAGCTGAATGTGGAGAAATGGCTGTACACGAACTTTAAGTGGAACAGGATGCCGGAGGAACATATCGTGGACCGGAGTCTTGCGACCTTGCGTTCCTTCGGGGTGCGTAATGATGGAGCGGGGCTGGATTATTTTATTCCAAAGAAGGACGAGTTGAAACCGCAGGATATTCCCATGTCGCACCAGGCAGGCTATATAGGGCTGGTGATCGGTGCGGCGCTGGCGACCAAGAAACTGCCATTCCATAAACTAAAAGAATTGTGTACGCTGATCGAGCATCCGCTGGTCCTGCTGGGTGGACCGGAAGATGCGGCGGAGGGTGAGCAGCTGGCGGCTATCGATCCTGTCCGGATCTACAATGCCTGCGGGAAGTTCAACATTAACGAGTCGGCGGGGCTGGTGCGGCAGGCGAAGCTGGTCGTAACGCACGATACCGGGCTGATGCATATTGCGGCGGCTTTTGCACGACCTGTCATTTCGGTGTGGGGCAATACGGTACCGGAGTTTGGGATGTATCCTTATTATGGTGCGAACTATCTGAGCAATTATACACAGATGGGATCTGTGGGTTTCAGCCGGCCGTATGATGTGGTGGAGATAAGACCACTGTCTTGCCGTCCCTGCTCTAAGATAGGGTATAAGAAGTGTCCCAAGGGACATTTCAAATGTATGGAGCTGATAGACCCGGGGCGGCTGGCGGAAGATATATACAAGCGACTAAAATAAAAGACATCTTTATGAGCATCAACTCGCAAAATGTACTGGATTATCCCAATAACAATACCATTTTTATGGTATGGGATCTTAAGGAAGGAGCTGCTGCCAGGGATGCATTCAATAACCTTTGTTCGCTGATCATTAACCTCAACAACTCGGCCAATACCAGATTCCCCGATAGTAAAGCCAGCGTGGTATTAGGAATTGGTTTTGACGCGTGGCATCTGCTGGGGCTGCCGACGCCGCTGCCCAGGGAATTTGAAAAATTTACGCCCATTAAGGGTGCAAAACACGTGGCGGTAGCCACCAGCGGCGATCTGCATTTACATATCCGTGCTGATGTTCACAGTTTTTGTATAGATGTCGCTTCTGCGATCTCGGAAACATTGAAGGATGTGGCAATAAGCACCCAGGAAGTACATGGTTTCAGGTATTGGGACAGCCGGAGTATTTTGGGTTTTGTAGATGGCACGGAGAACCCGCATGGTACGGACAGGCAGTATTTTGGGATGGTAGGTGATGAGGATCCCAGGTATAAGGGCGGAAGCTATCTTTTTGTGCAAAAATATATCCATGATATGCAGGCATGGAAAGCATTGCCGGTAAGCGAGCAGGAAAAAGTGATCGGCAGGTCGAAATCCGATGATATTGAAATGCCGGACGATATAAAGCCTTCCAATTCGCATTCGGCACTGGCCAATGTGGGGGATGATCTCAAGATCGTACGGGACAATATGCCTTTTGGCAATGTTTCCACCAATGAGATGGGAACTTATTTTATCGCTTATGCGAGCACGTTCAGCACGGTGAAAAAGATGTTGACCAATATGTTTGTGGGCGTGCCGGAAGGTAATTACGACAGGATACTGGACTTCAGCGTCCCGCAAACGGGCACTTTGTTTTTTGTACCTACCTTTGAGATGCTGGCCAGCCTTGGCAGCTAGATCTCTACCATCTGTTATTAATACTTAGCGTATGAACATCGAAGCAATAATTGAAGAGCATGCACATCATTTCCTGCATGGGTTAAAGGCTGAATATTCCGGCGACAAAGAAGCGGTGGTCATTATACGGGAGTATTTAAAAGCGGGCCACATAAGCGCTGAACAAACGCATGTATTAAGGACCCAGCTTGCGGATTCACTAAAGATCGTGGGTATCGGCGTCCCGTTCGTATTGATACCCGGTGCATCCATTATCATGCCTATACTTATAAAGGTAGCGGCTAAGCATAATATAGAATTGATGCCTGCGGCATTTATTAGTCAGGACAACAAAAAACCCGGCTGATGCCGGGTTTTTCATTTATGGGGCCTTATTAGAGTGTCTTGAGGACGTCGTTCATGCTTCGAACTGCATCGGCGCTCTTATTAAAGAGGGCTTGTTCTTCTTCATTCAGGCCGAAGTCGAGGATCTTTTCCCATCCATTGCGGCCGATGACTACGGGTACACCCAGACAGATGTCTTTTTGTCCGTACTCGCCATTGAGGGATACGCAGCAAGTGAAGAGTTTTTTCTCGTCACGCAGGATGCTTTCCACGAGGGCTGCGCCGGCTGCACCGGGAGCATACCAGGCCGAGGTACCGATGAGCTTGGTAAGGGTGGCGCCGCCAACCATGGTGTCGGCAACGATCTGCTTCTGCTGGTCGGCAGAGAGGAATTTTGTAACGGGAGCGCTGTTCCAGGTGGCCAGGCGGATGAGGGGGATCATGGTGGTGTCACCGTGTCCGCCCACTACTACTGCATTCAGATCGGCGGGGCTGCATCCGAGGTGCTGGCTCAATTGATATTTGAAGCGGGCGCTGTCGAGGGTACCGCCCATACCGATGATACGATTCTTCGGAAGACCTGTGGCGGTGAGGGCCAGGTAGGTCATGGTATCCATCGGATTGCTAATAATAATGATAATGGCGTTGGGGGAGTGTTTGAGGATATTTTCCGCTACGCCCCTGACGATGCCGGCATTGGTGCCGATGAGCTCTTCCCGGGTCATGCCTGGTTTGCGGGGCAGACCTGAGGTGATGACTACCACGTCGCTGCCGGCTGTCTTGGAATAATCGTTGGTGCTGCCGACGATGCGGGTGTCGAATCCCAACAGGGCGGCGGTCTGCATCATGTCCTGCGCCTTTCCTTCGGCAAGTCCTTCCTTGATATCCAACAGCACGAGTTCCTGAGCAAGCGCTGCACGGGCGATATTATCAGCACAGGTAGCACCTACGGCGCCTGCGCCTACAACCGTTACTTTCATCATTCAATATTTTAATATGATCAAAAATATACGGGAATAAGGCTTTCCAAAAATTAGCCTTATTCCCGCAAAAGGCTAATGATTGACCTTCGGTGGAACCGCTTTCAGCGGTTCAAGGATTTGCGCTGCAAAGGTAGGGGTATTGAGCTTTTCAATTGCCACTTTCCTCTTTTGGTTTTGGGTGGAAGGCATCGATGAGGGTCTCCGCCTTCTGGGTGCCTTCAAAGGTGGTGATCAGATTGCCCTTTTTGTCATAGAGGGCGAGGTAGGGCAGGTTGCGTATCTTATAGAAGGGGGCCAAAAAGAATTTTTCATCCCGGCCTATTTTGATATTGGGGTGTTGGTCCAGGTGGTAGTGGGCATAGAATTCCTTCATTTCGGAGAAGGGCTGGTAGGTGGCCATGACGATCTCTACTTCCTTAAATTTCTTAGCGTTGGCGAGTATGGATTCCGTCTGGTGTTTGCAGTGATCGCAGTCGGGACTAAAGAACATGACCATGGTGAGGCGGTGTTTCTTTATATCATCTTTTGTCAGGTAGGTGGCGCTGTCCAGCTTCAGCAGGTGGAAGGGAGGGACGGTGGGGTATTTGAGATAGGGCGCTTCGTCCTGCGGGGCAGGGGTAGTGGTGGCGGCCGGTGTCTGCTGAGCGAACAAGAAATGGGAAGAGGCAAGGACAAGTACGATCAGGAATGCTTTTTTCATCTTGATAGTTATGTTTATAGAATGTCCGGACAAAGTCTTTTTGAAAATGTAACCCTTTGTCCGTAAACGTTTAATGTCTGTCCTTTCGGACAATGAACCTGTGGTTCGTTTAGTGAAACTGGCCGTAAAATTAAAAGTTTAACGAAAAAAGGAAGTTTTTATTTGTTAATTACGAAAAAGTCGTAGATTTACGAAAACTTCGTAATCATATGGAAAAATTAACCACACAGGAAGAAGAGGCCATGCAGGCCATCTGGAAGGTAGGGGAGGGAAATGTGAAGCTTTTTCTGGAACATATCGAGGCTCCGAAGCCGCCCTATACGACACTGGCTTCAACGATCAAGAACCTTGAAAAAAAGGGTTTTCTCTCCAGCCGTCTGATCGGGAATTCCTATTTGTATAAGGCCCTGATCACGGAGGATGAATACAAGAAGAAGTTCATGAATGGGTTTGTCAAAGATTATTTCGCGGACAGCTACAAGGAACTGGTGAATTTCTTTGTGGAGGAAAAGAAGCTGAGCGCAAAGGAGCTGAAAGAGATCATCCGGCTGATAGAAAAGTCTGGAGAGTAACTTATGTCTGTCCTCGGACGAGTCCCTGAAAGGGACTCCTGTAACATTTAAACCTTTTGTGTATGCCTTCGATAGTCCTATACTTAATAAAATGTTCCATTGGCCTGGCCATTGTCTGGCTGTTCTATCAACTGCTGCTGCGCCGGCTGACCTTTTACTCCATGAATCGCTGGTACCTGATGGGATATGCTGTACTGTCCTTTTTACTTCCCCTGATCCACATTGCTCTTCCGGCGGAAGAGAAAATGACGAGAAACATGCAGGTGATCCGGTATATCCCTGTCATCACGGCCGCGCCATCGGGGAGCGCCACGGCGCCTGGAGTGGCTTATACCGGATGGGATATGCTGCTGGCAATACTGGCTTTGGGAGTCGTGCTGCTATTGGTGCGGCTGCTGATAAGATATTTGTCGCTGCGCCGGATACAGAAAGGAGCGGTGCTGATCGGGGATAGTCATGTGACCATCTACCATGTGAATGAGCTCATCATTCCCTTCTCTTTTGGCAAGGCCATTTATATCAATCCCCGTCTGCATTCGGAAAAAGAATGTGAAGAGATCATCCTTCATGAATATGTCCATGTACGGCAGCGGCATACGGTGGACATCCTGATAGGGGAGGTGCTGTGTATCCTGTCCTGGTTCAACCCTTTCAGCTGGCTGATCCGTCACTCGATCCGTCAGAACCTGGAATTTATTGCGGACAGACAGGTGCTGGCCAGCGGCCTTGACAAAAAAGCCTATCAATATCACCTGTTGAAAGCGGTGGGAGAATCCCGTTACGGGCTGGCTAACAACTTCAATTTTTCATCCCTCAAAAAACGCATTATTATGATGAACAAGTCCAGAAGCGCAAAGCTTCATCTCTTGAAATTTCTTTTTATCGTCCCATTGCTGGGAGTATTGCTGGTAGCCTTTCGGGATAGGGTAGATATTCATCTGTCCGCCCTTCATAAAGAGAGGCTGTTGCCGCCTGCGGAAAATATGGCTTCTGTAAGCAGCGTGCGGATCGACACGTCGCGTCCTATGAAGGATACGGCACATGGGAAGTCTAATTTCGTGACGCTGTCCCTGAGTAAAGATAGTCTCAATATCGAGCCGATGTACGTCCTCGATGAAGTGGAGACGTCTCTTGCCGAGATGAAGCACTTTGATCCCGTGAATATTTCTTTTATGGACATTCAGAAGAGTGAAAAGGTCACAGGGGATTTTGGGCCAAGGGCTAAGGGAGGGGTGGTGCTGATATTTACAAAAGCCTATGCCCCTAACAGGAAGAATGAGATCCTTTTGAAAGACGGCAGGAAAGTGAAGCTGGCTGTTCCCACACCGCCGCCTCCGACCCCCGCGACGCCGGGTGAGAAACCTATGAAACGTGATACCCTTACTCATGCGCAGCTGACCAAGCCAGTGGAGCTTTCTTTTGAATCGGTGAAGGTGGGGGATGACATTTATAGCGGCCAGTTGACGAGCTCCGGCAATCCTGACACGACAAGTCCTGATCCCCATTCATTAGGGGTTGATAAATTTCTTAAAGAGGCGTTGATCATCCTGGATGGAAAGCCCTGTGCCTATGAGGATCTGAAGCTGGATCCGGATGCCATCAAGTCGGTGAACATTATCAAGGATAAGTCGGGAGTGGCTAAGTATGGTCCGAAAGCAGAAAATGGAGTGGTCATCATCACCACCAAAAAAGCCGGCGACCACAGCGCCCAGACCTTATCAACCAAGGGTAAGGATGGGGCCAGCCCGATGAAGCTGGAGAATCTCCAAATCAATTTTGTCAGCGAGCAACGTTAAAGAATGGTTTATTTCTCATAAGCCCGGTGTCTACCGGCGGAGCCCCCGGAAGGGGGTTTGTCCGTTGGTGGAGGGGTGGCCAGGGACCAGGTCCGGGGCGGGCCATTTGATGAGATGAGGCCAGTAAGTCTTGGCCGGGTGCTGTTTTTGCCTTAGATTTGCCCCCCGCCGGCTTGATTCCGGCGGCGTAAAAAATTCACAGGATATATGGCAAATACAGCAGACATCAGTCGTGGTATGATCATTAAATTGGACGGCAGCTTGTATACGGTCGTCGAATTCGGCGAAAACAAGACTGCGCGGGCCGCAGCAAAGGTTTGGGCCAAGCTGAAGGGAGTGGATAATTCAAGGTCTATTGAGAAGACCTGGAACAGCGGCGACACGATCTACCCGGTGCGTGTGGAAAGGAAGAATTTCCAATATCTGTATAAAGATGACTCCGGCTATAACTTCATGGATAATGAAACTTTCGAGCAGATAGCCCTCCAGGAAAATTTGATCGATGCCCCCCAATTTTTAAAAGAAGCTCAAGAGGTCTCTGTATTGATCAATACGGAAACGGAGCAGCCTATGAGCGTTGAACTACCCGACAAGATCGTCGTATTGGTTACGTATTCCGAACCTGGTGTAAAAGGTGATACGGCTACGCGTACATTGAAGCCTGCCAAGGTCGAGACGGGCGCTACGGTGAATGTGCCTTTGTTCGTAAATGAAGGCGAGATGATCCGGATCAATACGAAGACAGGTGAGTACGTAGAAAGAGTGAAATAGTCATAGTACTGATTGTCAGACCGTTGAATTTTCAAATTTCACCGGTGTTTTTGGGTGTTTTTAGCTTTAATCCCTTAATTTGCCGCCCAAACACTGTAAATTCATCCATATGGATTTTAAACAGATTCAGGAATTGATCAAGATGATCAATAAGTCAAATATCGGTGAGGTAAG